>LSQX01269048.1_pt1 | contig 13315 bp, 8 predicted proteins | sample 654561 | NCBI WGS metagenome assembly LSQX01 (sample SAMN04489861, study PRJNA283612) | anaerobic digester metagenome | isolation source: 4 biogas reactors fed with cattle manure at either 37C or 55C with and... | place: Denmark: Kongens Lyngby | collected 2014 | reverse complement strand
TGTTTTACATTTTAAATGTATAACTTTATAAGCTATAAAAAGAAAAATTACTATTTGGAAAATCATACCCACTATATATTTAAATCTTTAAACAATTAATTTTTGCCATGCTTAATTTCAATTCAATCACTAAAAATTAAAAGATGAACAAGAGAGTTTACTTTGCATTTGTGTTGTTGTTTGCAGCCATTCTTTTTGCCTGCAAGGACGACAATGAAGGGCACATTGGACAGGAATACGATCCGTCAAAGCCCGTGACGTTAACTTCATTTTTCCCCGATTCCGGCCGCATCCGGTCCAAGGTCATTCTTGAGGGGGATAATTTTGGAACCGACCCGGAAAAAATCAGGGTTTATTTTAATAAAAAGAAAGCAGCTATTGTTGGTTCAAGCGGCAAACGCATGTATGTAGTGACCCCGCGTATGCCTGGCGATGAGTGCAACATATCGGTTGTTGTTGGCAATGATTCTCTGGTGTACGACCAAAAGTATAACTACAGGATTACTGTTTCGGTTTCCACTGTAGTCGGAGATGGAACCAAAGACCTAAGGACTGGCTCACTGGAGCAAACACAGATTGCTCCATTCCAGATGGATGTTGATCAGCATGACAACATTTTTGTAGGAACAGATAATCACGTTGCCGGTGCTCCAAGTTATTCCAGTGGCGGTTTTATAAGAATTAATGAAGAAGAGAATAACATGGAGATACTGTATCAGTTTCCAAATGTTGCCAACAGCCGTTTTGAAGGAATTTGTGCAGATAAGAACACAGGTCTTTTATATGCAGCAGTAAGAACCGGAGCGCTTGAATATGCTGTGATGGACCCGGCCAATGGTTGGATTCCCAGATATCGTACTTTGGCATTCAATAAGGAAAGTATTTATCCGATTCCGACGGTAACCGGTAATTATATGGGATATAACGAGGCAGATCAGCATATGTACACGCGTTACAGCACGGGACAGATTGCCAGAATTAACCCTGTTACCGGAGATGCTACTGTCATTTATCAAACCGAAGAGCAAGGGACAAGTATTGGAATTGATTTTGACCCGACAAATCCGAATATGCTGTATATTGCGGGTTATTCCGGGGGTACTGTAGCTCATGGCATATGGCGCATGGATATTACCGATCCGGAAAATACATGGACAAGACTCAACACCTCAAGGACTGCCGGCCATCGGGATGGCCCGATAGAACAAGCATTATTCAATACACCTTATGGGATTAAATTTGATAGGGATGGAATCGCTTATATTTCAGACTTGAAAAATCAGTGTGTCCGCAAATATGATCCTGAAACAGGTATGGTAGAAACTGTTCTGGGAATACCCGGAGTTGCCGGAATGAAAGATGGAGGAAAGGAAGATGCGCTGTTTAATGAACCCAGCGCTGTCGGAGTTGGAATGGATGGCACAGTTTATATTTCTGACCGAAAAAATTTCAGAATTAGAAAATTATCTATTGAGTAATATATAAAAACATATTAGATGAAAAAACACTTATTATTTATATTTTTCCTGATGATTAGCTTTTCGCTATTTGCACAGGAAAGATACGATATGGAAGGTGTCATTTATGACGAAACCGGCGAAACACTCCCCGGAGCTACAGTATATCTGAAAGACAAAGTGGGTATTGGAACAATTTCAGATATAAATGGAAAATTCAGTATCAAAGCATCACGGGGAGATATGATTGTATTCTCCTTTGTGGGCTATGAAAGAGTAGAATATTTGGTTACTGAAGAACATAAGGATTTAAAAATCACATTTACTGCTGCTGCGCATGAGATAGAAGAGGTGGTTGCCGTTGGTCTTGGAACCACGCAACGAAAGATTTCTTCAGTGGCAGCAGTAACCAGTATTGATGTGGGCGAACTGCAAACGCCGACAACATCGGTTGCAAACCTCCTTGGCGGGAAGGTGGCAGGTGTTATTTCCATGCAGACAAGTGGTGAGCCCGGACAAAACATTTCGGAATTCTGGGTGCGGGGTATAGGAACTTTTGGCGCCAGCAGTGGCGCTCTGGTTTTGATTGATGGCCTTGAAGGGAACATCAATTCCATTGATCCTGCTGATATTGAAAGCTTCTCCATTCTGAAAGATGCCTCAGCAACAGCTGTTTATGGTGTAAGAGGCGCTAATGGTGTAGTACTGATTACCACAAAGCGAGGCGAGCAGGATAAACTAAGAATTACTGCACGATCCAATTTTTCATTATCACAATTGCGGAGAGTCCCTGAATATTTGAGTGCTTATGATTACGCTCTGCTGGCAAACGAAGCGCTGCAAGTACGTGGCGAATCGCCTCTTTACCGCGAAATGGAGCTTGCAATTATTAAAGACAATCTGGACCCGGATATGTATCCGGATGTAAACTGGCAGGATGAAGTACTTAGTCCCACTTCATTTAAACAGTCGCATTATGTTAGTGCACGGGGCGGAGGTAGTATTGCAAGGTATTTTCTTAGCTTAGGCGGAACGAGTGAATCAGCTGCCTATAAGTTTGATGAAAATAGTGTTTACGCATCAAATGTGGGATACAACACTTATAATTTCAGATCAAATCTGGATATCAACCTGACCAGCAGTACCACTGTGTATTTTGGAAGCGATGGTTATCTCTCCATTCGTAATCAGCCCGGAACGGCCAATACGGACTATATCTGGATGGCACAATCACAGCTGAACCCGCTTTATTTTCCTGCTGTGTATTCTAATGGTATGTTGCCGGCTGCCGGCGTTAATGAAGAATCATCACCCTATGTGATGATTAATCAGACCGGAAGAAGCACAAACCAGCAATACAGAGGAAAAATTACCCTTGCCGTGAATCAGGATTTGTCGTTTTTGTTGGAGGGATTAAAAATTCGTGCACAAGGGGCTTATGATGTTCAGAATTTCTTCACCGAAAGACGTTTTATTCAACCGGCACTCTATATGGCATTGGAGAGAAGGACAGATGGTTCACTCGTGATGCGTGAAATGGTGAAGCCAACACCTGCATCTTATTCCAAATCAATGCATCAATTCAGAAAATACCATTTTGAATCTACCCTGAACTACGATCGTGTATTTAATGATGATCACAGAACATCAGGGTTGGTCTATTATTATATCAGCGACCAAAAACATACAGAAGATGCTACCAATAATATGAACGCCATTCCGGTGAGGTATCAGGGGATTTCAAGTCGCTTTACCTACAGTTTCAAAGACACCTACATGGTTGACTTCAATTTTGGTTATACGGGTTCTGAAAACTTTCAGCCAGGTCGTCAGTATGGATTTTTCCCTTCAATGGCTGTAGGCTGGGTGCCTTCAAGCTATGAGTGGGTTAAGGATAACATGCCCTGGGTTAGCTTTTTCAAAATCAGGGCATCATACGGATCGGTTGGGAATGACCGGCTTGCCGGAAGTACAAGATTCCCGTATATGACAAAAGCCACGCTGAGCAACAGTCCCATTTATGAATCGATGAGCAGTGTGGAAATCCTGCGAGAATCCAGAGTGGGCGCTGACAATTTACAGTGGGAAAGGGCTGAAAAAGCAGACATCGGAATTGAGGGGAATTTCTTCAATGATAAAATTGCATTTGTAGTTGACTTTTTCAACGACCAGCGTAACGGTATTTTTCAGCCGCGTGCACAGGTGCCTGAATATGTTGGTTTAACAAATATGCCTTACGGTAACGTAGGCCGTATGAGAAGTTTTGGTTCTGACGGGAATATTTCATTCACCCAGCAAATCAATCACAATACCAGTTTCACACTACGGGGCAACTACACTTACAGTGATACTGAAATACAAAACTGGGAGCAGGCGTATCTCGAATATCCCTACCTGTTTCAAACCGGTTTCCCCAATGGGGTACATCGCGGATATCAGGCAATCGGCTTGTTTAAAGACTGGGAAGATATCAAACAGAGCCCCATACAGACATTTGGTGACTACATGCCGGGCGATATCAAATACAAGGACGTGAATGGTGACGGTATTATTGATGCCCAGGATCAGGTTCCCCTCTCCCGGAGTACATACCCCATGCTGATGTTCGGTTTCGGAGGTGAAATTCATTACAAAAAACTCACAATTGGTGCTTTATTTAAAGGTACCGGAAGAGTTGATTATTATCATGTGGGGCAAAGCGTTAGACATAATAATCTTTCTTACGCCAATGGAATGGGATATGTGCCCTTCTTTGGAAGTACTTCCGGCAACGTGTTGACCATGGCCAATGATCCAAAAAACCGGTGGATCCCTATGGAATATGCGCTTGCTCATGGAATTGACCCTGCTTTGGCAGAAAATCCGGACGCCATTTTTCCACGCTTGCAATATGGAAAAAACAATAACAACTCACTTAAATCCGACTTCTGGAAAGGGGATGCACGTTATCTGAGGCTTCAGGAAGTTACTATAAACTACAACCTGAATACTCCCGGAATACGAAAACTGGGCATCAGTTCAATTGACCTTCAGTTAATAGGAACAAACCTGCATGTGTGGTCAAAGGTGAAAACTTTCGACCCGGAGCAAGCACAGTTTAATGGCCGTGTTTATCCAATACCTTCAGTTTATTCCATGCAATTTTATATCAATCTGTAAAAATTTCGGAAATGAGAAAAAATATTTTAAATCTTACAACTCTTAAGAAGACCATTTATTTTGGCTTCATCGTCCTGATCTTTGCAGGAATGAGTTCATGTCAGAATTTTCTGAATGTGGATGATTATTTTGACGATGAATTTCAAATGGACTCTACCTTTACAAAACTAAGGTATATTGAGGCATACATGTGGGGAGCTGCAACCCTGTTCCCCGATGAGGCATTTACCCTCAGGCAGAACTACACCCCCGGACCTTATGCAACCGATGAGGGGACAATCAATTTCCGTGAAGGAAATAACGTGTATGAAGGGACGAACTTTGCTGATGGATTTACCACACCGGATAATTTAGGAAAAATGAATCAGTGGGGAACTTACTATAAAATTATCCGGAAATGCAATACGATCCTTCTTCACATGGATGAAGCCTCTGACATGAGGCCGGCCGACCGTCGGCACATTGAAGGTTATACCCGCTTTTGGCGTGCTTATGCTTACTATAATCTGCTTGTGGATTACGGACCGCCGATTTTACTGGGTGATGAAATTGTTGAAAACAACGAGCCGATTGAATATTACGACAGAGAGCGCAGTACATACGACGAGGCTGTTGAGTATATTATCAGTGAATTGGAAGAGGCAGGAAAAAACATGCCTTCAACAGTTGCAATTATGGACTTTGGCCGGCCAACCCGCGGCGCTGCATATACCCTTGCTTCGCGGTTGAGGCTGATTCATGCCAGCCCGGCGTTTAACGGGGGACAGATTGGGCGGAGATATTTCAGCGACTGGACCCGAAAAACAGACGGAGTGCATTATATTTCACAAACCGCAGATGAATACCGCTGGGCATTGGCTGCTGCCGCTGCAAAGCGTGTGATTGACATGCCTTCTGACAGAGGCCCAATGTATGAATTATATACTGTGCTGGCTGATAATAACACACCGGCGCTTCCTCAAACTACTATCAATGATCCGGATTACACATCCACATGGCCCGACGGCGCTGCCGGGATAGACCATTATCGCTCTTATTCAGAATTGTTTAATGGTGAATGCGCTGCTCCAAATGTTTCCGAATTTATCTGGGCGCGCCGGTCTGAGCAAATTAAATATCTGATTAGGGGACCGCATCCTATTTCACTTGGTGGATGGGGAAGATTTGCCGTAACTCAAAAAATGGTTGACGCCTTTAGGATGGATGACGGACGCACTATTGAAGAAGCCACAGCTGATGGTTATTATAAAGAATCCGGTTATACCGACGTAGTTAAAATGTTTTCCGGATACCGTTTGAATGCCGGCGTTTTTAACATGTATAACAATCGTGAAATGCGTTTTTATGCAACCGTGGGATTCAATGAGGCATTCTGGCCCTGCTTGTCAACTACTGATGCATCGGCAAGGGAGCACACAGCAAAATATTATGCTTATGATGAAGACGGACGCGGCACTTCCAATGAGCCGTTGAACTATTCAATAACCGGTTATGTACTTCGCAAATGGTACCATCCGATGGACGCCATGAAAGGAAGTTCAGCACGGGTGATGGATAAGGTATATCCTATCCTTCGCTATGCAGAAGTGCTTCTGAACTATGCGGAAGCGCTCAATAATCTTACAGGATCGCATACCGTTGAAATGGACGGTCAATCTTTGTCTTTTTCACGTGATGTGGCACAGATAAAATGGGCGTTCAACCAGGTGCGCCATCGTGCCGGTCTTCCCGGATTAACTAACGAAGAACTGGCTGATCCTGCTACAATTCAAAAATTGATTGAGCAGGAGCGCATGGTGGAGTTTACTCACGAAAACAGAAGGTATTATGATGTAAGACGCTGGGGTATCTATGAAGAAACTGAGCGTGAGCCCATTATGGGTATGAATACCGATGCAACCGATAAGGACGCATTCTATCAGAGAGTTATGCCCGGTTCAGCCGCAATTCATGGCCGTATCATTCACCGGAAATTAATGTTTCTTCCCATTCCAAGAAGCGAGCTTCGCCGCTTGCCTTCACTCGACCAGAATCCGGGATGGAATTAATCACTTTTTAATAAATGAAATATGAAAAAGTATATTTGGATAATAACAGGTCTCATATTCAGCTTGACTGCATGCAATACAAATGAGATTTTTGAAAAAGAATTATACAAGAAAGTAATCGCGCTTATAAGCAGCGATAACTATAATATTCTGGAAGATGCACAGGAGCTCACAGGCGGAGAAAATCATACTTTTATTGCTGTTTCCTGCGGTGGAACCGACCCGGCAGAAACCGATGTCAGCGTGACACTGATACCGGACAAAACGCCGCTGGATGCCTACAACAGAGGAATGTTTGATGTTGATGTTTCATTATATGCCAAAACGCTTCCTGAAAGTAAGTATGACATTGATGACTATCATGTTGTCATTCCAAAAGGGGAAAGAACAGGAAGGCTTGATATCAGGATTAGACCGGATGGATTGTCGCCTGATTCGGTTTATTTTATTCCGCTCTCCATTGGTGCTTTGTCCGCTTACGAAGCTAACCCGAAGAAGAGCAATATTCTCTACCGTATTCTGATTAAGAATTTTTATGCTGAGCAAAAGCCATCAGGATACACTTATTATGTTATGAATGGTTTCCTTGACGGAGCTGCTGCTCAGGCTTCCAAGCCTATGCAGCCCATCAGCAAAGATGAAGTCAGGATAATGGCCGGAACCATCCAGCCAAAGGCAGAAGTCAGTTGGTTAGAGGATAGAGCTTTAATACTCAAAATCCTGCCGGATAATAAGGTGGTCGTTTCCGCTTATAAAAACCTTGAAGTCATTCAGGACGATGACCCCCACTATCCCAATATTTTTAGAACAGAAGTGGATGATTGGGGGAAGAAGTTTAAGGTTTTCCTGTTGGCATACTCATACGATGACGGTGGAGGCATGAAGGAGATGCGGGAAGAGCTGAGGCTTCAATACACTGACGAATAAATTTTTAACAATACTGGGAGGCGAAATTCGCCTCCCGGTTTGAAAAGATTTTATGAATAAATCATTGGTATATTTTCTGATTTTTTTTGCTTTTATCAGTTGTAAGGCTGAGGAGGAAAAAATATTTCTGAATGTAGAAAAAAGCTATGTGTCTTTCACTTCAGCTTCTGGAACAGAAAGAATCCCTGTTAACACAAACAGCGCTTTTAATGCATCATCACCAGCTGACTGGTGTTCTGTTAAAACTTCAGAAAATCAATTGACAATTTCTGTTGAAGAGAACAAAAACAGTCAGGAACGCACTGCGAAAATTGTTGTTGGAGCTGAGAAAGTGCAGGATTTCCTGATTGAAGTACATCAGGAGGGGACAGCACCTTTCTTCAGAATGGAGCAGGAACAACAAACCCAGTTGTTTGAAAGTGATAATGAATCCCGGTTGTTGAAAGTTAATACCAACATTCCTTTTACCGCTACATCCGGTCAATCGTGGTGTAAAACTGAAATACTTCAGGGAGCTACAAATAATCTTCGGATTACCGTGGAAGAAAATGCAAATATAACTTCCCGCGAAACTGAAGTTACAATTGCTGCAGAAGGTTTTGAAAGTCTGGTTGTTTCTGTGGAACAAAACGGATCATTGCCAAATAAGCAGGGAATGTTTATCAAGGGATGGGTTTATAGCAATAATACCGGAGTTCCGGATGTTGTTGTTTCCGATGGATATGAAGTAACCGTTACTGATGCAAATGGTGTCTATTACCTGCCATCAAAAAAACAAAATAACTATGTTTTTATTTCTGTGCCCGGTAACTATGAAGCAACAAACATTGGGAGTGCACCTCAGTTTTACAAAAAACTGAACGAAAAGGCAAATGTTATTGAGCGCCATGATTTTGAACTGATTCCGGTTGATAACAGCAAACATGTTGTTTTAACAATGGCTGACCTTCATCTGGCCAATCGTGTCAATGATATTTTTCAGTTTGAAAAATGCCTTGATGATATCAATGAAGTCATAGCAGCATATGAAGCAGCAGGAACTAAAGTTTATGGCCTGACACTTGGTGATATTACCTGGGATACTTATTGGTATTCAAATAATTTCACACCAACGGAATATGTTCCTTTTATGAACAGAATAAATGCTCCTGTCTATAATACCATAGGGAACCATGATCACGATCCTTATTGTGCGGGGGATAAGGCAGCGCAACAATTCTATATTAATGTGCTTGGTCCGAACTATTACTCGTTCAATCTGGGAGATATTCATTATGTTGTACTTGATGACATTGATTATATCAATACCGGTGGGTCTCAGGGGGTTTCCGGAAGCAGAAATTACAATAACTACATTACATCCGAACAAATTGACTGGCTGAAAAAGGATCTGGAACTGGTCAAGGATAAAAATGCACCGCTGATTATTGCCATGCACAGCCCGTTGTTCAAAATGCCGGATATCAATAACTCATTTTCGTTCTATATAACCAACGGTGGAGCTCTGGTAGATTGCTTGTCAGGATTTTCAAACGTACATGTTATAACCGGTCACGTGCATACAAATTACACCTATGTCTATTCGGATGCGCTGATGGAACATAATACTGCAGCAATTTGTGCAACCTGGTGGTGGACCGGAAATACAGGGTATGCGGCAAATCACATTTGCAGAGATGGCTCAGTAGGCGGATATGGCGTTTGGGAGATGGATGGCAAGAATGCGGAATGGTATTATAAAAGTGTAGGTTATGAGCGGAATTACCAGTTCAGAACATACGATCTGAACAGTGTTGAAATCACTGCTGCAAAATATGCGCCGTTAGCTAATGCAACTTCAGCCGCTCAGATGCCTGAATTTGCAGGTGAATTTGCCACTGCGGGCACCAAAAATGAAATTCTGATTAATATTTGGAATTGGGACGAAGACTGGACTATTTCAGTAAAAGAGGAAGGTGTTGAGTTGCCGGTTAGACAGGTTATGGCAAAAGACCCGTTGCATATTATTTCTTATGAAGCAAAAAGGCTGAACTTGAATGCCAGCGTAAGCACAACTTTTGCAACAAGAAGTGTATCGCACATGTTTAAAGCAACTGCATCAAAGCCTGCATCAACTCTTTATATTGATGTAACAGACAGGTTTGGGAATGTATATTCAGAAACAATGATAAGACCTAAAAATTTAACAACAAATATGAAGTAATTATTATGAAGACAAATTTATTAACAACAAGCTTGGTTTTGATTTTGATGACATCTTTCCTGATGTCATGCAAAGACGATGTAAACGACCCATACTTAAAAGTTGATCCCAATGAGATAATTCAGGTGAAAAATGAAGGGGGGACTATTACTCTCAGCATAGACACCAACGTGGATGACTGGTCATGGGAAATAGATGAAGGCGATTGGATTGAAACAGAAGTAATATCTTCCGGCCTCTCCCTGGAAGCTGAGCCCAATCCCGAAGGTGAAAGACGGGCTATGCTTCGTATAGTCTCTGAAAAATATCCGATAGTCAATAAAATGTTATCCGTAATTCAAGGGGCAACATTTTTGGAAATAACTCCTGAAGCACTTGAAATCCCCGGAGAAAATACAGTGCTGAATATTACTGTCAATACTTCGGTTGAAGACTGGACGTTTTCACTTGGGGGTGAATCCTGGTTAGATGTTGAAAAAACAGAAACTGGCCTGAAGATAACAGTTTCAGGCAATAAAACACCTAAGGTACGCACCGCTGAACTGAGTATAACGTCAGCAATGTTTCCTAATATTGAGAGAATTTTGTCCATCACTCAGAATCCAAATATATTTTTGGAAATCGTTCAGGAGAGTGTCGGTTTCCCGTCATACGGGGGGGAGTCTTTATTGGATATTGATACCAACCTTGATGCGTGGGATTTTAATATTTCCGAAGGATGGGTAAGTGCTGAAAAAACACAATCCGGTATCCTCCTGAAAGCTGGTTCGAATCCCGGTGACTCTGAACTCTCAGCTTTACTAACTGTTTTTTCAACTGAATTTCCGGATGATATCTGGAAACAGATTGAAGTTAATCAGTTTACTTCAATTATTCTTCAGGAAGATTTCAACTGGCTGGAATATGGAAATGCCGTATTTTACACTACAACCGGCGAAAAAAGATGGGACACTTGGACTCAGGATGAGAAAGACAGAGGCTGGGTGAGCCAGGTAAATCCTGTCGATGGAAGCGGAAACACACCACTTTTGTATTCCCGTGTTGGCTTCATAAAACTTGGGAAAACCGCATACGGTGGCGACCTTGTTTCTCCGCCGTTTGAAAAAATTGTCGGCACTGAAAATGTGAAGGTAACTTTCAAGGCTATCCCATACATGACAAAGGCAGGGACAAAGGATGACAATGACCTGCATGTTAATGTTATTGGTCCGGGTGAGATAAGTCAAAGCGAGTTTATCATTGACAATTGGCCGGTTTATCCTGCAAATGATGCCACACATTTAGATTATTGTATCAATCTTTGGAATGAACCGGAAGCAACCCGTACGTTTACAATTACCGGTGCTACATCAGAAACACAAATAAGATTTTTAGGTGGCGCCTGGGATCTTGTTGGAGTCGGAGCTGGTAAAACCCGGATTTTCTTAGATGATATCAAAGTAGAGATCATTCAATAGTAATATTCACTTATCAAAATTGAAGGGAGGCAGCAGGAAATTTCTGCGCTTCCCTTTTTTAAAATGTAAAACAAAATTTCAATCAAACTATTTGGCCAGTTTCAATCCATCAGATTCTATTGGTTTCACGACCTTCAAAAAAATGAATGCTTATTATTTCAGAAAATAAACTTTCAGAATCGAAATTTTGAAAAAAAATATTTATCGGAGATGAAAAACTGATTGAAAACAGTAGTTTTGTTGAATTGTGAGTTTTCCAGGATAAAATCAGGTTTAATTAAAAAATATCCAAAATGAAAAAGTTTTTTCTTTTATCTCTTACGGGCATAATAAGCATGACTTTGTTTGCCCAGGTTGAAATCGTCGGGCACCGGGGCGCCTCTTATCTTGCTCCGGAAAATACCGTGGCATCCTCTAAGTTGGGATGGGAGCTGAATGCCGATGGAGTGGAAATTGACATTTATTACACAGCGGATAATAAAGTGGTGGTTTCTCACGACAAATCCACAAAGCGCACTTCGGGGGTTGATCATGTGATTCCTGAAACTAAATCATCAGTTTTGCGCAAGCTGGATGTCGGCAGTTGGAAAGATCCGAAATATGCCGGAGAAAAGCTTCCGTTTGTGAAGGAGATTTTCAAAATCATTCCGAAAGACAAAAGCAAGTATCTGGTTGTGGAAATCAAAACCGGGCCGGAGATTTTTCCTGCTTTGCAAAAGGAAATCAAAAAGAGCAAGAGGCTTGACCAGATGGCATTCATCGCTTTCAATTGGGAAACCATCCTAAAGGCCAAAGAGCTTTATCCTAATAATCCCTGCTATTGGCTGACTTCTTCGGAAAAAGACCTTGCAAACAAACTTCCGGAATGTGCTGCTGCCGGGCTTGATGGTGTGGATGTTCACTATAAATTAGTGACCAGGGAGATGATGGACAAAGCCAATGCGTTGGGACTGGATGTTTGGGTGTGGACGGTTGACGATCCTGCGGAAGCCCGACGTGTCCGGGATTTGGGGGTAAAATCCATCACAACCAACCGCCCGGGATGGCTGCGCGAGCAACTTGAAAAATAATAAATTCCCGATATTTTCAGGGGAAGCGGTTAGACGAGTGTAACCTCAATTCCCTTGTCACGAATAATCTGCACCACATTTTGTGGTGCATTTTTATCTGTGATGATGTGGTGTGCCCGCTCAATATCGCAGATTTTCCCAAACCCCTGCTTCCCGAATTTGGAAGAATCGGCCAGAACTATGATCTCTTTGGCTGCATCCAGCATATAGTGATTCAGGTGTGCTTCTGCCAGATTACTGGTTGTGAGTCCAAACTCAATGTCAATCCCGTCCACGCCGATGAACAGTTTATTGCACATCAGTCCGCTCAGGAACTGCTCGGCATAGGGGCCGATCACAGTCGCCGAGCTTTTGCGCATTCCACCGCCCAACTGCATGATTTCAATCCCCGGATTGTAGCAAAGCGTGAGCGAAACCTTAACCGAAGGGGTAATCACCGTTATCGGATCAGTCATGGAAATTTTACGCGCAAAATAAAGCAACGTCGTTCCGGAGGCAATAATTATCCGGTCGTCTTTTTTCAGCAGTAGATTGGCAGCATCGGCAATGCGAAGTTTTTCGTCCACCATGATTTTTTCCTTCTCATCAATGTGCCGGTCATAAATGAGCGAACTCATCAGGCTGGCTCCTCCGTGGCTGCGCAAAAGCATTTTTCGCTCTTCAAGCTGTTTCAGGTCTTTCCGGATGGTTACTTCAGAAACGTTAAGCTGGTTGCTGATTTCCTGTACCGTAACGTATCCTTTCTTTTCAATTTCATTCAGAATAACACGATGCCTTTGCGCACTGTTTCTCTTCCTGGGAGCAGTTGTCATAATTATATCTTCTATATTTTGTGATGTGGGAATCTTCTTCTCATCTGAGGAATAATATTAATCAGCTAAAAAAGAAATTCCTGTTTAAAAATCAGCTTTTTTCAAAAAGAAACAAATCTACAAAGAAGTATCAGATTATCAAAACAAAATTAATGGTATAAAAAACTTAAAATAACTGCTAA
>LSQX01215543.1_pt4 | contig 13316 bp, 10 predicted proteins | sample 654561 | NCBI WGS metagenome assembly LSQX01 (sample SAMN04489861, study PRJNA283612) | anaerobic digester metagenome | isolation source: 4 biogas reactors fed with cattle manure at either 37C or 55C with and... | place: Denmark: Kongens Lyngby | collected 2014 | reverse complement strand
ATCAGTGTCCATACTGCCAACTTCCACATTAAGAATCTGTACAGAAAATTGGGTATCAACAAACGCTCTGAATTGTTTGCCCACCTGTATCCTGAAAGTTTTCCTACTGAGAATTGACTGAGTTGAGTTGAATCGCGGTCATTTTGTCGGTATAACCGGTAATCTATTCTGCTAACTATTCCTAAAAGGTTTTCTCAGGAATCAAAAATCATCGGCAAATTCAATCCAACCTACCAAAATTGGTAGCTATTCAAGACAATATTTGCTTCTTAGAATAAAGATACAGACGCAAAGCTTCCGGCAATGAAAGGCAGGTACCGGATATGCAAGGTTTGAAGAGAACAGGCAGATTATCGGTGTTGTTGCTGGCTATGCTGATACTGACAACGCTTATGCCGGTGACAATATCAGCAAAAACACATATCGACTCGGTAGTAGTCAATATGGCCGGGCTACACTTTTCTTTTACGCCCAAGTACACGGAAGGAGAAATAAGAGCTCAGGTTTTGGGAGCTATCAGCATTGCACCGGACAGTAAGTATACAGTCGACCCGTACAACACAACATTATTAAAAGAGGTCAATGGTACTATTTGGAGTGTCGGGGCAGGGAACAGCCACATGAGCCCTTCCTACACTTACTATTACGAAATCAGTTTGGCTCCGCAGAGCGGTTATGCTTTTTCCGATGCAACGTCAGCGACGGTAAACGGTATAAAACCATATTCCGTCGAGTACAACAAATATTCCAATTATCTTGATATACGTGTTAAAGCACCCGGTGTCGGTCAGGGTAACTATACTCTCTATAAGATCACATATGATGGTAATGGCGGGTCAGGTTACATGGTAGAGAATTGGGCGTTAGACAATATCGGAATGACGCTCCCGCCGACACAGTTCAAACCTCTGCTTATGAAGAAGTTTAAGTGCTGGGCAATAGGTTCTCCCACGGGTCCGCAGGCTAATCCCGGAGACGCATGTATCTTTACAGGCGATACAAGGGTGTATGCTGTTTGGGACACTTATAAAATCGAAATCATAGAAACGACTACCACATCTTCAACTACAAGCACTACAACGACAAGCACAAGCACAAGCACAACTACGGAAAAATCTTCTACCACATCGACTACGGCTACACCTGCTGATACGCCCACTCAAACTCAAACACCAACATCATCCGGTACAACTGCAGAATTGACTGAGCCCATGACAGACGTCACTGTGCATGACACGAAAGGGTCAGAAGATGCAACTTTAATACCTGTTTCCACAGTGGCAAGCGGGCTGACTACAAGCAGTAGCGGCAGGTCGGGGCCGATGTCGGATTCACTTAAATCAATACTCCTTTGGGGGCTTTTATTGCTTTTTATCGGTGGGGGGATTTTTGTCATTGTTTTAGTTTTAATTAGGAAAATTCGTCAGTCGAAATAATTTGGATTATTTATCTTCATCCGAAATATTACAAAGGATTTTTGCTATGAATAATACTGATAAAGAGAATTCGCTTCCGGTTCTGACTCCCCGCGAAGAGGAAGTCTTTCAGTTGCTTCTCCGTGGGATGACGGCTAAAGAGATGGCCGGCCGGCTGTATATAAGTACTTCCGGGGTCAATTATTTTGTTAAAAGAATATACAAGAAGCTGGAGGTCAGAAGTAAGTCTGAGCTGATCTTAAGGTATTACGATTTTCAAAAAGACAAGGCATCAGAAAATGTGCCTCCATAGAATGTGCTGAAGTAAAGAAAGTTAGTTTAGTCCTGAAAGGAGTGGAATATGAAAATGAGAAAACAAGTCCTGTCATTTTTTTTGATAGTATTATTAATGCTCAGCTTGTGGGCATTTTCCCCACAGACAGTAAAGGCAACTGACGCAGATAATCTGACCTTCCAGATTAATCACAGTTACAACCATGGTGGCAGCGGCACGCTGAGTGCAGTGCAATCAGGAAATACTGTTACCGTTACAGGCAAAGTTACCAATGCAAAGAACCAACTGGTAATAAATCTTGACTCCGGTGTGCATGTGGTCTGGAAGGCAGAGCTTTCAGGAGCGGTGAATGGCTTGATGAACCTGGGCGATAGTTCTAACGGCACTTTTGAACTGGCCCAGGGAGGTTACCTTTCCAGCAGTGAGCCTGTAACTATCTACAACCCTTATGTCAGCGGCTGCTCCATCATCATAAACGGCGGAGTTGTGGCGAACACGGGTCCGGATGGACTTGCCATCAGATCAGATGCTTTAAACGCAAATATTACAGTGAATAGTGGTAATGTCAGCTCTTCGGGCTCGGGGATTTATGTAATGGGAGCAACTACATCTGTGACGGTCAATAACGGTGCGGTGACCGCAAAAAGAGATGCTATCACAGTTCGAGGTGCAAATTCTGTTGTTAATGTGAATGGAGGTACAGTATCATCCACAGATAATCTGGTTGGCAGCGGGATTTATATAGCCTCTGCAGCCGACAATGTAAAGGTCAATGTCACTGGCGGCAATGTTTATGCAACGGGGGTAGAGAGCAATCACGCCATTTGCAGCGACGGTTTATACAGCCGGCTTGAACTAAGTGGCGGTACAATTAAATCTAATGGAAGCTATGGAACCGTATACATGAGGGCTTCAGATTCCAATGTAATTGTACGCGGCACGGCCAAAGTTGAAAACTCGGGACCGGGTGATGTTATTACAGGAAGCGGCATGGAAGTGTCAGTCAAGGGCGGTTCAGTCTACGCCGCAAATGGAACGGCTGTCAGGGCTTTTTCTGTAAATGTGAGCGGAGGCACTGTGAGTGCTGGAGGGGCGGAAGCCGCCCTGGCAGCTATGACGGCAAATATCAGTGGTGGCAGGGTAGAAGCTGCCGGTTCAGGCGATGCTATAACATCGCAGACAGTTGATATCAAGGGCGGCATAGTCAGTGCCCGATCGGGGTTTGCAGTCCAGATCGGAGGCGCAGGTTCAGTAAAAATCGGCAACGGCTTTGTCTTTGCCTTCGGAACCGGCAATGCCATCATCCCTAATGTCATTAAGATGGATTTCAATGCCCAGCCGGAAATAAGTGGAAATGCGGTTGTCTGTGTCTGGAGCAATCCCGGCGGAAAGCCGGTCTTTACAGAAGGTACTTCAACAAACCTGAGCGCAAATTCAGGCTCATCCGTAGTATGGGCCCAGGAAGGCGGTCAAGCAGGTATCCGGTATCAGAAGGGAAACAACAAAGGTTTCTTTGCTATAAACGGTGTAACTATTATTGAAGCGGAAGCTACAAGCACTACAAGCACAGAAGCAGCTACGAAAGTGACGATAAGCACATCAACTGAGGCGCCTTCCGATACGACAGATGACACTAGATCTTCAGTCTACAGCTCGCCTGCATCTGAGGCCGGCACGCTTCCATCTGAGACTGAAGCGGAATCTCAGGCCGAAGACCTGACGATAACAACTAAGGAAAGCGATGTTAGCAGCAATCAAGGAAATTCAAAGACTACTTCCTTTGTACTCTGGCTGGCACTGATTATATTAGCTCTACTGCTAATAGCGGCAGTAGTTATTATTCTGATTATGAGAAAGAAGAAATAATGGCAAGTTGATCGAGGCATCAACCCGGCTTCACTAATTCCGGCTAACAGGAGGATCTGAGAATGATAAGGCAGCGCAAAAACTTTGTATTTACAATAACTCTGACTCTGGCCATCTTGTTGGTGACGATTTTGTCACCCCTATCGGTTCAGGCAGCTGAGGTTAAAGTAAATACTGAACAGCAATTGAGAAATGCCATCAACAATGCGTCTGACGGCGATGTCATTAATGTGACAGGCAATATAACTTTGAAAGATGGCCAGCTATGGGTCAAGCACAACAAGGCCTTGACGATCAGATCCGGTAACAATTCAGTCATAACAGCCGGTGATCACTATTTCCTCCTTCTCCAGAATGATGCCAATGTAACTCTGGCCGGAAATATCAGGGTGGAGTCAAGTGCCAAAAGTGCAACTATTTATGTTGATAAATCAACCTTTACTCTCAACGAAAATGCAGTGATTAATTGCAAAAATACGCTTTATGGCATCTACAGCCCCGAAAAAAGTAGAGTTATCATCAGTGGTGGCAGCATCAATGTCACCGGTACCGGTAGTGATTACGAAGGACACTACGGCATCTATGTAATGAAAAACTCGACTGTCGGCTTGAACGGCGGTAGTGTCAAGCTTACGGGTAAGGGGGATAATGCCGGTGTTTTTCTCCTCGACAGCATCGCTACAATGTCCAAAGGTAAAATCGATGTTGATGGCCGAGCCGGCCAAGGAGTATGGGCTAAATCTTCGACCGTGTTTATGAGTGGCGGCGAAATCAAAAGCAGCTCTACCTATGGTTCTACAGGTATACAGCTTATTAAGGGAAAACTGTATATGTCAGGTGGCAGCATCAGTGCAACAGGACCCAATGATAGCTGGGGTCTAAAGGCTCAGGATAATTGTGAGATTTTTATCTCCTCTGTCGCCCCGCGAGACACCAAAATCTCCGGAGGCAGGAGTGGAATTACCCTCGTGGACACATGCCTTGCCGATATAACTATCTCTAAATACGTTAAGATCACCGGTGGAGTGTACGACCAGTATTCATCCATGATCGGCAAGTTGCCGGAGCCTGTTTCTCTGACGGCAGGGAAGACCGGTAACCTCCAGTTGACTAGTGGAGATCTGGGAGTAGATTATCTTATCGATAAGACAAGCTCTTCCAAACTGGACGCGAAAGTCGGATCAGGCAAAAACACCTATACCCTCTACTCCAATGAAGTAGGAATACACGATCTCGTTTTGGCAGGTAAATCTGACAGTGGTCAAAACACTCTCAAGCTGCAAATTCCGGTTAAAGTTACCGCTGCAGCTGCTGTGGTAATACCCTTTTCCGATGTAAAGGAAAGTGACTGGGCCTGTGCTTACATTATGAATTTATACGAAAAGGGTATTATTAAGGGCTATCCGGACGGGACCTTCAGGCCCAATCATGAGATATCAAGGCAGCACGCAGCCAAGATGATTACACTCGGAGCAGGGCTGAAGTATCAGGGTAAAAAAGCAGACTTCCTTGACGTAGATCCCAATGGGGAGATGTCTCCGTATATAGCTGCTTTGGTCGAAAAAGGAGCGATCAGGGGGTACCCGGATGGCACATTCCGGCCGACCCAGAGCATCACGAGAGGTCAGATCGCCCAGATCGTGGCCAAGGCTTTCGATCTGAAAATGGGAAAACTGCCGGCGAACTTCAAAGACCTGCCCGCAGGTGAAGCAGGCAATTACATAAAAATTCTGGCCAGTAACGGTATCGTCAAGGGCTACTCGGATGGTACATTCAGACCCCAGGGCGTTACAACCAGGGCACAGTTTTGTAAGATTCTGACCATTGCAATGGCAGTGTCGGGAGTGCAGGAGGCAGAAAAAGCCAGTACCATTCATGCTTCAGGCCGCGATATATTAACTCCGGCCATAGCAGCTGCTCAGGTACTTATTGATGTGTTGCCGAGTGATCAGGATCTTGAGACTAAACTGGGTCTGCAGGCCAGGCTGGATGCGCTTAAGTAAAAAACCGTTATTTCGGCGGGTTGAATAGAAAAGATTGCCCCCGGATATTCCATCAATAGCGGGGGCAATCGATGATCTATTCTGAGTATATATACAATCATTACTAAATCGTTACAAGTGCTATAAAGACAGGCTATATTTGGTTTTTCACTAAAGAACTTGTAGATTTTGTGGATGATTGTTGTATAATTGAAAAATATCCAGTTCCCATGGCGTATACAAGGCGAGTAAGAGTTGCATTGGGGAACTAAATATTATTAATAATAGATTTAGATTTATTCGAAGCCGGGAGAATACTAGATGCCGATTAACATTTTGCTAGTTAGCAATTCAGCAGAAGACCGCCAAAAGATTACTGAATCCTTAAGCGAATTTAACCTGATGATTGCATCTAGTGAAGAAGAAGTTAAACTGGCCTTTGAGGAGCATGAAGATATCTATCTGATGTTGCTCGATGTGGATACACCGACTTTTGACGGAATTAAACTTCTGAGATTTTTAAAGGCTGACGAGAGGCATAAGTATTTACGCACTATTATTCTGAGTGACTGTGACCAGCGTGAAAAAGTGGTAGAAGATCTAGCACTGGGAATAGTTGACTGTAGTCAGAGGCCTCTTAATCTTGAATTTCTAAAAGCAAAAATACGCATACATGCGGAGATGATAAAATGCCAGGAAAGAATCAAGAAAGAGGCTCAGGATCAATCGATGATCCTTGAGACGATTTTTGAACAGGTGCCTATAGGAATCGGAATTTCACTTGATGAGGATTCTGACCTGGGTGGGGCTAATAAACTTTTCAGCTATAATCCTGAATTTCTAAAAATTTGTGACAGTACAGAAGAGGAGCTGATGAGTGCCGGTTGGAATGCCATAACTCATCCTGATGATCTGCCTGAAGAAACAGAGCTTTTCCAGGCGCTGATGAGAGGCGAGATCGATAACTATTCGTTTGATAAACGTATTAAAATGCCGGATGGTTCATATAAATGGGTGCATATCATCTCGGTTACGCTTCATTTTCTGGGAAAAGATGGCTTCCATTATGCTGTCTTAATGCAGGATATTGATGAAGAAAAAAGAACCAACAATATGCTAAGAGAGAGCGAACGCAGCAAGTCCGTACTGCTTTCTAACCTTCAGGGAATGGCCTTTAGGTGTAAATACGATCGAGACTGGACCATGGAATTTGTTTCTTCGGGCTGTCATGCTCTGTGCGGGTGCCGGTCAGAAAGTCTGATAAATAATAGTGAATTTTCTTACAATGAACTTATTGCACCCGAACACCGTGAGCGCTTACGGAAGGATTGGAAAGATGCTCTTGACCAAAAGAAACGCTTTCATAGCGAGTACGAAATAATTGACGGCAACGGGGCCCGTAAATGGGTTATGGAAATGGGAGAAGGCGTTTTTAACGAGGATGGAACAGTTGAAGCTCTTGAGGGTATTATCTTCGACATATCTGACCGCAAGGATATGGAAAATAAGTTAAGGTATCTTTACGAACACGATGAGTGGACAGATTTGTATAATCTATATTATCTGGAAACACTTCTACGTGAAGATCAAATGTCTCCGGTATCAGAAAAATGCGCTTTCATCAGTATCAACCTGAATGCCATGTATTCTCTCAGTCTGAGATACGGGATGCATTACAGTCAACGGCTTATCAAGACTGTCGCGCAGTCTCTGCTGAAGCTCTGTAATGAGGACAGAATGATCTTCTCCTCAGCTTCATACCGCTTCATTTTCTACATAAAGAACTATGAAGATAAGAAAGAATTGCTTGATTTTTGCGAGCAGATCTCAAACCTGTTGCATTCATTACTGGATGTGGAAAGAATTGATTTCGGCATCGGAGTTTATGAAGTAGACGATCTGAGGAAAGATCACTTTGAGGAAGTATTCAAGAAGCTGTTAATAACATCAGAAGAGGCCTTCAACTCTGCCTACGGTGAAAGCAGAATCTATTTTTATGATGATGATCTGGAGCAAAGAGTTTACCGCAAAAACAAAATCCAACAGGAGCTGGCCCTGATAGCTGAAGGTGAGGAGCAAGACCGTATTTTCCTGCACTTCCAGCCCATTGTGCAGCTCAGTGACAACCGTATCACCGAGTTCGAGGCACTGGCAAGATTTGACAGTCAGGATCTGGGTCTGGTTTCTCCTCTGGATTTCATTCCTATAGCTGAAGAGACCAAGGATATTATCCCGATTGGCAAGCTAATTCTAAAGAATGCCTGCAATTTTTTGAAGCAACTGCAAGCTGCCGGTCATGATGATGTTGATATTTCAATAAATATTTCACCCGTTCAGATATTATCTAAAGGTTTTGTTGAGGACACTATTGAAATTCTTAGCGAGCTTAATGTTGATCCGACGAATATTCATTTTGAATTAACTGAATCTGTTTTTTCAGAAGACCTGGAACAGATTAATGAAGTTTTCGGTGAGCTGAGCAGTTATGGTATAAAAAGTGCAATTGATGACTTTGGAACCGCTTATTCCTCTCTGTCCAGGCTCAGGGAATTAAACGTCGACACAATTAAAATTGACAGACCCTTTATTGCCAAGATTAATGAATTAAGGGAAGAGGCGACTGTAACCAACGATATTATTTCCATGGCACATAAGATGGAGCTTTATGTTGTTGCTGAGGGGGTTGAGACCCAGCACCAATATGATTATTTGAGGTATTATGGCGCTGACAAGGTTCAGGGCTATCTGATCAGTATGCCGATGGACGCAGATGCTGCTCTGGAGTTTTTGAACTATTGGGGCAATGATGCATGAGCTGACCTTGATGTTGATGAGATGCTTGCGAAATTAAATAGTGCCATTATTCCGGAGTAGTCCGCTTGGTAAGACACCGGCTATTAAACATTAATTTTTACCTCAAAATCTTTCCCACCCTTAGCTTGATCATCATTAATATGCCCTCTGTCCCGTCCGAAAGATGTATAGTGGAAGAGGCAGAAGAAATGGCGTCTTAGTATAAGGAGTTTTTTATGAAGAAATTCACATCACTTTGTTTATCATTGATAATCGTATTGTTGCTCTTGGTATCGCCGGCGGCAGCTAGTGATTCAGCTAAGGAGCTGACTGTCATTTTTACTCATGATATGCACTCTTACCTGGATACCAAATCGTTTGAACTTAATGGTGACCTTCATGAGATTGGCGGTTTTGCTAAGATAAAAACAATTATTGACAGCATTAGCAGCGAAAAGAACACTATTCTCGTTGATGGCGGCGATTTCTCCATGGGGACCTTATATCAGACTGTTTTTGCCGAGCAGGCTATCGAGCTGAGGATGCTGGGCTATATGGGTTATGACGCTGTGACTCTCGGCAACCATGAGTTTGACTATGGCAGCGACGGTCTTGCTGAAATGATGAAATCGGCCATGGCCAGCGGTGACAGGATACCCAATATGGTCATATCCAATATTGATTTTGCAAATTCCGTCAGTGCCAATGCAAAACTCCTGAAGGAAACCATGGAGGATTATGGTGTCGCGGAATATCTGATTCTGGAAAAAGGCGGTGTTAAGGTCGCTATTTTCGGTGGTCTTGGTGAAGATGCTGACAGCAGTGCCCCCAATAGCCAGCTTGTTTTTAGGAACATGGTTGAACAGGCTAAGCTTACTGTCGCTAAGATTCAGGAAGAAAAGCCTGACATAATAATCTGCCTGTCTCATTCAGGAACCTGGGATGACCCTAAGAGTTCTGAAGATGAAATTCTGGCAAAAGAAGTGCCGGAAATTGACCTTATCGTTAGTGGACATACTCATACTTTGCTGGAAGAGCCGATTGTTTCTACGAATAATACATTTATTGTCAGCTGTGGCGAGTACGGCCAAAATGTTGGCAGAATTGATCTGCTACAGAATGAAGATGGCAGTTGGAACAAAACGGATTACGAAATAATCCCGGTTAATGAAAAAATAGAAGCAGATCCTGAAACTCTCGGAAAAATTGATGAATTTAGAGAGTATGTTAATGTTTTCTTGGCAGACTATGGTTTTGAAAATTTCGACCAGGTCGTTGCTTATAGCCCTTATACCTTCACCGGCCTGCGGGAAATGAATGCAAACCATATTGATCAGGCTATAGGAAATCTAATATCCGATGCCCTAATACATGGCGTTAAAGAAGCTGAAGGAGAAAACTACATCCCGGTGGATGTGGCGATTGTTCCTGTCGGTATTATCAGGGCAGCTTTTAATGAAGGGCCTGTAACGATTTCCGACATTTATGAAGTCATGTCTCTGGGAATCGGTCCTGATGGCATCCCCGGATACCCGCTTGCAAATGTCTACCTTACCGGCAAAGAACTTAAGATTGTTGCCGAGATTGATGCTTCTATAACGCCTATCTTTGAGTCAGCCCAGCTATACTCTTCGGGTTTAAGCTATATTTTTAACCCCAACAGAATAATCCTTAATCGTGCAACTGACGTTAAGCTTATCGGAGAAAACGGAGAGTTTCTTGAAATAGACGATGGAAAGCTCTACAGGGTTGTTGCCGACATTTATTCAGCTCAGATGCTGGGGGCAGTTACAGACCTTTCAAAGGGAATCTTGTCGCTCAAGCTGAAAAATGCAGAAGGTGATGTCGTAGATGATCTTAATGAACTGATTTTGTATGACAGCGAAGGTAATGAAGTTAAAGAATGGTACGCCTTAGCCTCATATATGCAGTCATTCGATAAGGTTGACGGTGTGCCGACAATTCCTGCAGTATATGCAGCTGCTCAGAATCGTAAGGTCTTGGAAGACAGCAAAAACCTGGGTAGAATATTCCGGCAGCTGAACCTGACCAGTATCATAATTTTACTGGTTATTCTCCTGGGCGTGTTGGTGGTCGTGCTCCTCATCAGATTCATTGTCAAAAGGATCAAGCGCAGAAAAAATCGTTAATCACTCTTCTTTAACTTGACTTAATTTTAATCTTGGTATATTCTACATAACTATAGTCCCAAGGACTATAGATGAAGAGATCCGCATGCTGACAAGGGGGATATCTGTATGAGTGAAAAATACGCCAGATTGTGTGAGAAAAACTATCAGAAGATGCAGGGTTTCCTGGAAGTGTGTCTCCTGCTTTTGCTATATAAAGAATCCGGACATGGTTATGGCCTGATTGAAGGCTTGGTTCATTTCGGATTTTTGGAAGAAGGTCTGAATATCAGCACATTGTATAAGACTTTGAGAAGAATGGAAAAAGACGGACTGGTCAGATCTTTCTGGGAGATAGGCGATCAGGGTCCCCAAAAAAGAGTTTACGACATTACCGATAAGGGGCGACATGAACTGGATTGTTGGATTGACATATTGAAGTTAAGGGTAGAACGTATCGGCAAGGTCATTTACGGTTATGAGACCATCGTAAGTTGATTCTGCCTTTGTTTGCAAGATGATTCTTATAGATATTTGAATAAAGGAGTGTGGAGCAAATGAGTGCATTGAATATCGCTATGTATGCAATAGTTGGACTACTGTTGTTACTTTCTCTGATTAAAAGCAAAGAAAAGACAAAAAGGGCTTTGAAGGTGGCCTGGAAATCGTTCAAGGGCATGGCACCCGGACTTTTCATCTTAGTCGGCTTTGTGGGAATAACTTTGGGTTTTATTACCACTGATATGATATCTAAGCTTCTGGGCGAAAGTGCAGGCATTTGGGGAACATTATTGGCAGCAGTAATCGGCGGAACTATTTTAATGCCGGCTTTCGTTGCCTTCCCTTTAGGAGCCACCTTGCTCAATGTAGGTGCAACAGTTCAAACTGTGACAGCTTTTGTTTCATCTTCTGTCATGGTCGGAGTGGCTACTATGCCGGTTGAAAGTAAAGCATTTGGGAAAAAGTTCGCAATCTTGCGCAATGCACTGAGCTTTTTGCTTGCCTTGCTCCTGGCCTTCTTGATGGGAGTTATTTTATGAAAATAGTGAAAAAGTTTAAATGGCAAATTTTGATAGTACTGATATTGATTGTGATGGCTATTTTCTTTGCCGATAACGCTGCCAGATCTTTTGACACAATCTTAAATTTTGCTAAAGAAATGCTGATTGTCCTGCCTCCGGTCTTTATTGTAGTCGGTTTGCTGGAAGCATGGGTTTCACAGGATAAGATAGAAAAGTGGCTGGGGCATGGATCGGGTTTTAAGGGTATGCTTTTATCCATGGCCCTCGGCACTATGCCGGCAGGACCGCTATATGCTGCGTTCCCGGTGGGAGTTTCTCTCATCGAGAAAGGCGCCAGTTATAGAAATATAATCGTTTTCCTCAGTTCCTGGGCTGCTCTGAAGATTCCGCATATAATGATGGAGATCGGCGCCATGGGGCTGAAATTTGCTGCCACAAGATTACTACTGACGGCTGTCCTGATCATACCGATGGCATTATTGATTGAGTTTATTCTTCTGCGGACAAAACCCGATAAAGTTGAGTTATAGCATGTATAGGGAACAATCTTGCTATAGCTCAGTGCTTATATTTTCCGAACCTGAATAAAATTCATGATGTCTGTTGTTCTTTACTATCAAAACCGCCTATTTGTTCAACTTATTTGGTCGCGAGTTTGTGAGAAATGAAAAGGCGTCCGGCTGCATTAAAACAGTGCAGCCGGACACATAATACTATTGTCGGATTTCTGCGCCTGTTGCCTTGTTAAGGGCCTTGATGATTGCCTTTAACCTCTGTTCAATATCTTCTGAACTTAAAGTCTTTTCATCGGAACCCATCCAAAAACGCAACATAACTGATTTTTTGCCTTCCGGCACCTGTTCGCCACGGTATTCCTCCATAAATCTGACGCGTTTGACACCTTCCTGTTTGAGAACTGTACTTTGCAGTGACTCCCAGGCCACAGCTTCGTCAACCAAAAGAGAAAGATCTTCTTCAACTAAGGGATAATACGGAAGAGGCTCATATGAGTTGGATCTTGAGTTGAAAGGCTGTAATTTCTCAACATTGAGTTCAAACAATACTGCTAAGGATCGCTTAATATCAACATCAGACATAGTTTGCAGGGAGACAAGACCCATGTGTCCGATTTGCTTGTTTTGATGGTCCAGTATTTCCAGCCAGCCATTGCTGTCAGCCCATCCGGGTGCTTGACCGACAGCTTCTGAGCCGACACCGCGCAGACTGAGCTTCTCAGTATGGCAGTAACGCGACAGGCCTTCAATTACGCCCCTTGCCTGCCTCAGCAGTTCAAAGGGCTCAGTGGACTCGGGGACGACAACAGCAGCTCCCAAATAGCGTTCCTGAAGAGGCAGCAATTCGGGAGATCCATCCACCCGGACTTCTGCCGGATGGAAGACCTCTGTCAATTCAAAGAGCCTGAAAGACTCTCTGAAGCGCAGGTTTTTCTGAACAGCCTCAAAGAGACCTGGTATCAGAGAAGTGCGCAGCCTGCTTTGGGTCGGTGCCGGCGGGGCTGCTAATTGCAGGTGATCTTCAGGGTTTAAACCTGCAGATTTGATATACAAGTCGTCAATCCAGGGATAGGTGAAAATTTCATGAAAGCCACAGCGATTGGCCAGGTATTCCCGGATCGCACGATCAAGGTCTTCAACTGGTTGATTGACCGGTTCCTCCAGTTTTATGCCGGGCGCGACAAAGTCAAAGTTTTCGTAGCCGATCATGCGAGCTACTTCTTCAAGAATATCGTGACTTAGTGAAACATCTCCTGTAGAACGCCAGGAAGGAACACTGACCTCAATCTTGTCCCGGTC
>LSQX01398354.1_pt1 | contig 13317 bp, 11 predicted proteins | sample 654561 | NCBI WGS metagenome assembly LSQX01 (sample SAMN04489861, study PRJNA283612) | anaerobic digester metagenome | isolation source: 4 biogas reactors fed with cattle manure at either 37C or 55C with and... | place: Denmark: Kongens Lyngby | collected 2014 | reverse complement strand
TTATTGTACTGTACAATACCTAGTGACAAGGCAGTTTCCACAGGCACTACACCTGAACTGATAAGATTTTCAATAAGGCTTTCCTCGTTACTGCAAACTGCGAATAAACTGTTGTATACCATACCGACCGCATCGTCCTTTGTAAGCTCCAGCTTGTTGAAGTAATTAACATCGGAGGTATCTAATCCTCTTTTATCGCATAATGTTTGGATTGAGTTAATAAAATCCTTTCGTTCTACAGGATAGCCTAAATATCGCAAAATCATGGCTGCAAATGATACCCCATCAAGTTTACTTGAGGGGCCAATAGTTGTCGATGATGTACCCACAATCATTCCTGTTTTCACGGCAAATGCCATATAGGGTCTTGCCCATGGTAAAATCAAAGATTGATCAGTATAAGAAGAAAGTATCCCATTTATATCTGTAGAGGATAATTGTTTTACCTCAGGAGTTTTCCCAAAAAAGTTTAAAAGCAGAGTTATTCCAATCTGACGATTAAGCTTTACCCCAAGATCAGGGTTGAATCTGTCAGAAGAGGCGCCGGCAAACAAGCCTAGTTTATATATTTGCCAAGACTCAGATTCATATTTATATGCTGATTCAGCAAAGGCAACTTGGGAAATTGAGACGAAACAGCTTATAATAAGTATAATTACTAAAAATATTTTTGTCTTTTTCATATTAACCAACTTTTTTTCATGTTTAAGATTGTCTTCATTATACCTTTTCAAAGATACAGTATACAAGAATTGTCATGATATTTTAACATATTTTGAACAAATTGATATTTCCAATCTAATTGTATCGGATGATAAAAATAAGCCACCCTACAAAAAAAGGAGCATACGCTCCTTTCTCGATACTTTAGATTCTATCTTCCATTTTAACATAATCAGTACGTTTTCTGATGCTCTTATATGCAGGCCGGATAATTTTACAGCCGTTTAAATGCTCCTCAATAATATGAGCACACCAGCCTACGATCCTTGAAATAGCAAAAATCGGAGTATTCATTTCCAACGGAATACCGAGCATATCATATACAAAGCCCGAGTAAAAGTCGATATTAGCACACATTGGTTTATCAGTATTTCGAATTTCTCTGAAGACCTTGGGTGCGAGGTTTTCAATCTTAGCATAAAGCTCAAATTCATCGCTTCTACCAACCTGTTTAGCCAATTTTTCTGCTTGCTCTTTTAATAGGACACACCTAGGGTCAGATAGGGTATAAACAGCATGACCCATTCCATATAACAGTCCGGTATGGTCAAAAGCATCTTTCTTGAATATTTTTGTAATATATTCACGGATTTGTTCATCGCTTCCCCAATCCTTAACTTCGTTTTTAAACTCCGCCAACATACTGATAACCTTATTATTGGCACCGCCGTGTTTCGGTCCCTTAAGACTACCTACAGCTGCTGCAATTGATGAATATATATCAGTCCCGGAGGATGAAACCACATGAGTTGCAAAGGTTGAATTATTACCGCCACCATGCTCCGCATGCAGTACAAGCGCAAGGTCCAGAACCCTTGCTTCAAGATCAGTGTATTCTTTTGAAGGTCTTAAAAGCATAAGAATGTTCTCTGCGGTACTTAGCTCTGAATCCGGATTATGAATATATAGACTTTTCCCATCCAAATAGTGGGCTTTGGCTTGGTACCCATATGCAGCCATAACCGGAAACTTGGCAATTAAATCCATGCTTTGTCTGAGAAGATTTCTTATACTGGTATCATCAGCATCCTTGTCAAAGGAGTACATGGTCAGAACCAAGCGTGCTATTTTATTCATTACATCCGGGCTCGGAGCATTAAGAATATTGGCCCTTACAAAGTCCTCATCTATTTTTCTTCTGGATCCCAAAACCTCCGTAAACTGGTACAATTCTGTTTTGTTTGGCAAATCCCCAAATAGCAGAAGATATGCACATTCCTCAAACCCAAAGCGGTTCTCTGAAATAAAGCCTTTCACTAGGTCATAAATATCTCTTCCTCTATATACAAGTCGGCCTTCAACAGGAACCTTTTCTCCTTCATCGAAAACATATTCATGAACATCACCGATCTCAGTTAAGCCTACTAAAACACCTGAACCGTCTTCATTTCTTAGCCCACGTTTAACATTATACTTATCATAGACTCCCGGCCTGAATCTGTTCTTAACCTCTACAATCTCTCCTGCTATATCATAATAGCTATTCATTGCTGCTTGTGACATCTCTTTATACAATGAAATAACCTCCTCTGCTTTATGCTTGTTATACATACTAGGTCTCATATTAATATCTTAATATTTCTGTAAATAACTTTTGTGTGTTGAGTGCTTCTTAAGATGGGGGAAATTTTATTAGTTTCGTTATTGTCACAATTCGAATATTTATACAAATGCGATTCATATTATTGTATACAATCGCACTTTATCCGTCAAGCATAATTTTGCAATTTTATAGATTAAATAATTCATTAAGAAATAAGTATATTATATATATAAATAGTTGATGTAAAATGCTGTCCCGTTAATTCATCCTGGTGTATATTTATAGAATTTTTATAGTTAAAGCATGTAGAATGACATTTAGATCAAAAAAACTTGCAGTTTCATGCAAGTTTTTTAGCTTTTTTTAATATTCATGTTTGGTTTGATGTTGACTGTTAGTATTCTCGTGATGCTTTATATTTTTGGCTATCCTTTTCCATAGTAAATTTCTTACTGCTTTTCTTTAAAACCGAATCATATGTACTATCAATAACAATCCAACGGTTTTCATCAGATAAATAGACTTCATTCCATGCATGATATCCTTTAACCAGATCCGAATAACCCTTTTTTAGCTTAGTCGGGATGTTCTGACTTCTAAGCATCGCTGCTAAAACAGCTGAATAATCATAGCAAATCCCTTCTTTAGACTGGTATACTTTATCAATATCCGGGACATATGTTGTATCGATATTTTTAATCTTATCATAGTCATAGCTGAATGTATTAACCACAAAATTATATATTGCTACAACCTTTTCCTTATCAGTCTTTAGATCCTTTGTTAACTCTTCGGCTTTGTTGATAATCTCCATATCGGAATTCCAGTTTACAGTCTGTATAGAGGCTTTAAACACATCCAATATATCCTTGATTTTAGCCTTAATGCTCTGTGCTTTAACCTGGCGATAGCGATTAGCACTAACATTTTCAAAAATAGAAACTTTATAATCACCTTCACCTAATTGCAAAGGAAAATACTCAAAATTATCCCGTCCGAAAAGATCATAGTCGTATTTGTCAATGCTATTCTGAATTCTTGTCTTAACACGTTTTTGTTCCTTAGAAGTATACTTGGCTCCCACAGAGCCGTGCTCTGATTTTGAATTATCAAAGTTATTAAATTGAAAAATCGACGCATAGGAGCACACTGAAAACAACATGAAAAATGCTATTAGCAATACCATGAATCTTAATTTTTTCATATCGTTACACCTCCTGAAAAAGTATATTTATACTGATATAATTTACCAACATTTTTTAACAATAAAACATATTTTCATAAATATGCTTCTAAAATCTCTAAAACCTGCGGAATACATGGAGTATTATGGTTCTTAATTAAGAAATCAGAAGCTTCTTTAACAGCAGGTGTTGCATTTTCGACAACAATACCTAAATCGGCTATTTGTATCATATCCAGATCATTGTCATTATCACCGATAGCTACTAATAAACGCCACTTTTCTCCGTAGATTGATTTTAACTTGTTTAGGGCTGCCCCCTTGGATGCACTTTTTCCCATAATATCCAGAAGCTCATGTTCAGAAAAAACTATGTTGAGATCGGTTCTGCTAAGTTGGTCCAAATCTGCTTTTATCGCTTCCAGAGTCTCATGTTTATCCAAGAATAATACTTTTAGCCATTCTCCGGGGATGTCATCCCATGAGGCTTCTTCTACATCAAGGCCCTCCCTTTCAAGCTGCAATCGTACAATGTCATTAGGATTAAATACATAGGCCTTTCCGTGCATATTTATCTCACAGCATGTATTGGGATATTTCAACATAATTTTTTTCAACACAGGCTTAATATCATCAGACATTGTGGTTTTAAATAATACTTTTTTGGTATTAATATCATAAGCCATCGCGCCATTAAAAAAGATAGAAGGCACATTCATATAAAGTTCTGGAAATTTAACTGTAGTAGTCCTTTCCATGCGTCCGGTGGATATACCAAATCGGCCACCTTGTGAAATAAAGCTTGTAATCGCGTCCATATTTTCTTTTGATAAGTTTCTGTCTTTATCTAGGAGTGTTCCGTCAAGATCACTGAAGATAACAATGCCGTCATATTTCATATAGTATTTATTCCTTTGTCATTTTGTTTAATTGATTTTGTATAGCGTACAGAAATTCCTTGGTATTAACAACTTTTTTGTTCTCGAGTTCTGATAGAGCAATCAAATCTTTTGTCATTATACCTTCTTCAATAGTCTTTAAACATGCACTTTCGAGCATATCTGCAAAGTTTGCCAACTCAGGTGTTTCATCAAGCTGACCTCTTTTTCTGAGGGCTCCGGTCCAAGCAAAAATTGTGGCCACCGAATTGGTCGATGTTTCTTTTCCCTCAAGATGCTGATAATAGTGGCGCTGAACAGTTCCATGGGCTGCTTCATATTCAAAATATCCCTCAGGTGAAACCAAAACCGAGGTCATCATAGCCAAGCTTCCGAAAGCTGATGCCACCATATCGGACATTACATCGCCATCATAGTTTTTGCATGCCCAGATAAATCCGCCTTCAGAGCGCATTACCCTTGCAACCACATCATCTATAAGAGTATAAAAATACTCAATGCCTACCTCTTTAAATCTTTCTATATATTCTGTATCAAAAATATCCTGAAAAATATCTTTAAAACTGTGGTCATAAATTTTTGATATAGTGTCCTTTGTAGCAAACCATATGTCCTGTTTCTTTTCCAAGGCATAGTTAAAACATGAACGAGCAAAGCTCTCTATGGATTTTTTTGTATTATGCATGCCCATAATAATGCCATCACCGGTAAAATCATGAATGGTCTTTCTGGTCTCATTACCATCCTTATCGGTAAAAACCAACTCAGCCTTTCCTGCTCCTTCAATTTTCATCTCGGTATTCTTGTAAATATCTCCATAAGCGTGTCTTGCTATAGAAATAGGCATTTTCCAGGTCCGTACAAAGGGATTAATTCCTTTGACCAAGATAGGCTCTCTGAAAACTGTACCATCTAAGATAGCACGAATAGTACCGTTAGGGCTCTTCCACATCTCGGTCAAATTATATTCCTTGACACGAGCTGCATTAGGAGTAATAGTGGCACATTTTACAGCCACTCCATACTTTTTTGTGGCCTCAGCCGAATCGATAGTAATCTGGTCATTGGTTTTTTCTCTGGCTTCCAACCCCAAATCATAATATTCGGATTTTAATTCGACATAAGGTTCGATAAGAATATCTTTAATCCACTTCCAGATTATTCTGGTCATCTCGTCCCCGTCCATTTCGACGAGGGGAGTTTTCATAATAATTTTAGCCATCGCTTCCTCCTGAAATTTGTCCGCTTTTTAAAATTGTCTTTTTATCCAGGGTAGCTTCCCACCCGATTTCAGTATTTCGGCATCCAATGGCGATAATGTGTGCTCTAGCTCTATAGTAATGCCTTTGGTAAGATTATTAAGCACACACGCACCCTTTAAATCTCCAATATCTACTGCAATTTTATCCCCTTCGCTAAGATTATCATAATCGGAAGGATTCTTAAAGGTTAGAGGTACTATTCCAAAATTAATAAGGTTAGCAAGATGTATTCTAGCAAAGCTTTTAACAATTACAGCCTTTACCCCCAGGTATTTCGGTGCAAGGGCAGCATGTTCGCGGCTGGAGCCTTGACCATAATTCTCTCCGCCAATAATAAATCCGCCATTGTATTCTCTGGCTTTTTCATAAAATTTTGGGTCCACAGCCTCAAACACAAATTTTGATATCTCGGGGATATTGCTTCTGAAAGGCAAAATTTTTGCCCCGGCAGGCATAATATGGTCTGTTGTTATGTTGTCTTCCACCTTAAGTAGGACATTCCCTTCAAGGGTATCGGAAAGCGGGTCAAAGGATGGCAATGGTTTAATATTCGGTCCTCTGATTACCTCTATTTTTTTAGCTTCTTCCTCGCTAAGGGGCTTTAATATCATATTATCATTTATTATAAAGCTGTCCGGAAGATTTACCTCAGGGTAATCTCCAAGTTCTCTAGGATCTGTTAATACACCTTTAATTGCTGTGGCTGCTGCTGTTTCCGGGCTCACCAGATAAACCTGTGCGTCCTTAGTACCACTTCTTCCCTCAAAGTTACGATTAAAGGTTCTTACCGAAACGCCTGCTGACCCGGGAGCACATCCCATGCCTATACATGCGCCGCATGCATTTTCCATAATTCTGGCTCCAGACCTGACAAGCTTCGTATAGTCTCCATCTTCGGCGAGATGCTCCACAACCTGTCTTGAGCCGGGACTTATAAATACGTGAAGATTATCCGAAACAGTTTTATTATTTAGTGCCTGAGCTACTATTTTAAGGTCCCTCAAAGAGGAATTCGTACAGGAGCCAATGGCTACCTGATCCACCTTTATAGACCCTATTTCCCTTACTCTTTTAACCGAGCCGGGACTATGCGGAAGGGCAGCCATAGGCTCAATTTCAGAAAGATTTATATTTATTATCTCATCATAAACCGCATCTTTGTCAGCTTCTAAATGTTTATAATCTTTTTCTCTGCCCTGGGCTTTTAAGAATTTATAGGTAATATCGTCACTGGGAAATATGCTTGTAGTGCAACCTGTTTCAGTCCCCATATTGGTTATTGTGGCACGATCCGGAACACTTAATGTACCTACGCCTTCACCAAAATACTCCAGAACCTTGCCCACATTACCTTTTACGTCAACCAACCGAAGAACCTCTAAGATGACATCTTTTGCAGAAACCCATGAATTAAGTTTGCCGGTAAGATTTATTCCTACAACCTTTGGATATTTAATGCGGAATGGCGCACCTGCCATAGCGCAAGCTACATCAAGGCCCCCTGCTCCCATAGCAAAGCATCCCATTCCTCCGGCGGTAGGAGTGTGGCTGTCAGATCCGATAAGCGTATTTCCGGGTATAGCAAACCGCTCCAGAAAGAGTTGATGACATATTCCATTGCCTGGCTTTGAAAAGTAAAGGCCGTACCTTTTTGCTATTGATTCCAAAAATCTATGGTCATCGGCATTTTTAAAATCAGCTTGTAGTGTGTTATGGTCTACAAAGCTTACACTAAACTGGGTTTTCACCCTGTCAATTCCTATAGCCTCAAACTGGAGGTAAGCCATTGTACCTGTCGCATCCTGTGTAAGTGTATTGTCTATCCTTAGTGCAACCTCACATCCTACTTTAGGTTCACCCTCAATTATATGATTTTTCAAAATTTTCTCAGTAATTGTTCCCGCCATTACACTCACCTTTACTATGTTTTTGAAAATTATACCCTATTTAACTTACAATAAGCAATATGCATAAGTAACTAAGTTTTTGTTGTAAGTCAATCATACTTTAATTATACTTATAATTAACCAGAATAAATATTCTCCCAATCTCTGAAGGTTCGGTAGGGATTACAATTAATTTTAAAACATAGGTATTTGTTTTAAGTATACAATAAATCTGTCAAGGAGTACTGAAGAATGGATTTGGAAAACCGTGAAAAGGCTGAAAATAAAGTATTGCTTTTATATTTTATGCAAAAGGTTCGAATTCCCGTAAGTAACATGCAGTTAACCAAGATAATGCTTGAAAACCGCTACATGAATTATTTTCTACTTCAACAAAGTATCCATGAAATGCAACAGGATAAGCTTATCATATCTGAAACTAAGGATGATTTGGATTATTACACTCTTTCTGATGAAGGGCAAAAAATGTTGGAGATGTTTGTTAATTTGGTGCCTCTGGGAATACGTTCCAGGCTTGACCATAACATTGATGCCATTCGCTCGGTAATGCGTCTTGAAACATCTGTAGTTGCTGAGTATACCCTTGAAAACGAAACAGAATATGAAGTAAAATGTAGGATTCTCGAGGATTTTAATCCCCTTATAGATATCAGGCTTTCTGTGGGTTCCAGAGATGATGCCCGTTCCATCTGCAAGAATTGGAAAACCCATGCTAAGGAAATATACCCTGAGGTTATTGCAGTGCTTTTAGGTAAGGATAAAGAGAATCAATCAGATTGTTTTTAATCTGTCCTTTAACTCAAGTACTTTTTTCTCAATAATTTGAATTATATTTTTAAAAGCATCATCATCTTTAACGCCGGGGTAGTCATTACCGTTTCCAAAGTTTAGGCTTTATGGCTTTACGCAGCATAATCATTGATGGCATCGACTACGGTTCCTAAATATCCTCGTGATTATTCGCAAGCTAAGAATAATGTGAACTAATTTGTAGTGTCCTTGATGTAATTCTGAGTGCCAGCGAAGAATCTTTTATGTCGACAAGGGAGCAGCTGCAAGAATCTCATTTCGAACGCCTTTAAGCACGTAGCTCTAAAAGATTAATATCCCTAGTATGTGACATGGCTCCGTCTTCGCTCCGCCATGTCCGTGGGAAGAGGTCTTTTGCTCACGGGTCGCTCAATCTTTTCGAATATTGTCACTGTACGGTGGTCTTCCCTTCGAAGATGCCGGCTTATCTCTCTGAGAAACCTTGCATCCGCTCTAATTACCTCGCTTTATTCCTTAGCTTGCGAATAATCACGTTTTTGGACAGGCCTTGCATGGGTGCTACTACTGTTTCCCTCGTCGCTTTTGCTCCTTGTAAACAGTGTAGCGACCTTCAGCTCCGCAATCTATGCTCCGCTTCACGCATGGCATCGACAGCGGTTCCTAACATCGTTAATATGGCAAAAAATTGCGATAAAATTTAATGCGGCTATAACTCTTTTTTCGTAGTGAAAGAACCAACGAGGCGTTGGGGCTTGATATTAATATTAAAGATACAAGGATAGATTTCACTTCAAAAAGCCTTGAAACGATAGCTAAGAACTGCAAAGATTCATGTGTGATGATTTACACTTATAAAAACGGAATGACCTCACAAGGCTCCGGATGGGCATACAACGGCTATATAATAACAGCAAAGCACGTTGTAGACGGATTCGGTAAGATAGACATATTTACGGACGATTCTGTTTACAGTGTACCCAAAACAGTATACTACACAGACCCATAACTTGATGTTGCGGTTATTAAGATTAATGCTATAATACCGTCCGTTGTGTTGGGTGATTCGTCTAAGCTAAACGAGGGGCAAGGGTTGGTATCAATCTTATCCCCTAAAGACGTGAAGAACACAATAGACGAATGTATATTCGGGGGTTGACTATTTCACCACAGGTTGGGAAATGAAATTATCCGAAAGCACGATGATAGCCGGTTCAAGTGGCGGTGCAATCTTTGACTTTGATGGAAACATTGTTGCTATTGTAAGAGGTGCAAGCAACACAGGCGAGATTGCAACGGCAGTACCAATTAACAAGCTAAAACCAATCTTAGAAAAACTTAAATAAACTAATTAAGGCGAGAAGCATTCACAATGTGGGTGCTTTTTAGCAAGCAAAGTAGTTCTACTCTGCTTCACATCTGACAGCGCCAGCGTTTCCTATCAATGTAAAATGTAGAAATTGATATGTTTAACTATACGTAGCGGGTGCAAGGTTTCTCAGTGAGATAAGCCGGTCGCTTCGGAGGAAAGACCACCGCACGGTAACATTATTGAAAATGTATGAGCGACCCGTGAGCAAAAGACCTCTCGCCGAGCATGACGGAGCGAACGCGGAGGAATACCACTTACCGGGGGATATTAATCTTTTAGACCTAGGTGCTTAGAGGCGTTCGAAATGAGATTCTTGCGCCCGCCCCCTGTATAACAAAAATAGATTCTTCGCTGGCGCACCCTTGTTGACGAAAAGATTCTTCACTCCGCTACGCTCCGCTCAGAATGACAGCGTTAGTTCGCATAATTCTTAATATACGACAATAGTGGGTGAGCTTGAAACACTTTCACACTATTACTTGCAAAAGTTATGGTTTCCTATCTTAACCACTAAGGGACGGCTCCAAATCCATTTGCTGGTTGCGGTGGCCGGATTAAAATAATAAATGCAGCCGTATGATGGGTCCCAACCGTTTAATGCATCCCTTGCAGCCTTGTAAGATGCATCGTCAGGTGCCATATTTATTTGCCCGTCCTTGACCACATCAAAAGCACCATTTTGATAAATTACTCCTGGTATTGTGCTGGGGAAACGGCTGTCGGCAACCCTGTTAAGGACAACTGCACCCACTGCTACCATACCTTCATAAGGCTCACCACGTGCTTCTCCGTGTATTAATCGTGCCAATAGGTCAGTATTACTATTTGTAGTGGTAGAAGTTCCGGTAGGCAGGCCCAATGCGTATAAAGTGGCCTTGCCTGCTATACCGTCAACTTTCAGACCGTTTTTACTTTGAAAGTATCTGACGGCCTGATATGTTTGATATCCATACTTTCCATCTACAACACCTCTATAATACCCCCAAGCCTTGAGCCTTTTCTGAATCTCCGTTACTTCTCTGCCGCTTGAACCGTAATATGATATGGCCGCCTTGCTGAATTGTCCTTTATCAACGATAAAACTGGGTAATGTAAGTCCTATCGCCATTATTATTGAGATAATAAAATAGACCCATGCAATTTTTGTTTTTCTTTTCATGAGTACCTCCAAATTGAGTATCCATAAAAAGCATTTGCAATAGGTCAAAAATTATACATTATTTTAGAAACCAGGGTTTCCATCCAATCCGGCTAAAAAAATAATAACCAGAATTCCTATCAGAAGAAAATCACACTCGCTACCTTCCAATAAAAGTAATACAATTAGAGCAATCAAAATAATATCATCCTGCTTTAGATTTTTTAAGAAGGATGGTAAAAATTGTTGCCGGCTATATTGAGAAGGGATATGCTGGATTCTTTTTTCATCCACTTCATAGGGCAACGGGATGGAGTTAAGACCCCTTGATTCCATTTTTTTCACCCCTTTGTATCACGGTTAAATGTTGGAGCAATTGTACTTATGATGTTAATAACCTTTAATAGCTGTATGGCTCCACCAAGACGCTGCTGCCTCTGAGACCCTAAAAAAGGCTGTATTGAATTTAAAAGCGTTATTCTTGAGTCTTTAACATTATTGAACATACCCATCATTTCACTGGCTTTCGCCATGAGGTTCGGATCAAAACCACTCTCACGTGGTGAGGGGGGCGACTGGGTATAGTTAACTCTTTCACTGTCAGAAGTATTCAAATCCCTAGAAGAACTATCTTTCTCTGAGCTTGATTCGGGAGGGACAATACTCTCTACAATATTTTTTAATCCGCTGGTATCAGATACCCCAAACATGTCAGCAATCTGCTTTAGCTTCTTATCAAGCTCATCCGCCATAAAATCGCCTCCTAATCTACCTTAACATTGATCTTAGCCTTTGTGCGATGAGGGCTCCGTCCGGACCTAGGACTTTTATAAGTTTCTCAAAGTCTTTTTCTGTGACTCTGCTTTTTATCTCATCAAGGCTTATTCCCATTTGACTTAGTTTGTTCGGGTCAAATTCATTTATTTTTTCAAGAATTTCATCAGTATCTATTTGCCCCAACCTTTTTTTTATTTCGGCAGGGTCCTCTGATCTTAACATTTCCAAGGCTTTTTCAAGCTTTTTCTTTTGAATGTTACCTCCGATTTTGTCGAACATATTATAGTTTTCTGCCATATTTTCACCACATAAAGAAGAATCCCACTCGCTGACACAGTTTAAAAGTGCATACGGGCTACGGGAATCTTATACTCCGTAATTAAACATCTCATCAAATTGTATGCAGGTATGCTTGTCATGTTGCATATAAAGTTTGTAAAACGCTTTAACTAGATAAAATTAGAGGAAAGAAAAAGGCACGGAGAACCAGTTTGGTTATCCATGCCATAGAGTATAGATTATTAAATAATTACACTATAATAAACCTACTGCATATGTCATTGACTGTCTGTTGCAGATGGGGTAAATCTATATATTCGTTAATTCTAAAAAAATATTATCAAGAGCACCGATAAACAAGTCTATATCATTGCCGGTGATAATAAGTGGCGGTAGCATACGGATAATGTTCTCCCCAACAGAGCCTATCAGATAGCCCAAATCAAGACATTTTAGTTTAATTTGGACAGCCTTGGGTTGGGTTAGCTGAACACCTATCATAAGTCCTTTACCACGAACCTCGCTAATTATTGGATGTTTTTCTTTTAGCTTGTTTAGCTCGCCAATGAAATATTCGCCTATTTTGGCTGAGTTATTGCATAACTTATCATTAATAATAGTGGATAGTGCTGCGTAACCGGCACTGCAAGCCAGAGGATTACCACCGAAGGTAGAACCGTGGTCGCCGGGCTCAAATGCTGAAGCAAATGGCTCCTTGGCGCAAAGAGCACCAATGGGGAAACCTCCTCCTAGGGCCTTAGCTAATGTGAAAATGTCAGGCTCTATACCGAAATGCTCATAGCCAAACATTTTTCCTGTTCGACCGAGGCCACATTGAACCTCATCAAATATAAGCAGTACATCCTTTTCGTCGCAAAGCTTGCGTACTTGCTTTATATAATCCATATTAGCAGGATTGACACCGCTTTCGCCCTGAATAGGCTCAAGCATAACCGCACAAGTAAATTCGGTAATAGCACCTTCAAGAGCTTTAATATCGTTCATTGGAACACTTAAAAACTTCGGAGTCAGAGGGCAATAATTCTTTTGATACTTTTCCTGTCGTGTAGCTGCTAAAGTGGCCAATGTCCTTCCGTGAAAAGACTTTTCCAAAGTTATTATTTCGAATTTTTTTGGGAATCCCTTTTTTCGGTAATACAGGCGAGCGAGTTTTATAGCTCCTTCATTGGCCTCAGCACCGCTATTTGCAAAGAAAACCTTATCACAGCAGGAATTTTCCACAATTAGTTGTGCCAGCTTTGCCTGGGATTCAATATAGTAATAATTGGAGCAATGAATAAGCTTTTGAGCCTGTTCGGTAATTGCGCTAACTAGTGCCGGGTGCGAATGTCCAAGTGCATTTACGGCAATACCGGCAAGAAAGTCATAATAAAGCTTTCCATTCATATCCCAAAGCTTCATCCCCTCACCCTTGGCAAAGCAAACGGGTAATCTATCCCCAAAGG
>LSQX01084019.1_pt1 | contig 13317 bp, 15 predicted proteins | sample 654561 | NCBI WGS metagenome assembly LSQX01 (sample SAMN04489861, study PRJNA283612) | anaerobic digester metagenome | isolation source: 4 biogas reactors fed with cattle manure at either 37C or 55C with and... | place: Denmark: Kongens Lyngby | collected 2014 | reverse complement strand
AGATGTGTATAAGAGACAGGCTTAAAAGAACATAAAAACATACTCCAAGAAATCAACACCCCAACATAAGGCAGTTTAATTTCATTTTTTATTTTCAATTGAAGGTTGGTATGGTATGTCAACATTTTCATTTACCCAAATTATCAAAGACACAAAATATTATTAGAATAAAAACCGTTCATCTAATAAATTATACAATATACAAATAATATAACAAACTATATCACCTAAATCTTTGGATGGTTGTGGTAGTGTCTCTGATAGCATCAACACTAAAAAGCGATAGTAAATTTGTCTATGCCTAACGTTTTGGAAGTGGATTTTTGGAAAGCAAAGAACCAGCTCAAGAGGGTATACTAAGTGACAATGCATACGGCTTGATTGTTCAGTTAACAGAAGAAAATCAGAGCCTTTGGAGAATAAAGACCTATTACAAAAAAGACGCTGGCGGCGATCAGGAAGTAATGGAGTTTTGGACTTTTCTAGAAGACAAACGGGAATATATCAAGAAGTTAACTGAATTACTTGAGAAACGAATCAAGTCATAAATAACTTAAACATGGATCCATATTTACTCCTATTTTTTTGTACAAGTAAGCTATTGGCAAAATTATTTGTTTTAGAGGATTTGTGGAAAATTATATAACCCTATTATTCCAAATGCTAAAAGAAAGCGCTAACGTGGTTAATTTGCCCAACAACTAGGTCCGTGTTAATTATGAAAGACATCTACAAAGCCCTACTAATCGCTGTAATCTCAAGGGCAATGCTGTTTGCAGCTTCCACGATTAGCAATTATGCATTCACATATGTGAACCCTAACTACATGGACGTATCCGCTATTGATTCCTTCCCCTTCATAGGTCAATTTGATAGATGGGACTCAGAAATCTACATTAACATCGCACGCAACGGCTACTCGTTAGGGTATCCTGATGTTTCTTCTTTTCCACAATTGGCACATGCACAAAACATTCCTCCTCTAGCTATGCCAGAATGGGCATTCTTTCCACTCTACCCTGTAGCTATGCAAGCAGGTTCAATTTTATTCACAGTTTTCCTATCACCCGTGCACTCGTTGATGCTATCAGGATTTCTAATAAGCAACCTATCATTTTTTATCAGTGTAATTTTTTTCTACAAACTTACCGAAAAATTGTTTAAAAACCCCAAAGTAGCCATACTCTCCACGGTTTTCTATTCTTTCTGTGGAGGCGCAATCTTTCTTTCATCAATCTTTAGCGAAGCATTATTCATGGCTCTAACCCTTGGCGCATTCTTTTTCCTTGAAAAAAACAAAATTAGTATTGCTATCGCATTGGGTATATTAGCTTCGTTAACACGTAGCAACGGCTTTTTGATCGCTATACCCTTTCTTGTAGCAGCAATCCTATCCATAAGGGCAGACAAGAAACGGTCACTTGTACTCTTTGCATCATCAGTGGTTGTTTCCTCTGGTTATCTATGGTTCAACGTCGCTGGCTACTTCGCAGCCGGAGGCGTTTTTCCAGTTCACGTAATTGCACACGACCTAAACTGGCAAGCCTACCCACCAATCACACAGCAACTAATAACACTTGGTAGCCAAGTAACCCCAGACGTTGGCAGACCCAACATTTTCCAAGCATTCTACATTATATCTCTGACATTGATGTGTTTACCTGCAGTGTATTTTTTTATAAAACAAAAAACCGTTATCTCCATAGAGCATGAAACAATCAAGTACTGGGCATATTACGGGGTGATGCTCTATGTTATTTTTGTGGTATCTTACTTGCCTAGTACTGTTAGGTATGCTATACCGTTGCTGCCTATGTATTGGGTGTTTGCAAAAGTAGCGGTTGCTAATCAGGTTGCCGCTGTGATACTGTTAACCCTTACGATTGTGCTCTCAATTGTTGGTGCTTATCTACTTGAAATAAGCACGCCCTACTTTCTGTGAAAAATCAGTACAAACAAACTTCATCAACGCCAGAACAAGAGGTGAGCTCCCCTATTTTCAATCTAACACAAAACACTATCCAAAAAACCCCACTCAAAAACGACCAATGAAAACTCCAAAAACGGCATTGAGAAAGTATTTTGAACGTGTTTATTGCCTAGCATTGATCTTACAGATGGGTTTAGGTAATATGTTTTTGTAATATAGTATCATGTGAAAGTAGATTAAAGCGAGTTTATTACTAGCCTTGCGTTTTAAGTTTTAACAAAGTCCATCAAATTTCTGTTAAGAGAACAAAATAGTTGCTCCAAGTTCTAGGCGAGACAAAAGAAGTCCTCTTCAAAGACAAGAAATGTGACTACCCCTAAACATAGTTGGAACATAAGTGAGCTCAAGAGAAGACCGACCGCAGACGGCATTCTTCTCAAATGCACTCTTCCACAACATTTACACTGTTCGAATTAACTCAGAATAGTTTTGTCCAATGCCCAAACAAGAAAAAAAAATAAAAGGCAACTTATCTATCTGCAGGTGGCTTCTCCCAAAGCTCCAACCTTTCTTTCTTAAGCTCAGTACGTTTCCGCTGCAAATACTTATACACTGTATGATGTTGGCAACCGTTAATAATCATTTGAACAGCATTACGTGCAATATCCGCCTGCTCAAAACTGCCAATTATACCAATTGTATGTCCATAAACAACAACATCTGCTTCTGAAAGCTCTTCAACAAGTTTACGAGTCTTACCCTCAGAACCGATAATCCTACCTTTAACACGTTTAATATCTGACTCTGAACGACCAAAAATCACTCGCAAATCAACCATATCAAAAACGTCATCTTCATTACGAATAAGTCGAAAAGCCGTATCTGGAGGAAAACCTCTACCGATTGCCGTTACAACATCTTTAGCTCTCAAAAGCACAGACGGATCCGGCGCCCTGTCAGTAACACCTATAGTTATGCTTCCCTCTGTATCAACATCAACTTTAACACCCAACCTGTCCTCAACATACCGTTTGGTTTTGCCTTCAGGACCGATTAATATTCCAACACGTTCTTTAGGAATGCGAATAAATGTATCTGGATGAGACATTATTTACCAACTACCAACTTTTCCAATTTTTCAATAGGAATAACGTTAACGTTTAAGCGACTAAAGAACCTATTCAAATTAGCCAAATCACGAGTCAACATAAAACGCGCCATAGGATGCTCAATCGAAACCGATTGACTAAGATCAAAAATAAGCGGCTTACCCTTCCACATCATAATATTATACTCACTCAAATCACCATGAACTAACTTGGCTTTCCTATACAACCGTTTAACATACATAACCAACAGCTTATAAGCCTGCTCAGGATCCTCAGGCGGGATATCCTTCAACGAAGGAGCAGCAATACCTTTCCTACCAATAAATTCCATAACAACAACATTGCTTTTTACAGCAACTGGCTTAGGCACAGGTACTCTAGCATCTGTAGCCTCCCGAAGATTACGGAATTCCTTCTGTGCCCACACAGCCATCAACGACCTAGTATCACGCTTCACACCCTTAAAACGAGGATCCCCCTCAATATACTTGACCATACCCTTCTTAAACTCAGCAGAAGAAGTCAAATAAATCTTAACTGCTAAATCTATACCTTCCTTGTTAATAGCCCAATACACCTTTGCTTCTTTACCACTACTAATGGCACCATTCACCTCATACAGTATGCCCCTGTTTAACATATCAAAAACAACCATACGCGTAGTTTGATCAAACACTTCCTCAACAGTAGCACGCTCACTCGTACGGTCACGAATAAGCATCTTATCCCTACGCTCAACAACTCGCTCACGGTGATCTAAACGTTTACGTGCTTTATACGACATAAATCATCACAGAAGAGCAATTATCCCGAAATTGAAAAGTAGCCAAACAGATACCTATCAAATAAAATATTAAAGGGTTAATAGACCCTTACGCCTCAAATTTTCAGCTTGTGAATGCGTATAACGCCAAACAACATCGCCACGTGTGTCACTCTGGAACTCCCATGGAGAAACAATAACAATGTCACCTTCACGTATCCAAACACGACGTTTCATCTTGCCACGGATACGACATAGACGTTCGGCACCATCTTGACATTTTACCATGATACGATCAAACCCAAGTAGTTTAATAACTACCCCCAAGACTTCACCTGGAGCAGGGTATACTAATTGGCTAATTGCACCTTCAGATAACACTTTTTTCTTACCCAAACAGTTTGCCTCGTTATTCGAATCTGTTTACAATTGTTTTTTCTTCCTTAAAAGCATATCATTATACACGAACACAGGAACAAGAAAAAACCAAAATAGCGAACACTCAACATCTATAACTATTACCTACAAAACCCTATGCTAAACATACAAACTAGAAACAACCACACAACAAGAAGTCATGCAAAGAGGGTAAATGCTAATATTTAACAGACAAACAGTGATAATTAGTTTAAGCTGCCTACTCAAATATAGGATTGAACACTAATGGATTCTAACGCGGTTTTAATCGAAGCATCAGGACTAACCAAAAAATACGATGACTTTTTAGCAGTAGACCACATAGACTTCAAAGTACACAAAGGCGAATGCGTAGGTTTTCTAGGCCCCAACGGCGCAGGAAAAACAACAACAGTACGAATGATGTACTGTTTTCTTATACCAACAGCCGGTAAACTCACAATAGCAGGATTAAACGTACACACCCAATGCAGAGAAATAAAAGCAGTCGTAGGCGTAGCACCACAAGAAGACAATTTAGACCCTGACTTCACCGTAATACAAAACCTCACAACATATGCACGCTATTTTGATATACCAAAAGAGGAAGCACTCAAACGAGCAAACGAACAATTAAAATTTTTCCAACTCGACGAAAAACGCAACACACCCATAATAGCCCTTTCTACCGGCATGAAGCGGAGATTAATATTTGCACGTGCCCTACTAAACAAACCCCAAGTATTACTACTAGACGAACCCACAACTGGATTAGACCCCCAAGCACGCCACATGGTCTGGGACGAAGTCAGACGTCTAAAAAAACAAGGCGTTACAATCATTCTAACAACCCATTACATGGATGAAGCCCAAATCCTATGCGACCGTATCCTAGTAATTGATCATGGAAAAATAATTGAACAAGGAACCCCCAAAAACTTAATCAAAAAATACGTCGGCGACGAAGTCCTCGAACTCGACAACGACCCAACTCTCCTCCCAATCCTACATGAAGAATTCAAAGACTCACGTATAGAACAACTGGGGGACCGCCTACAAGTTTTCACGACCCAACCGCACGGTATCTTTGAAGACTTCTTACGCAAACATAAACTACAAAACGTCCAAATCCGCAACACAAACCTTGAAGATGTATTTTTAAAATTATCAGGAAGGGGGCTAAGAGAAGAATAACGCAAACCAACATACGCAAGTCACCCGCCCCATTTTCACTACCCAAATTATCTTATAGAGTCTGGAAAGTTTGGCACCGTAACTTCGATGTATTTCTAAAAACTCTAAAAGTGAACTTTTTCCCATCCTTAATAGAACCAATTCTCTATCTAGGAGCATTCGGTTTTGCACTAGGCGGTTTCATTCCAAGTATACAAGGACAACCCTACATCAATTTTATCGCACCTGCCCTAATAGCGATTGCAATAATGAATGGCTCCTTCTATGAATGCACCTACGCGTCATTCGTCCGTATGTACTACCAAAAAACATTTGATGCAATAATTGCCACACCCGTAAGTGTAGAAGAAGTCGTAGCAGGTGAATTACTCTGGGGCGCCACACGTTCAACCATTAATGCAACGATCGTGTTCCTCGTAATAGGGGCTGCAAGCTTCTTTACTGCAATACCCCTAGTTTCTTCTCCATTCTTTCTACTATTACCATTGATAGCTTTCTTTGGAGGATTGCTCTTTTCAGCTATCGCTATGAGTTTTACCGCCGTCGCCCCAAACATAGATTTCTTTAATTATCCAGCCTTTCTCTTTGTTACACCAATGCTATTCTTATCCGGCACATTTTTCCCCCTAACCGCTCTACCAGATGCTGCACAAGGATTAGCAGTGATTGTTCTACCCCTAGCACATGTCGTAAACTTGACAAGAGCAGCCGTCACAGGCGGCGTAGAACCAATCTTGGGTTTAAGTACAGAAGCACTACTATCAGTAAGCATAGTTTGGCTAATCCTGATTACTGTTTTCTTCTTTATCTTAAGTATCAATTTGATGAAAAAACGATTAATCAGCTAAACGGTGATCCCAAGAAACTCAGCTGCTAATAGGTAGAACGCAGCTAAACCCTGCCATTTACCCCATAACTTTGCTATTTCTCGAGTTTCAGCACCTTTTATAAGTTTACCACCGCAATAATATTTAGATACAGCTCGCCTTATACCAAAATCATCTGCCGGTAATACCTCAAGACGCTGCATTCCACGAAAAACCGTTAATTCAGCTGTCCAGATACCGACTCCTTTGATTCCATCAAGCACCCCAATTACCGACGGGATGTCTTGACAATTTTTCATCTCCTCTAAATCCAATTCACCCTCAACAATCATCCTAGCGACACCGAAAATATATTCAGCTTTACGCTGACTCAACCCACATCCCTGAATATCACCAATGCTTCGAGCAACGATATTCTGAGGCGTTGGAAACGCATAATACTCTACATCGTCCACCATGAGTTTATCGCCAAATTTCAACGCAAGCCGCTCTTCAATTGTTCTAGCAACCTTAATCGAGATTTGTTGCTCCACAATAGAATCCACAAGAGACTCAAAGACACTTGGAGTGGTCGGATACTTAAATCCATAAAGGCACCTTGAAACTTGAAGCATCACAGCATCATTTTCAACAGATCTATAGAATTTACTCAAATCAAAGTTAAGGTTAAAGACGTATTCTACAACTCGTTGAGCCATTAGCCTTGTTTTAGTTGTAATGGGTTGGTTTGAAGAGTATTCCACTCGTAGCTCTGGATACTGCACAGTACCCTGCGACATGACTTTAACTAAAACGAGTTGATCACCAATACGTAAAACTTGACTAAATACCTCATCCGAATATGCTTTTACCTGATGGTTCAATCCCATAAAAATCTCCGATGAAAAGCCTAAACTAAAAGGTCCCACAGGTCTTACTGTAGAGACTTCCGTATAACATATCATCGTTAACCCTACGTTTGCAATAACTGCCGCCTGTAAAAGTATTAAAGATTTTTAACTCCACAATTACATTACAAGTCACAAGAGGCCTCAAGGATGCGCATCGTAATTCGAATAGGCGGAAGCGTCATAGCTAACCCAATTAACACCAAATTAATGGGGAAATATGCAGACATCATAAAACAAATTAAAACCGAAGGGCACGAAGTAGCTGTAATTTTAGGCGGAGGAGCTCTAGCAAGACAATTCATTGGTTTAGCAAAAGAGCTAGGATTGAATATGAATGCACAGGATGAAGTCGCAATTTCTTGTTCACGACTATTTGCTCAACTTTTCCTAAAACGCCTCAACGAATTAGGATGCAGCAAAGTCGCTACCTCCTTAGATGAAGCCGATCAATGTATGCGCGAAAGCAAAATACTGGTTATGGGGGGACTACGACCTGGAATAACAACCGACACTGTTGCCACCATAGTTGCTGAACGTATCAAAGCCGATTTACTTATAAAAGGAAGCGACCAAAACGGAATTTACAACAAGGACCCTCGGAAATACTCGGACGCAACAAAACTTGACAATCTTTCTTTTGAAGACTTAACAAAAGTATTTGAACAAAACGAACATAAAGCTGGTATTCACCAGATAATTGACCCAGAAGCTGTAAAGATACTCAAACGCAGTTGCATAAAAACAATAGTTGTAAATGGGTTTAAACCAGAAAACATGATCGCAGCCCTTTGTGGTGAGACTGTCGGTACATCCATTAGTTGAAGCTACAAGTTCTTTTTTTAAAAAAATGGAAGTAGCCCGCAGTTTTTCTCACGACTTCATTCTCATCTACGAATAAGTAAACCCTAAAAGGAAAAATTTCCGAGCAAGACCTTAATATGCTACTAAAAACTCTCAACGGTATCTAAAAAATGAATCAACAGCAAATTAAAGGCGCAAAAGAATGAGTCTAAAAGAAGACGTAATAAAGGTAGACGGCTTAACCAAAATTTATAATAAAAATCTTGTAGCCGTAGACCATATCAACTTTAGTGTACAGCGAGGCGAGATTTTCGGTTTTCTTGGTCCAAACGGTGCAGGCAAAACCACCACCATCAAAATGCTAATTACAGTAGTAAAACCTTCCAAGGGTACAGCATCAATATTAGGTCAAGATATTGCAAAACAAAGCATGGACGTTCGAGCAGCCATCGGCGTAGTTCCACAAGAATATACTGCTGACGAAGACTTAACTGGAATGGAAAACATTCTACTCTGCGCCGACCTCTACGGTATCCCCAGGCAAGTCTCAAAAAAACGAGCGATGGAGCTACTTAACCTCGTTGAATTAGTTGCCTTTAAGGATAAACGTGTACACACCTATTCTGGCGGTATGCGAAGAAGACTCGAACTCGCCTGCGGCTTAATCAACCGCCCCAAAGTCCTATTTTTAGATGAACCGACGCTTGGATTAGATGTACAAACCCGCGCTGCAACATGGGACTATGTAAAGATGCTAAAGAAAGAATTCGGCATGACATTATTCTTAACTACACACTATCTAGAAGAAGCCGATGCGCTCTGTGACCGCATCGCAATAATTGACCATGGAAAAATCGTCGTTATAGGCACCCCATCAGAACTTAAAGATAGCTTAGGTGGAGATATCATAACTCTCTCAATTCAAAAAGACAAAGAAGACATAACAGATCTAATCAGCAAAGTAGAACACGTAAAAACAGTCACCAAAGAGAACGGCATCTACACAATCAAATCGTCAAACGCCGAATTAACCGCACCTTTAATTATTGAAACACTAAGAAAAAACGATCATGTAGTCATAAAACTGTCATTGTCAAAACCCACACTTAATGAAGTCTATATGCAATACACTGGGCGATCTATGCGAGATGCTGAAGAGTCTCATGGAACAATAATGTCACAGAAAATGGCAATGCGAAGGGGCCACCGATGAACAACGATATAGAAACTCAAGTTTCAAAAAGCAAACTCCATGGTCTCTGGGCGCTCACTAACCGAGAACTAAAGAAATGGTACCAACAACCTTTGGTATTCATAATGGGTATAATCCAACCTGTACTCTGGCTTGCTCTACTGGGTAAAGCAATGAACCTCGGTGCCATGATACCTCAAGGTATTCCCGGTGTAAGTTCAGAGCAAATTATGCTCGCCACCTTTGGCACAACAGACTACTTTAGTTTCATGGCTATGGGTATGGTTGCATTCACCACAGTCTTCACAACCGCATTCACAGGCATGTCAGTAGTCTGGGATAAACGCCTAGGCTTCATGAACAAGGTCCTTAGCACACCAGTAGCCCGGTCAGTAATAATCCTCTCTAAGGTATTATCTGCAAGCATACGTGCAATATTCCAAGCAGGCATCGTAACCATAGTCGCAATCGCATTAGGACTTGTACTAGGGACAAACTTTACTGCATTTAGCATCTTTGGAGTGTTTGCGATAGTTTTTCTAATCAGTGTAGGACTATCATCAATGTTCACTGCACTAACTCTCCGAGCAACACGGATGGAGATGCCGCAAGCAATCTTTCAATTAATTACATTGCCCTTAATGTTTGCCAGCAGCGCATACTTCCCGATCGAAAAAATGCCTAATTGGCTACAAGCGATTGCAAGCGTAAATCCAATTAGCTATACCATCGACGCTGTAAGACGCTTAATGATATTTAATGACGGTTATGGACCACTATTACTAGACTTTGCTTTCGTTGGCGCTTTTGCTGTTATAGTTACAGCAATATGTGTAGTGTTATCTTGGCGATACCTAAACAAGTAAGACCAAAAAACTTTGCACTCTACCCAGCATGGTGTGCCTCAAAACTCAAGCCAGTAGACGCATTAAGATACGAATAAATAACTATCCATAGAAGCTTTAAGAAAGAACCAACATAAACTCATACAGGTACACTATCTTGAAACGACTTTACCCTGATCAACCCATAGTCGGTATAGGCATTGTAATCGTTAAAGACAACAAAATCGTACTCATAAAACGGGGCAATGAACCCGCTAAAGGTAAATGGACAATCCCCGGTGGTTTGGTAGAGTTAGGTGAATCAATCGAGATGGCGGTTATTCGCGAAGCAAAAGAAGAAACACTGCTTGATGTTGAAGACCCAAAATTAATCGATGTAGTAAGCCAGGTCGAAGTTGATCTGCAGGGAAAAATAAAGTATCATCATGTTGTCATTGACTACCTCGTACGCGTTGTTAGCGGTGAGATTGCAGCTGCAAGCGACGCAGCAGAACTACGCTGGGTACCATTTGATGAGGTAGAAACCTATGAATTAACAAATTCATTTAGGTTATTCTTCTTAAATAATAGAGAAAAACTGTTGAATGCTAACTCTTTTCCAAAATAAGAATCTCAGCCAATAAACAAAAATAGAGAATTAGTGCGTATTTCATAATGAAAAGTAGGCGCTAACTAATGGAAGCAACGTAGGCTTGTATTGATTACAGCAGAAAATAATTAATTATTTCGCGATATGCATAATTGCGCTTAAGGTCTAATTAAGTCATGTGTAGCTTTACCATCAAACAACCTCGGTATATACATAGAAGAACTTAGTATACAACCAAAACTAATTTGCTGCAACTACATAAACACTATCTTCTTTTTAGGAGAAACTTAAACTGGCCCAACTACTACTCTTATCACAAGTTGGTTCCAATATCAGACTATTTTCGGAAGCTATTTTGGCACTGACAAATACTTACCCTACGCGGTTGAAGTTTTCTTTTTTAATGGCGGTCAACGCTGTATTGTATGTAGAGTATTAGATTCTAATTATACCTCGGCTCTAGCTAAAATAGAAACCATCAACGATATGCCACTTGTATATGCCCCAAACGCCCAAGCATTAGCAGGTATTACTGATTTGTTAACTGATTATAGTGAACGTTTGAAAAGGTTTGTTATTTTTGATTCGATAAACGGAGAAAATCCATCGAATGTCACTAAACCAAACCCCTCAACTAATGCAGCTCTGTATTATCCCTGGATATCCGTTAAACCAACAGAGTTATCGCAGCTTTGTCTGATTCCTCCAGGGGGACATATAGCTGGAATATACGCTCGTAATGACATCGAACGTGGGATCCACAAAGCTCCAGCTAACCAATTAGTCAAGGGAGCATCGGGTTTAGAATATCCTATAACCGATAGCCAACAGGATGAATTATACTCAAAAAACATTAATTGTATCCGTAAATTTGATTGTAGAGGTAATTACTAATTTGGGGTGCAAGAACGCTATCAACAGATCCTGAATTCAAATACATCAATGTCGTCCGGTTGTTGATTTTTCTTGAGACCTCCATCAAAAAAGGAACCGTTTGGGTAGCCTTTGAACCAAACACTGAAATAACATGCACAAAAGTTAGGTTACAAGTGAAGAATTTCTTAACGCAATCATGGAAGAAAGGCATTTTAATGGGTGTTAAACAGCAAGAGGCCTTTTTTTTGAAATGCGATCGATCTACCATGTCACAAAATGATATCGATAATGGACGAATGAATATTCTTGTTGGGTTGGCACCGATAAAACCAGCTGAATTTATTATATGCATAAACCAACATACACAATTATAGTTTCAATAAAATTGAAAAACGAACCACAATTAACTTGAATAAAAGCAATCAAATACTTGTATCTAAAATTACAATCGCTAATAACAAACATAGTTGCTTTTATTGATGGCTTAGTTGCCAATATAGATATATTCTTGCCTGAGAAAAATTTAATGGTGAATTTTTTGGTAAATGTAGATAAACTCTCCGGAAAGAATGTTATTGGTGCCGGCGGCACAATACTTGGCGAAGTTAAAGGTGCAGAAGTCAATCCAACTAACTGGCAGGTAACACACCTACAGGTTAAGCTTTCAAGCACAGCTTCAGATACTTTAGGGTTTAAAAAACGTTTCCGCAGCTCAACCGTATGTATGCCCGTTTCACTCATTTCCGCAGTTGGGGACGTCATTACAATAGAAACAGACCTCAATCAATTAAGCCAGAATCCTCAGATAACAGAGTGCGCTGAATAAAACCTCAGTACGAAGGTTTTACTGAATAAATGGCGAAAAGATTAGCAGGGTATTGTGATACAGCGGTTGTAGTCTGAGGATAAGTCATTTAGAAGTTCTAGACAGCACTGTGCTTGCACAAGGCGTTGCAGTTATAGTTCACATTAGAAACGCTTCACTACAGCTGTCAGTTTTGGTTAAGTGATGGTATAATGCATCTGGTAATGGCATGTCGTTGCTGATTAATCCATACTTAGTACGTCTCGTATGATTGCCTTTATTTTTTGTTTGACGTATACGTATTTTATTTGCAGATATGTTTTTTGCAGTGGTTTGAATGGCATAACAAAAAAGTGGCTGGATCTTTGATATCGGGCATGCATGTCACTATTTCAAGATATCTTGCTATAGCTGAACAAGTCGGTTTATTTCATTGCCAACACAGCGCTAATTAGTGACAACATAACAAACGGTAGGAGGAACCATGCATCCACGGTAACAAGCACAGGAATAATAAAGCACAAAACACCGGTGACTATAGAAATAATGATTGCACTGCTTCTTTTTCTGTTCCAATTTGCATCTGGTAACATGTTGAGTAAATCGCTATAGAGTAATTTGCGTTTGTTAAAAAAGCCATAGCTTACTACCAAAATAACTGATCCTAAAAGAACCGCCCATAAGAAATCAGAAGCGAAAATTGCAAAGCTAGTTATAACAAACGGAAAAGAGAACAAATAAAGAAGTCCCCAACCGATCACAATTCCACATAGAACGCAGGCTAATGCACAAACACCAATGAATAATCCTATTTTTTTAAGGCTCCTCAAGTCGGGTTTTTCAGTTGTTATTTTTGACCATAACTTGTAGGGTATGTAGCCTATCAGAAAATTGCCTAAAAAACCAAACGGCGTTATCCAGCTAATCCCTGTTGCGGCATCAAAGATGAGATTGCCAAATGCTGCACCCCAAGCGGCTGCTGGCCCAAAAAGGAAGGAAAATGCCACTGGGATACCTATGGCAATTCTAAGGAAATCAGCGTTTTCAGCAAAGAAGGAAAACTGCCAGACTGGATAGAGCAATGTTGAATAAAGCACTGT
>LSQX01012348.1_pt1 | contig 13317 bp, 9 predicted proteins | sample 654561 | NCBI WGS metagenome assembly LSQX01 (sample SAMN04489861, study PRJNA283612) | anaerobic digester metagenome | isolation source: 4 biogas reactors fed with cattle manure at either 37C or 55C with and... | place: Denmark: Kongens Lyngby | collected 2014 | reverse complement strand
AGCTTTTGTTGCAGAGAAACCTGCACCAGGTTCTTGAGCGGTATGGATTTAGAGATATTCAAACTCCTAGCTTTGAATTCTTTGATATATTTAATCAAGAAAGAGGAACAGTTGCCTCTAAGGATATGTATAAGTTATTTGATAAGGAAGGCAACACTATGGTACTTCGTCCGGATATAACACCTTCCATTGCTAGATGTGTTGCAAAATATTATAAGGATGAGGAGCTTCCCATACGTCTTTGCTATATAGGAAACACATATATCAATAGTACGACCTATCAGGGAAAGCTAAAGGAAGTAACTCAGCTGGGTGCCGAGCTAGTCAATGATGACAGTGTTGATGCAGATGCTGAGATGCTTGCTATTACTATAGAGTGTATTCTTAAATCAGGCCTAAAGGAATTCCAATTAGAGCTTGGAAATGCAGACTTTTTAAAGGCTCTTATTAAAGAAGCTGGTTTTGAGGATGAAGAAGATATTGTAAAGCTTAAAGATCTTATCGAGAATAAGAATATGTTTGGTATGGAAGAAATTATAATGAATAAGAATATGTCCAAAGAGCTTGAGGAAATGTTCTTGAAATTACCAGAATTATTCGGAACCTTAGAAGTATTAGAATATGCCAAGAGTGTCACTAAGAATAACCGTGCCATAAAGGCTATAAATAGATTAGAAAAGCTATATGATATTATGACCGAGTACGGTTTTGAAAAGTATATATCCTTCGATCTCGGAATGCTAAGTAAATACGATTATTATACAGGTATAATATTTAAGGCTTATACCTACAAGACAGGAGAAGCCATTGTAACCGGAGGTCGTTATGACAATTTAGTTGGTCAATTCGGTAAGGACTGTCCCGCTATCGGCCTAGCCATAGTGATAGACAACCTTTTACTGGCACTATCAAGACAAAAGCTTTTACCTACAATAGAATCCTCTGATACCTTGATAATTTATACTTCAAAATATAGAAAAACAGCAATAGAATTGGCGGGATATTTTCGCAGAGAAGGCAACAATGTCATACTACAACTGTCGAAAGATGAATATAAGCTAGAAGCTTATAAAGTCTACCTTAAGAATATGAATGTTGGAGGTCTCTTATATATAGATAACGACAAGGATATTATTATAATGGATGCCGATAATGGTAATAAACAGACAGTGAATATAAATGAAATTACCAGTAAGGCATAAAGGAGCGAATATCATGAGGTATATTACAATCGCATTAGCAAAGGGAAGGCTAGCACATAAAACGCTAGACCTTTTAGAGCATATAGGCATTACCTGTCATGAAATTAAGGATAAATCCTCGAGAAAGCTTATATTTGTCAATGAGGAGCTTAAGCTGAAATTCTTCCTTGCCAAGGCCAATGATGTCCCTACATATGTGGAATATGGGGCTGCCGATATAGGTGTTGCCGGTAAGGATACCCTACTTGAGGAAGGCCGAAAGATGTACGAGGTTCTGGATCTTGGATTCGGAAGATGTCGAATGTGCGTTGCGGGCCCTGCTTCAGCTCATAAGCTTCTTAATCACGGCGAGCTTATCCGTGTAGCAAGCAAATATCCTAATATCGCAAAGGATTACTTTTATAATAAGAAGCATCAGACAGTTGAGATAATAAAGCTGAATGGCTCTGTAGAGCTGGCTCCAATCGTTGGATTGTCCGAGGTTATAGTGGATATTGTGGAGACGGGCTCGACCCTTAGAGAAAATGGATTGGTTATCTTAGAGGAAATTTGCGATATTTCAGCCAGGATGGTTGTAAACGAGGTAAGCATGAAGATGGAGCATGAACGAATATCTAAGATTATTAAGGATTTGAAGGAATATCTATCAATAAATGCCGTATAATAGGCACATGTCGGAGGGTAGTTATGAGAATAATTGAAATAAATCAAGCAAGTAAAACTAATATACTAGATGACCTGTTAAAAAGAAGTCCCACGAGGTATGAAGCATATGCTGATACCGTAGCCCAGATTATAAATGATGTACGAGAGAATGGTGATAAAGCTCTTAATGCATATACCAAGAAATTCGACAAGGCAGATATAAATGGGAATAATATCAGAGTTACAGATGAGGAAATTGAAATAGCCTATCAGGATATAGACAAAGAAGTGCTAGAAGTTATTAAGAAGTCAAAGAAAAGCATAGAGGCTTTTCACAATAAACAAAAACAAAATAGCTGGTTTGATGCATCTAGGGAAGGTGTAATCGTAGGTCAAAGGGTAACACCAATTGAAAAGGTTGGTGTATATGTGCCTGGTGGAAAGGCCGCATATCCTTCCACAGTTTTGATGGATGTTATACCAGCTAAGGTTGCCGGTGTAAACCAAATAGTCATGGTAACACCCCCTGATCAGGATGGAAAGGTATTCTCGGGCACATTGGTAGCTGCTAAGGAAGCCGGGGTAACGGAGATATATAAGGTTGGTGGTGCCCAAGCTATAGCAGCATTGGCCTTTGGTACAGAGAGTATACCAAAGGTTCATAAGATAGTAGGACCAGGTAATATATATGTGGCCTTAGCTAAAAAGGCCGTATATGGTCATGTCAGCATTGATTCCATAGCCGGGCCCAGTGAGATACTAGTTCTAGCTGATGAGACGGCCAATCCAAGGTTTGTAGCAGCCGATTTGCTTTCTCAGGCTGAGCATGATGAGCTGGCTTCTTCTATACTAGTTACTACCAGTAAGGACCTAGCCCGAAAAGTCTCTGAGGAAGTTGATAAGTTACTTGAGACACTTTCAAGAAAGGAAATAATTAAGAAATCCCTCGATAATTATGGGTATTTATTGATTACTAAGGATATGGATGAAGCTATAGAGGTAACCAATGAAATAGCCTCCGAGCATTTAGAAATAATGACAAGGGATCCTTTCATGGTAATGACAAGGATTAAAAATGCAGGTGCTATATTTATAGGAGAATACTCCAGCGAGCCCCTGGGAGACTATATGGCAGGACCTAATCATACTCTGCCTACTAACGGTACAGCCAAATTCTTTTCACCCCTAAGTGTGGATGATTTTATTAAAAAGTCCTCTATTATATCCTACACAAAGGAAGCCTTAGAAGGTATCCATAAGGATATAGAAGCATTTGCAAAATCCGAAGGTCTTAGTGCCCATGCAAATTCCATAGCAGTAAGGTTCGAAGACTAAAGAAGAGTTTGACAGATTATTCACATATCGTGTAAGATGTATTCATTAAGAGAAAGGAAGAAACTTTATGGAGAATAGATTATCTACGATTAATCGAAAAACAAAGGAAACAGATATTCATATGGAGTTTAACCTAGATGGAAAGGGTAGCTCCCAGATTGAAACCGGTATAGGGTTTTTTAATCATATGCTGGACAGCTTTGTACGCCATGGGTTTTTTGATATGAAGCTTACTGCAAAAGGTGATTTATACGTAGATTCTCATCATACTGTTGAAGATACCGGTATTGTTCTCGGACAGGCTATTAAAAACGCCCTGGGTGATAAGATAGGAATTCGCCGTTATGGCTCATCTATCATACCTATGGATGAAAGTCTAGTCTTATGCGCTATCGATTTATCAGGACGGCCATTCCTTTCCTATGATTTAAAGTTTGATAACGACAAGGTAGGATATATAGATACAGAGCTAATCAAGGAGTTCTTCTATGCATTGTCTTATAATGCAGGAATGAATCTACATATTAAAATGCTCAGTGGGGAAAACAACCATCATATAGCAGAAGCTGCATTTAAAGCCTTTGCTAAGGCCTTAGATATGGCCTGCGGACATGATAGTAGAATACAGGATGTTTTGTCAACAAAGGGAACCATCTAACCATTGTTAGTTTGCTTAAGAAAGAGGGCTTGACATGAAATTATTTCCTGCAATTGATATTAAGAATGGGCAATGTGTCAGATTAAGACAAGGAAGCTTCCGTGATGTACTTGTATATTCTGATCTACCATTAAAGGTAGCAAAAGAGTGGGAATCATATGGTGCTTCCTTTATCCATGTGGTTGACCTAGATGGAGCATTGGTTGGTCATACAGTTAATGAAGATGCCATTAAAGAAATTGTTGAAAATATTAATATACCCATTCAGCTTGGCGGCGGTATTCGTTCCATAAAGGACATAGAGAACAAGCTTAGCTTGGGTATTAATAGAGTTATTATCGGAACTAAGGCGGCTAGTGATCCTGGCTTTATGAAAGAAGCCATATCAATATTTGGTCCTGAACGAATTATAGCAGGCATAGACGCAAAGGATGGAATAGTTGCTGTTGAAGGCTGGGAAAGACTCAGCTCTTATAATGCAGTGGCTTTGGCTCTAGAAATGAAAAGTGTTGGTGTAGAGACAATAGTTTATACTGATATTGCTAAGGATGGAATGATGCAAGGACCAAATGTTCACTATACAGTAGAAATGGTTGAAGAAACAGGGTTAAATATTATTGCATCAGGAGGTATATCCTCATTAAAAGATTTGGAGATTTTAAGCGAGCATAATGTACATGGAGCAATAATTGGTAAAGCACTTTATGAGAATAAAATTGATTTTAGGCTAGCAGTAACGATGTTTGAATAATGTATGAAGGAGGTCATCCATGCAATACAAGAGGATTATTCCATTTTTAAATACCGAGGGTGAAATCGGAGCAAATATTACAAAACTGGCAAGTGAGTATTCCGATAGGGGTGCTGATGAGCTACTATTATATAACTTCTCTAAGGATGAAAATTCCGGGGAGGAGTTTTTAAAATTATGTAAGCAGATAGCAAGAAGCATTGATATTCCTTTTATTATAGGTTCCTATATAAATGATTTCGAGCAAGCCAAGAAAGCGCTTTATACCGGCGCATCCGGTGTTTTGTTACCATATTCGATTTTTGATAAAAGTAAACTAGTCAAGGATATATCCAGCAGATTTGGCGAAAGCAAGATATACTTAGAGATTGAACAAACTGATTTTATGTTTAAGGATAATATATATGAGCAATGTAAAGAACTGGGCATTGGTACATTACTAATTAATTACATAGATGATTCGGAAGCTTTTATAGATAAAATATCAAAAGCCAAGCTTCCCATTATTATTAAAGACAATTTAAAGAGCAATGATATCAGATATCTATTGGAAATTCCTAATGTTGTAGGAATAACCACTGACTTTTTTATAAATAAAGATATAATGAAGGCAAAGCAGGCCTTAAAGCAGGAAAATATTAATGTAAATGTATTTGAAAGCAAGCATTCATGGTCTGAACTCAAGCAAAATTATGACGGATTAATTCCTGTAATCACACAGGATTATAAAACTGGAGAGGTATTAATGCTTGCTTATATGAATGAGGAGGCTTATAATAGGACTATTACGGATGGGAGAATGACTTACTTCTCAAGAAGCAGAAATGAACTATGGCTTAAGGGAGAAAGCTCAGGTAATTACCAATATGTTAAGGAGATATTTCTTGATTGTGATAATGATACCCTCCTAGCAAAGGTTATTCCGGCAGGACCCGCTTGCCATACGGGCAATAAAAGCTGCTTTTATACTAGCTTGATTGAAAAGGAGTTTAAGAAAACCAATTCCTATCATATACTTGAGGATGTATATAATGTAATTATGGATCGTAAGAAGAATCCTAAGGAAGGCTCATATACCAACTATCTATTTGATAAGGGTATTGATAAAATTCTTAAAAAATGCGGTGAAGAAGCGGCTGAAATTATTATTGCAGCTAAAAACCCCGAGACTGGAGAGCTTAGATATGAGATGGCTGATTTCTTATATCATCTTATGGTGCTTATGGTGCAAAGCGGACTGGATTGGGAAGACATAACTACAGAATTGTTAGATAGAGATATGCGCGAATAAGCAGATTAGTCCAAGTGAAATGGTATGTTTTATGTAACATGGTTTATGTTACAATAAAACATATTATTTCAATTGGATAAGTGTAACGCGAGCGAGAAAACCAAAGGTTTTCGAGCTCCTAATCTGCTTATTATAAATTTATAATAAACATAATGGAGGCAAGGAAAGTGCAGACTTACGGTGTTAATGAACTAAGGAAAATGTTTTTAGATTTTTTTGAAAGCAAGGATCATCTGGTATTAAAGAGCTTTCCCCTAGTACCACAAAATGATAATAGCTTGCTCTTGATTAATGCTGGAATGGCCCCTTTAAAGCCATATTTTACAGGACAGGAGGAACCACCTAGTAAAAGAGTAGTAACCTGTCAAAAATGTATAAGAACAAATGATATCGAAAATGTCGGAAAGACTTCACGTCATGCGACATTTTTTGAGATGCTGGGTAATTTTTCATTTGGCGATTATTTTAAGAGTGAATCCTTGGCTTGGTCATGGGAGTTTTTAACCGAGGTAATTGGACTTGATAAGAACCGTCTTTATCCTTCGGTTTATTTGGATGACGATGAAGCCTTTGATATATGGAATAAGGAGATAGGTATAGCAAAAGAACGTATCTATCGTATGGGTAAGGAGGATAACTTCTGGGAAATTGGCTCAGGACCCTGCGGACCCTGTTCAGAGATATACTATGATCGTGGTGAGAAGTACGGTTGTGGTGAGTCCACCTGTGAAGTAGGTTGTGAATGTGACCGTTTTATTGAGATTTGGAATAATGTATTTACTCAGTTTTACGGAGATGGTAATGGTAATTATACAGAATTAGAAAAGAAGAATATAGATACAGGCATGGGGCTGGAAAGACTAGCTGTGGCTGTACAGGATGTGGAGTCAATATTTGATATTGATACATTTGTAGTAATAAGAGAGAAGGTATGTGAATTAGCAGGGGTAGAATACCTTAAAAACCCCAAGAAGGACGAATCAATTCGTATTATTACTGACCATATCCGTGCCGTAACCTTTATGGCTTCAGATGGTATTATTCCCTCTAATGAAGGTAGGGGTTATATATTTAGAAGGCTACTTAGACGTGCAGCAAGACATGGACGTCTTCTTGGAATAAAGAATCTTTTTCTAGCAGAGCTGTCTGGTATAGTCATTAAGGAATCCAAGGATGGTTATCCTGAGCTTGAGGAGAAGAAGGAATATATACTTAAGCTTCTTGGGATAGAAGAAGAGAAATTCAATAAGACAATTGATCAGGGTCTTTCCATACTTCAGGATATGATGAATGATTTAGATAAAAACAAGCAGAAAATCCTTTCAGGTGAAGATGTATTTAAGCTTTATGATACCTATGGTTTTCCTTTTGATCTAACAAAGGAAATACTAGAGGAAAAGGGCTATGAGGTAGACGAAAAGGGCTTTTTGGATGCAATGGAGGTTCAGAGAGAGACAGCAAGAAGTGCCAGAGGTACTACTAATTATATGGGCTCAGAAGAGACTATATATCAAGGTCTGGACCACAGTCTAACTACGAAATTCGTGGGCTATGAAACCCTAAATCATTCCTCTAATATAAGTGCTTTGACTACCGAGTCAGATATAGTAAATGAACTTGTTGCGGGACAAAAGGGAACAATCATAGTAGAAGAGACACCCTTTTATGCTACCGGAGGCGGTCAGGCTGCCGACATTGGAGTGATTGTTAATGATAGTGCAGAATTTGTTGTAGAGGATACTATTCATCTTCAGGGTGGTAAGGTCGGACATTTGGGAACAGTAACAAAGGGAAGCCTTAAAGTTAATGATAAGGTTAATCTTAAGGTTAATCCTGAGCATAGAGCTTCAACTGCTAAGAATCACTCAGCAACCCATTTACTACAAAAGGCTCTTAGAATGGTACTGGGAAATCATGTAGAGCAGGCAGGATCCTTTGTATCAAATGACAGACTTAGATTTGACTTTACACATTTTTCAGCCATGACTGATGATGAAATCAACAGGGTTGAGAATATAGTTAATGAGCATATAGCTATGAGTCTACCTGTAAATACTCAGCTAATGTCTATAGATGATGCTAAAAAGGAAGGTGCTATGGCACTTTTCGGTGAAAAATATGCAGAAAAAGTCCGCGTAGTTTCTATGAGTGATTTCAGTAAAGAGCTTTGTGGTGGAACTCATGTTACTAATACAGGGTCAATTACCGTATTTAAGATTCTTTCAGATACAGGAATAGCCGCAGGTGTAAGAAGAATAGAAGCCTTAACAGGACAGAGTGTCCTAGAACACTATAAGGAGATTGAGAACAGGCTGTTTGATGTAGCTAAGGCTGCCAAAGCAGAGCCTACTCAGCTTATAGGTAGAATTGAGAGCTTATTCGATGAAATAAAGACTCTTAAATCCGAGAATGAGAAGTTAAAATCCAAGCTTGCAAGTGATTCCTTAGGAGATGTAATGAATCGTGTCAAGGAGGTAGCTGGGGTAAAGCTACTGGCAGCTAATGTACCCGAGCTTGATATGAACGGTCTAAGAAACCTAGGAGATAAGCTAAAGGATAAGCTGGGAGAAGGAGTAGTTATACTGGCTTCTTCTACAGCATCTGATAAGGTCAGTCTGATTGCTATGGTAAGTGATGAGGTAATTAAAAAGGGTGCCCATGCAGGAAACCTCATTAAAGAACTGGCCGTTTTAGTAGGCGGGGGCGGGGGCGGAAGACCTAACATGGCCCAAGCCGGTGGTAAAAACGCAGCAGGAATTGAAGACGCAATTGCAAAGGCTGCTGAAGTTCTGGGAAGTCAATTAAAAATATAATATCAAAAGTGTTTTATATTATAATGAAACACTCTACACAAACGTGTAGAATGCTATGCGCCTATGGAGATGTATTAGAAGCACTTATACATTGAAATCGAAGCATACATTCTACTGTTTCGTATAGAGTGTTTCTTTTAAGTAAATCGGGCTTTTGATATTTTTATTCCTTGTATAGTCCGAATAGTTTTAGAAGCTTCTGCCAGAAGCTTAACTTTACGGGCTCAGCTACTTCTATACTGGGTGCCTCAGGGATTTCTATGGCGGCTGTCTTTAATACGAATTGAACAGAGCTTATATCTTCGTTTTTATCTGATACAAAGGATTCGTTCATTTCACCTGTTCCGGATATCTCGTCAAGAAGCTCATTTATCTTGTCATCAATTTCACTGTTGATACCGGAGGTTTTGCTTCGGAATTCTCCTGTTCCATCCTTGTAGGTAGCCATACCATCTCTAAGCTCTTTAATACCTGAATTGATTTTTACTGCTCCGTCATAGATCGCATTTGCAGAGGCTACAATTTCATCGGAGGAATCTCTAAATTCCTTAATTCCCTCCGTAAGCTTACCGGCACCTACACCCAGCTGTGCGACACCATCTGTATAAGCCTTAATTCCATCAACAAATTGTATTATACCGTCAAGCTGAAGCTTAACCGTCGCAAGATCAGGAATATTTGAAATAAGACTAGAGTAATTATCAGGAGTAAGTATAGGAAGTCCAAGTCCCATAGCTTGAAGCTGTGCATTAACAGCATCAAAGGCTGTATCTTGTAAGGAGCTTGCACCCATATTAATACTAGAGTTTTGCTTAACTAATTCTGATATACCGATGTTTAAAGATGAAGCACCGGTATATAATTCTTTTGCTCCTGAGGATAGCTGTCCGATTCCTTCTTTAAAGGCATTAAGTCCGTCTACATAATCACTAATCCCTGTAGATAATTCTTTTAGACCATCTAATAAATCACCGGCACCATCGTCAAGCTCTTCAATTCCTTTTATTAGCTCTGCAAATTGGCCTGTAAATTGACTACTATCTATGTTTATATCAAAGGCTAATCGAATAGCATTAATTGAAATGGCTTCCATCTCAAAGTCTTTGACGTCCGCCGTAATTGTACCCTCAAAAGGATTTCCGGGTAAGACAGTAAAGCTTAGCTGCTTACTACCAGCTGCCTCGGCTATAGTAGCATTGTCTGCAATAATATTATTGCTTAGTCTGTTATCAAGTAAAACTGCGATCTGTAAACCGAAATTATCATAAAAGGCACCGCTTACTTTAGGGTTTTTTCTTGTTAATATTGTTATCTTTAGCTTACCGCTCTTTCCTGCTAGATCCTGGGCTGAGATTTCCTGATTATCCAAATAGTATTTAATATTAATGCTCCATGGAAGATCCTTAGTAATTAAATCACCTTGATAATAGAACTTTTCAGAATTAGTGGAAATGGTGATTTTATCATCCTCTTGATTTAGACTATCCTTTGTAGTCAAATTGCTAAGTTTATTGTAAATACCGTAATCGGTTATATCTCCACCATCAAATATATTTACCACATAGAGATTCTCAACACTCCCATCATATTTCAGTATTCCATATACCACCTCCTCCTTTGGAGAGCTAGCAAAAATAGCCATAGGTGCGGTTAATGATAATAATATAGTTGTAGATAATATAAGTGCGAATATTTTTTTCATAGATTCCTCCATTTCTATTTAACTTTTATAGTAGTTTTTCTGATAAGCTTATCGAATAGGACTAGTAGAGCCGGTAATACAAAGGCAACCATAGCAAGCGAGAGAAGGGTTCCTCTTCCAAGTAGTAAGCCAAGCTCCGATATAATAGGGTTATTTGATGTAAGGGCAAGGGCAAATCCCGCCGAAGCTAATATTATTGCTGAGGTAAATATGGCAACAAGATTGGTACTTATAGTTTCACGCATTGACTCCTTGTTTCCTAATGTTTTTCTATTATTTAGATATGAATTGGTGAATAAAATGGCATAATCCACTGTTGCACCAAGCTGAACCGTGCTAATTATTAGATAACCAATAAAGTTAATATGCTTATCTGCAAAATATGGTATGGAGAGGTTGATCCATATGGCAGTTTCGATACAAAACACCAAGATAAAGGGTAGGCTTATGGATTTAAATGTAACTAAAAGCACTAAAAATATACCTATTATGGCTATCAGATTAACACGCCTAGTATCGGTTGAGACTATACTTTTCATATCATATAGGGTGGCGCTTGTACCCGTAAGATAATGAGTATCATAGTATTTTTCTGTTATATTTACTATAGCTTCTATAGTCTCAAAGGCCGCTAGATCTTCCTCACCGGTATCGGTGTAAAGTATAATTCGCGAATAATTCTCAGAATAAAACTGATCGTATGCCTCCTTTGGTACAAATTCATCTGGTACCTCTGCACCAACATAGGTCACATAGGATACAATGTTTTTAACATGGGGGAGCAGAGCTAATTCATCACTAAGCATTTTCTCCTTACCCACATTTTCCTTAGGAACCAATAGTACTAAGGGGTTTTCTTTACCGAATTTTTCGTCTATAGCCTCCATATCCTTACCAACTCTTGATGCAGCCGTCATAGAACCCATTCCATACATGAACTCAGTCTTTGACTGGGCAAGAAAGGTAGGAATAACAATAATAAGGGCTAATATGAGGAAAGGTATTCGAACCCTCACTATAAGCTTACCCGAGCTCTTAAAATCTGGCATAAGCTTACGATGTCTTGTCTTGTCAATTGCCTTATATAATAGCAAGGTAAAAGCAGGCATAAATATCATGATCGATATAAAGCTTAATAGAACACCCTTTAGGAGGTTTACACCAAGATCCGAGCCTATACCAAAGCGCATGAACATAAGTGCCGCAAATCCAATTACTGTTGTTGCCGCAGAGGCTGCCACCGTGGGAACTGACTCCTTCATGGCAAGTACCATGGCTTTACTTGGTTCTTCATTTTGTCTATGATTATTAAAGCTATGGAGTAGGAAGATTGCATAGTCTAAAGAAACAGCCAATTGCAGTATAGGACTGACCGTATTAGATATATAGGATATTTCCCCAAATATTATATTAGTTCCCATATTAATCACAATAGCAATACCTATTGATCCAAGAAAAAGCAGTGGCTCTACCCACGAGGAAGTAGATATAATAAGTACGAGTATTACAATAGGTAGCAGTATCAGCATTGCATTAAATACCTCTGATACGGACATGTTCTGTGTCTCTGCTAAATTAATGGATTCTCCTGAGGCTGCATTATCATTGCCGATTAAGTCATAGATATTTGAAACTGTACTTTGTTCCTTACCGCTTTCTATGGATAGAGTGAATAGAGCGGTGTTCTCTTTATAATAATTTTCGACTATGTCCTTATCTAGATATTCTATAGGCACAGACTGCAATGTGTTTAGACCTACAATATCATCGAGCCAGCTGACTGAAGTAACTCCAGGGATATTACTTAGACTTTCCTTATATTCCAATGCATCCATAATTGACACATCATTAATCATTATCCTTGCCCCGGGCATGTCTCCTACAAATTCTTCTTCAATAATTCGAACTGCTATTGTTGATGGTGCATCCTTAGGAAGATAATCCACCATATTATAATTTACAGAAACAGTAGTGGCCAATAAAGCACTGATTATGGCTACAATAATAAATATAGTTAAAATAATCTTCTTATGTTTTATAATTCCTTGTGAAAAGCGATTCACTCAACTTCCTCCTTACTTTTATATTTTGTCAGTAAATTTTATCGTGTAAGAAAAAGATAATATACACATTGTTGACAAATAACTATATGTATAGTTTAATAACATCATGGACATATTTCAACAGACAGATATTTAATTAATGTTAGTTGAACAACTAATCACCTAAAAAAGTTGCCAAACTAACAAAAATTCAAAAGATGGAGGCGATATGATGAAGGAAGTGAAGGATGACAGGCGGGTTAAATATACTAAGATGGTTTTAAAGGACAGCTTTATAAACCTACTTGAGAAGAAGGAAATATCTCAGATTACAGTCACAGAAATCTGTGAGAATGCTGATATCAATCGCGCCACATTTTATTCACATTATACGGATGTATATGATTTACTTAAAAAAATTGAGAATGAGCTTCTTGAGAATGTTAACGTCTACCTTGCTCAGCTATACCATAAAGGTAAAAAGGTGAATGAAACCGAGCTTACGGAGAAAATATTTGGCTATATTAAGGAAAATGCAAAGCTTTGCAGGCTACTCCTAAGCGAAAGAGGAGATCTAAGCTTTCAAAAAAAAATTATGATACTGGTATATGATAAAATAATTAATGATTTAACTGATAACAGTAATTTATCCAGAGAAGATGCAGAATATGTATATTCATTTGCGATAACAGGATGCGTGGGAATAGTACAGAAGTGGCTTGATGAGGATATGAAAAAATCCCCTCGTTTCATGGCAGATATGGTTCTTAAGCTTACACTTGGCTTGATTAATATATCACGACATAACGATAATATTTCTTAAGAAAAAAGTTGACGAATTTGATTTTTATGATATAATCTATTGTAGTGCTATACAA
>LSQX01348043.1_pt1 | contig 13320 bp, 13 predicted proteins | sample 654561 | NCBI WGS metagenome assembly LSQX01 (sample SAMN04489861, study PRJNA283612) | anaerobic digester metagenome | isolation source: 4 biogas reactors fed with cattle manure at either 37C or 55C with and... | place: Denmark: Kongens Lyngby | collected 2014 | reverse complement strand
ACCTGCATCGACTGCCACAAGGGCATCGCCCACCGGCTCCCCGACATGACCGGGATCCCGCAGGGCGTCCAGGCCGGTCCGGCCGCAGCGAGCCCCGGCCTGCCGTCCCCGCACTGACCCAGGCCCCTGTAGGAGCGGCTATAGCCGCGATCAGCCTTCCACCGGCCTGTTCGCGGCTATAGCCGCTCCTACAGCCCTTGGGAAGAAGGTGCCCGGGAGCCGGCCGGCGTGAGAACATGGCCGGCATGAGCGAAGAGCGGATCATCGGCGGCGGGGCGACCCGCGAGGACGCCGCCATCGAGGCCTCGATCCGCCCCCAGCGGCTGGACGACTACCTGGGCCAGCAGCCGGTCCGCGAGCAGCTGGGGATCTACATCGAGGCCGCCCGTCGTCGCGGCGAGGCCATGGACCACGTGCTGGTCTTCGGGCCGCCCGGCCTTGGCAAGACCACCCTGTCGCACGTCATCGCCAACGAGCTCGGGGTCAACCTGCGGGTCACCTCGGGGCCGGTGATCGAGAAGGCCGGTGACCTGGCCGCGCTGCTGACCAACCTGCAGCCGCACGACGTGCTGTTCATCGACGAGATCCACCGCCTCTCGCCCGTGGTCGAGGAGGTGCTGTACCCGGCGATGGAGGACTTCCAGATCGACATCATGATCGGCGAGGGTCCGGCCGCGCGCTCGATCAAGCTCGACCTGCCGCCCTTCACGCTCATCGGCGCCACCACGCGCGCCGGGCTGCTGACCGCGCCCCTGCGCGACCGCTTCGGGATCGTGCAGCGGCTGGAGTTCTACAGCGCCGAAGAACTCACCCGGATCGTGCGCCGCTCGGCGACCATCCTCGGCATCGACTGCGAGCCGGGAGGCGCGGCCGAGATCGCGCGCCGCGCCCGCGGCACCCCGCGCATCGCCAACCGCCTGCTGCGACGGGTGCGCGACTACGCCCAGGTGCGGGCCGGCGGCCGCATCGACGACGGGGTGGCGGCCGCGGCGATGCAGATGCTCAAGGTGGACGCCGAGGGCTTCGACGACCTGGACCGCCGCCTGCTGAACCTGATCATCGGGACCTTCGACGGCGGGCCCGTGGGCGTCGAGTCGCTGGCGGCCGCGCTTTCCGAGGAGCGCGGGACGCTGGAGGACGTGATCGAGCCCTACCTGATCCAGCAGGGCTTCCTGGTCCGCACCGCGCGCGGGCGCATGGCGACCCGCAAGGCCTGGCTGCACCTCGGGCTGCAGCCGCGCGGGCAGGCCGCGGAGGGCCTGTTTTGAGCAGCGCCGGTCGGCTCCTGTTCAGCCTCCCGACAAGGGTCTACTGGGAAGATACCGACGCCGGCGGCGTGGTCTACCACGCGCGGTACGTGGCGTTCCTCGAGCGGGCGCGCAGCGAATGGATGCGCAGCCTCGGGCACGGGCAGCAGGCGATGATCGACGGGCTCGACCTGGTCTTCGCGGTGCGGGACATGCAGCTCGACTTCCGGCGCCCTGCACGCCTGGACGACGCGCTGGAGGTCACCGTGTCGCTGGCGCGGGTGCGCCGGGCAAGCGTCGAGTTCGCACAGGAGGTGCGGCGCGACGGCGAGCCGCTGGCCACGGCCCGCGTCCGGGTCGCAGCCATCGATGCCCGCAGCTTCCGCCCGCGCGCGCTGCCGGACACGCTGTACGGGCTGTTCAAATCCCTGGAATCCAATGCGGAGCAAGACTAGATGAGTGCAACGGCGATCCTGATGCAGGCAAGCAGCGTCGAACCCCTGCCGGAGGAGGCGCCCGCCGACGCCGTGGCGCTGGCCGCCGATGCCGCCGGCCAGGCGTCGGGACTCCCCGCCGGCGGCGGTGAGCTCGACATCATCCAGCTGGTCCTGCACGCCTCGACCCCGGTGCAGCTGGTCATGCTGGTGCTGCTGTTCGCGTCGGTCGCGTCCTGGGTGATCATCTTCCGCAAGAAGCGCATGCTCGATCGCGCCGAGCGGGAAGCGGACCGGTTCGAGGAACGCTTCTGGTCGGGCGCCGACCTCGGCAAGCTGTATGCCGCCGCCAGCGAGCGCAACCGCGACATCGAGGGCCTGGAGGCGATCTTCGAGGCGGGCTTCCGCGAGTTCAGCCGCAGCCGGCAGCGCCGTGGCGGCGACAGCAGGGCCCAGCTCGAGGGCGCCCAGCGCGGCATGCGCGTCGCCAGCTCCCGCGAGCTCGACGGGCTCGAGCACAACCTGGAGTTCCTGGCCAACGTCGGCTCGATCGCGCCCTACGTGGGCCTGCTGGGAACGGTGTGGGGGATCATGATCGCCTTCCACGGCCTGGCCAACGTGAGGGAGGCGACCATCGCCAGCGTCGCCCCGGGCATCTCCGAGGCCCTGGTCGCGACCGCGATGGGCCTGTTCGCGGCGATTCCCGCGGTCTGGGCCTACAACCGCTTCGCGACCAAGGTCGAGCGCGTGGCCGGCCGCTACGATGCCTTCTCCGAGGAGTTCTCCTCGATCCTGGAGCGCCAGTCCTCTGCCGGCGAGGCCTGAGCCGATGGCCGTCCGCAGCCGCCGCGGCAAGCGCCGCCAGCTCAAGAACGAGATCAACGTCGTGCCCTACATCGACGTGATGCTGGTGCTGTTGATCATCTTCATGGTGACCGCGCCGCTGATGAACCTGGGCACCGACATCAACCTGCCCGACTCGAGCGCGCGCTCGCTGGAGACGCCGAAGGATCCGCTGGTGGTCAGCGTCTACCCCGACGGCGCGCTGGCGCTGGTGTACGAGGGGGAGAACGTGTCGGTGACGCGCGAGGACCTGACCACCCGGCTGCGCGCCATCCACAACCAGAACCCCGACGCGGTGGTGCTGGTCAACGGCGACCGCACCGCGAGCTACCAGTTGGTGATGGACGCGCTGGACGCGGTGAACGCCGCCGGGATCGACCGCGTCAGCCTGATCAGCCGCCCGGCCGAGGCGGGCCGCTAGATGCGCGAAAGCCGTGCCGATACCGCGCGCGCCGTGGTGCTGGCCGTGCTGCTGCACGTCGCGCTGTTCGCCCTGGTGCTGCTGGGCATGTGGTGGTCGCGCGCGTCGGCGCCGGCCTCCGCCGCCGGTTCGCCGATCAGCGCGGACGTCGTGGACTTCGGCGATGTCCCGGCGTCGGTCCGGCGCGCGATGGCGCGCACCCCCGAGCCGCTGCCGCCGGAGCCCGAGCCCGCGCCGGACCCCGAGCCCGAGGCCGAGCCGATCCCCGAAGCCGTGCCGGAGCCCCAGGTGATCCCCGAGCCGGTCCCCGAGGACGCGCCGATCGAACCGCAGCCGGTGCCGCAGGTGCAGGTGCGCGAGCCGGACGTCGTCGAGCAGGAGGCGGCCCGCCGCGAGGCGATCGCGCGGGAAACCGCCGCGCGCGAGGCGGAGGAGCGCCGGCGCCAGGAGCAGATCGACCTCACCGAGCGCCAGCGGAAGCAGGAGGAGGCCGAGCAGAAGCGCCGCCTCGCCGAACAGAAGCTCGCCGAGATCAAGCGGCAGCAGGAGCAGGCGCGCCGCGAGGCGGAAGAGGCCCAGCGGCGCCTGGAGCGGATCGCGCAGAGCAGGGCGGAAGAGGCGTCCGACCAGGCCGCGTCGTCGGCGCCGGCGCCGCCCGGCAACGCGGGCGTGGACGACGGGCTGGCGGCACGCTACAAGGCCGCGATCACGGAGGCCATCCAGAGCAACTGGACCCGGCCCGACAGCGTCCCGCTCGGGCAGCACTGCCGGATGACGATCACCCAGGTCCGGGGCGGCACCGTGGTGCGGGTGGAGTTCGCGCCCTCCTGCCCCTACGACGCCCTCGGGCGGCGCTCGGTCGAGGCCGCGGTCCGCAAGGCCGAGCCGCTGCCCTATGCCGGCTTCGAGAGCGTGTTCAACCGGACCCTGATCCTGAACTTCGAGGCCCGCGACCGCTGACCGTGGGAGCGGCCACGGCCGCGCAGGGATCCGTTCATCCTTGTGAGCGTCTTCACGGCCATCCTGTCACCCTCTGAACGTCCATTCCCGGAGCCCGGCATGATCCGAATCCAAGGCCGGCTGGCCGCCACCACCCATGCGTGGATCGCGGCCTGCCTCGCACTCCTCCTGCCCTTCGCCGCGGCGGCCCAGCAGGGCGGCCTCGAGATCGACATCGTCGGCGGAAACCCCCAGGCGCTCCCGATCGCGGTGGTGCCGATGCCCTACCAGGGCGGGGGCACGCCGCCCGACACCGACGTCGCGCGCGTGGTGCGCGAGGACCTGGCCCGCTCCGGCCAGTTCCGCGGCCTGCCCGAGCAGGACATGATCGAGCGCCCGACCCGCGGCAGCGAGGTCAACTACGCGACGTGGCGGATGCTGCGGCAGGACTTCCTGGTCGTCGGCCGGGTGGTGGATGCCGGGGGCGGCGCCTACCGGGTGGAATACGAGCTGTTCGACGTGGCGAAGCAGGAGCGCCTGCTCGGCATCGCCATGACCGGCCGCCCGAACGCGATGCGCGACGTGGCCCACCAGATGGCCGACGCGATCTACGAGAAGATCCTCGGCGTGCGCGGGGCGTTCTGGACCCGGATCGCCTACGTGACCTCCACCGGCACCGGCGAGAACATCAACTACGCGCTGATGGTCGCCGACGCCGACGGCCACAACCCGCAGGTGGTGGTGCGTTCGACCGAGCCGCTGATGTCGCCCGACTGGAGCCCCGACGGCCGCCGCCTGGCCTACGTCTCGTTCGAGCACAACAACAACTCGGCGATCTACATCCAGGACCTGGCGACCGGCGCCCGCGAGCGCGTGGCCAGCTTCCGCGGGATCAACAGCTCGCCCTCGTTCTCGCCCGACGGCACGAAGCTGGCGCTGACCCTGTCCCGCAGCGGGGACCCCGAGATCTACGTCATGGACCTCGCCAGCAAGGCGCTGACCCGGATCACCAACCAGCTGGGCATCGATACCGAGCCGGTCTGGAGCGCCGACGGCCGCAGCATCTATTTCACCTCGGACCGCGGCGGCCTGCCCCAGGTCTACCAGGTGCCCGCCACCGGCGGCAGCGCCAGCCGGGTCACCTTCCAGGGACGGTACAACGCCAGCCCGACGGTGTCCTTCGACGACTCCAGGATCGCTGTGGCGCAGGGTTCAGGAAACGTATACCGTATCGCCCTGCTGGACCGCAGCCTTGGAACGCCGCGCTGGTCCACGCTGTCGCCGGGGTCGCTCGATGAATCGCCGAGCTTCGCGCCGAACGCCAGCATGGTCCTGTACGCGGGCCGGGAAGGCAGCAGGGGAGTCCTGTATGCCGTCTCCGCCGACGGGCGCGTCCGCCAGCGGCTGGTCCTTGCCGACGGCAACGTCCGCGAGCCGGCGTGGGGACCGTTCCGCGAGCGCTGACGCCGCGTGCACGGCCGATACAGCAATGTGAATTCACTGCCCATCTGCAGAAGGATCGACGAGAGATGAAGACCCCAACCCGCGTTCTGCTCATTGCACTGCTCTGCACCGCAGCGGTGGCCTGCTCCAAGAAAGTCAAGGAGGAGCCGCCGGCCACCACGCCGACCACGCCGACCACCACGCAGCCGGCCACCACCCCGGGCGCCTACGGCCCCGAGGACCTGGACACCGACGCGTGCCTGCGCCAGCGCACGATCTACTTCGACTTCGACCAGGACTCGCTGCGTCCGGAGTTCCAGGCGGCGATGGCCTGCCACGCGAAGTACCTGCGTGACCGCCCCTCGGCCCGCATCACCCTGGAAGGCCACGCCGACGAGCGCGGCAGCCGCGACTACAACCTCGGCCTCGGCGAGCGCCGCGGCAACGCGGTGTCGTCCGCGCTGCAGGCCAACGGTGGTTCGGCCGGCCAGCAGACCGTGACCAGCTACGGCGAGGAGCGCCCGACCTGCACCGCCTCGAACGAGGACTGCTGGGCCCGGAACCGCCGCGTCGAGATCACCTATACCGCCCGCTGATCGGCGGCATGCGACGCACGTCGGCAGCTGGCGGGAACCCCGCCAGCTGCCGATTGTCTTTCCAAGTCCCGAATCCCGGTTGATGCCATGACCCGCAGCCCGCTCCCGACGATCCTCGCACTCGCCATCGCCGCCGTGGCCGGACTGGCCGCGTCCCCGCCGGCCGCCGCCCAGCGCGCAAGCCTGGGTGAACGGGTGGCCGCGCTCGAGGCCCAGGCGGCCAACAACCAGGGCAACATCGAACTTCTCAACCAGCTGGCGGCGCTGCGCGACGAAGTCCGCTTCCTGCGCGGCCAGCTGGAAGAGCTGCAGCAGCAGAACGCGGCCCTCGAGGCCAACGTCCGCAACCAGTACCTCGACCTCGACGACCGCCTGAACACGCTCGAAGGCGGGGCCACGGTCGATCCGTCGGCCAGCCCCGGTCCGGCGGCGGGGTCCGCCGCGCAGCCCGCTTCGGCGCCGGCGGCCACGGCTCCCGCCGATAGCGCGCCGATCGTGTTCGGGGACGCCGGCCTGCTGGCCAACGCCGCCGACGAGCGCGGCGCCTACGAAACCGCGTTCGCGGCCCTGCGCAGCGGCGACTACGAGCAGTCGGCCCGGCTGTTCGCCGAGTTCCTGCGCCTGTATCCCTCCGGCTCGTATGCGCCCAACGCCACCTACTGGCTGGGCGAGAGCTACTACGTCATCCAGGACTACGCCAGCGCGCAGGCGCGGTTCCAGGCCATCGTCGAGCGCTGGCCGACCCACGACAAGACGCCGGGCGCGCTGCTGAAGGTCGGCCTGTCGCAGTACGGCCAGGGCGACCTGATGGCGGCCGAGGCCACGCTGGGCCGGGTCATCTCGCAGTACCCGGGCACCGACGCGGCCCGCACCGCCGACGACCGCCTGCGGGCGATCCAGCTCAACAGCCTGCGCTGAGCCCGCGCGCGCGGGCCGGGCGCCGGCGGCGCGGGGGCGCGCGGTACAATCCGCGCCATGGACACGCCCCACGCCGGGTCCACGACGGCGCCCACCGCGGTCCCGGACCGGCTCCGCATCACCGAGATCTTCCTGTCGCTCCAAGGGGAGGCGCGCGACGCCGGCTGGCCCACGGTCTTCGTGCGCCTGACCGGATGCCCGCTGCGCTGCACCTACTGCGATACCGCCTATGCCTTCCACGGCGGCGAGTGGCGCGACGTGGATGCGATCCTCGCCGAAGTCGAGGGCCACGGCGTGCGCCACGTCTGCGTGACCGGCGGCGAGCCGCTGGCGCAGAAGCGCTGCCTCGGGCTGCTGGAGCGGCTGTGCGACGCCGGCTACGCCGTGTCCCTGGAGACCTCGGGCGCGATCGACATCGGCGGGGTCGACCCGCGCGTGTCGCGCGTGCTGGACGTCAAGACGCCGGGCTCTGGCGAGGCGTCGCGCAACCTCTGGGGCAACCTCGACCTGCTGACCGCGCACGACCAGGTCAAGTTCGTGCTCTGCGGGCGCGCGGACTACGAGTGGGCCCGCGGCGTGCTCATGGAGCACGCGCTCCACCAGCGCTGCGACGTGCTGTTCTCGCCCAGCAAGTCCGAGCTGCCGGCGCGCGAGCTCGCGGACTGGATCGTCGCCGACCGCCTGCCGGTGCGTTTCCAGCTGCAGCTCCACAAGATCCTCTGGAACGACGAACCCGGGCGCTGAGCCGATGTCGACGAAGAACGCGGTCGTGCTGGTGTCCGGCGGCATGGATTCCGCCGTGGTCCTCGCCATCGCGCGTGAACAGGGCTATGCCGTGCACGCGCTGAGCGTCGCCTATGGCCAGCGGCACACCTCCGAGCTCGACGCGGCGAGGGCGCTGGCCGCGGAGCAGGGCGCGGTCGCGCACAAGGTGGTGGGCGTGGACCTGCGCGCGATCGGGGGCTCGGCGCTGACCGCCGACATCGAGGTGCCCGAGCCGGGCAGCGCCGGGATCCCGGTCACCTACGTCCCCGCGCGCAACACGATCATGCTCTCGATTGCGCTGGGCTGGGCCGAGGTGCTCGGCGCCGCCGACATCTTCTGCGGGGTCAACGCGGTCGACTACTCGGGCTATCCCGACTGCCGCCCGGAGTTCATCGAGGCCTTCGAGCGGCTGGCCAACCTGGCCACGCAGGCCGGCGTGGAAGGCGCGGGCATCCGCGTGCACGCACCGCTCCAGCGGATGTCCAAGGCCGACATCGTGCGCGAGGGGCTGCGCCTGGGCGTGGACTTCTCGAAGACGGTCTCGTGCTATCGCGCCGATGCCCTCGGCCGGGCCTGCGGGCACTGCGATGCCTGCGCGCTGCGGGCCGAAGGCTTCGCGGCCGCCGGGGCCGAGGACACGACGCGCTACGTGGACTGAGGTCCGCCGGAAGACTTGTCCCCGCCGCTTCCGGTGGTTCCGCCAGCGGGCGGGCCACGATGGCTGCAGGCCGGTTCGTCACCGGCGCGCCGCAGGCGGCGCAGCGGATCGATCTCCAGCCCGATGCGCAGCGAACGGCCGATGCGCTCGGCGGTCTTGAAGACATGGCGGGCCTGCTCGCGCGGCAGCACCTCGCGGGCGGTCCGGTCCCAGAGCGCCAGCCAGCGCGCGAAGTGCTGGTCGTCCAGTCCCAGCGGCCGGTGCGCCGCCATCGGGTTGCCACGGTAGCTGCCGGCGCGCAGCAGCACCGAGCACCAGAACCGCACCAGGGTGTCGAGGTGCGCGTCCCAGTCGTCGACCGCGGCCTCGAACACCGGACCCAGGAGCCAGTCGCCGCGGGCGCGGTCGTAGAACGCGTGGACGAGGCGGGTGATCGCCGCTTCGTCGGGAAGATGGGCCGCGGTGCCGGTCGGCGGGGGCGGGTGGGGGTCGGAGGGGAGCATGCAGCCAGTATCGGTGCCGGGCCCAGGGCCGGGCCTTGACCCAGGTCAGCCGGCGGCGGGTGCGGGCCGCGGATGCGCGGCGGGACTGGTGGGCCGTGCTGGATTCGAACCAGCGACCAGCGGATTAAAAGTCCGATGCTCTACCGGCTGAGCTAACGGCCCGGCAAGTGCGGAATTATGTCACGCCGCGGCGGCCACCGTCTCCAGCACGACCGCGCCGTAGCGCTCGAGCTTGCCGGCGCCGATGCCGGGCACGCCGGCGAGTTCGTCCGTCGATCCCGGGCGCAGGGTCGCGATTTCGCGCAGGGTGGCATCGTGGAAGATGACGTAGGGCGGGACGCTCTGTTCGCGCGCCAGCCGCGTGCGCAGCTCGCGCAGGGCCTCGAACAGCGGGCGCGCCTCCGCCGGCAGGTCCGCGGCGGGCGCACGGCCCTCGCGCTGGCGTTCCCGGCCGCGTCCGCGCGGCGGCTCCTTGCGCAGCAGGACCTGGCGCCGGCCCTGCAGGACGTCGCGGCTGCCCGCGGTCAGCCGCAGCCCCCCGTAGCCCTCGGTGTCGACCTCGAGCAGGCCCGCGGCGACCAGCTGGCGGAACACGCCCCGCCATGCGCGCGAGTCGAGTTCGGTGCCGATGCCGTAGGTGCTCAGGGCGTCGTGCCCGAACTGCCGGATGCGCTCCGACTCCGAGCCGCGCAGCACGTCGATCAGGTGCGCGGCGCCGAAGCGCTGGCCGGTGCGGTAGACGCAGGACAGCGCCTTCTGCGCGGCCACCGTCGCGTCCCAGGTCTCCGGCGGGGACAGGCAGTTGTCGCAGTTGCCGCAGGGCTCGCCGGGACCCTTGGCGGCATAGTCCTCGCCGAAGTTCGCGAGCAGCACCTGGCGGCGGCAGCGGGTGGTCTCGCAGTAGCCCACCAGGGCGTCGAGCTTGCGGTGCTCCAGGCGCTTGCGCTCGTCGCCCGATTCCGACTGGTCGATCATCTGCCGCAGCAGCACCACGTCGCCCAGGCCGTGGCACATCCAGGCCTCGGCGGGGTCGCCGTCGCGGCCGGCGCGACCGGTCTCCTGGTAATAGCCCTCGATCGACTTCGGCAGGTCCATGTGCGCCACGAAGCGCACGTCGGGCTTGTCGATGCCCATGCCGAAGGCGATCGTCGCCACCATGACCACCCCGTCCTCGAGCAGGAAGCGGCGCTGGTTGGCGGCGCGCACCGCGGCGTCCAGGCCGGCGTGGTAGGGCAGGGCGTCGATCCCGGCCTCGGCCAGCAGCGCGGCGGTCTTCTCGACCTTGTTGCGCGACAGGCAGTAGACGATGCCGGCCTCGCCGCGGTGCCCCGCGATGAAATCCAGGAGCTGGCGGTTGGCGTTGTCCTTGTGGACCACGGTGTAGCGGATGTTCGGGCGGTCGAAGGAGCTGGTGAAGCGGCGGGCGTCTTCCAGCTGCAGGCGCTCGGCGATCTCGCTCCGGGTGGGCGGGTCGGCGGTGGCGGTGAGCGCGATGCGCGGGACATGCGGCCAGCGCTCGTGCAGCACGGTCAGCTCGCGGTATTCCCGGCGGAAATCGTGGCCCCACTGCGAGACGCAGTGCGCCTCGTCGATCGCGAACAGGGCGATGCGGCTGGCGTCGAGGAGCGACATGAAGCGCGGCGTCAGCAGGCGCTCCGGGGCGACGTAGAGCAGGTCGAGGCCGCCCTCGCGCAGCTCCCGTTCGATGGCCGCGGCCTCCGCGCCCTCCAGGGTGGAGTTGAGGAAGGCCGCGCGCACCCCGAGCTGGCGCAGGGCCTCGACCTGGTCCTGCATCAGCGCGATCAGCGGCGAGACCACGACCGCGGTGCCCTCGCGCAGCAGCGCCGGCACCTGGTAGCACAGCGACTTGCCGCCGCCGGTGGGCATCAGCACCAGGGCGTCGCCGCCGGCGGCCACGTGCTCGATGATCGCGGCCTGTTCGCCGCGGAATGCCTCGTGGCCGAAAACGTCCTGCAGGATGCGGTGTGCGGCGTCGCTCATGCGCCAAGGATACCGGGCCGGCGTCTCACGGCCGGGAACGCGAACGCCCGACGCGGGGTCGGGCGTTGCGACGGGGAGTCCCGGGAAAACCCCGGCCGGGCGACCTACTGGAGCAGCGAGCGCAGCATCCAGGCGTTCTTCTCGTGCACCTGCAGGCGCTGGGTCAGAAGGTCGACGGTCGGGTCGTCGCCGGCATCGTCGGCGTGCTTGAGCGCCCGGCGCGCGGTGCGGCACACGGCCTCGTTGCCCTCCACCAGCTGGCGGACCATCTCGCGCCAGTCGGGGGCCTCGGTCAGGCCGGGCTCCTCGGCGATGGTCGAGAGCCTGATGAACTCGGCGTAGGAGCCCGGCGCGTTGTAGCCCAGGGCGCGGATGCGCTCGGCGGTCTCGTCCAGCGCGTTCCACTGCTCGGTGTACTGGTCCATGAACATCGCGTGCAGCGAGTTGAACATGGGGCCGGTCACGTTCCAGTGGAAGTTGTGGGTCTTCAGGTACAGGGTGAAGCTGTCGGACAGGAACTGCGCCAGGTCCTGCGAGATCGTCTTGCGATCCTGGTCATCGATCCCGATATCGACACCAGGCGCCACCGAACCCGGGGCGGGCGATGCCGCCGGGGTGGCCTTGCGCGACCCGTCGCGCTTGGCGGTCGCGGTCTTGCCGGTCTTAGCCTTGGTCTTTGCCATCACTGTGTCCTTTCTGGTCAGCGTGCATGAATGAAATGGAGTCTAGTCCCCGCGATGCAAGCCCTGCGTCAAGGCGTCCGGGCCGCGAGGACGTGGACGGCGCGCTGAGCCGGGACCGCGGCCGGCTGCTCGGCCTGCTGCGCCGCTGGGAGCAGGCGCCGGGCGACGATGCCCGGCGCCGCGCCTTCGAGCAGGCGCTGGCGCGATCGGTCGCCGGACGCGAGGCCCGGGCCGCGGCCCTGCCAAGGGCGGAGGTCGATCCCTCGCTGCCGATCGCCGCGACGGCGGGGCGCATCGTCGGACTCCTGCGCGGCCACCAGGTGGTGGTGGTCGCGGGCGAGACCGGGTCGGGCAAGACCACCCAGCTTCCCAAGCTGTGCCTGGCCGCGGGCCGCGGCGCCGCCGGCATGATCGGCTGCACCCAGCCGCGCCGGATCGCCGCGCGCGCGGTGGCGCGCCGGGTCGCCGAGGAGCTGCAGGTGCCGCTCGGCGGCGCGGTGGGCTACCAGGTGCGCTTCACCGAGAACGTCGGTCCGCAGACCGCGGTCAAGTTCATGACCGACGGCATCCTGCTGGCCGAGATCCAGTCCGACCGCTGGCTGTCGCGCTACGACACCCTGATCATCGACGAGGCCCACGAGCGCAGCCTCAATATCGACTTCCTGCTGGGTTACCTGAAGCAGCTGCTTGCGCGCAGGCCCGACCTGAAGCTGGTGGTCACCTCGGCCACCATCGACACCGCGCGCTTCGCCGCCCACTTCGGCGACGCGCCGGTGGTCGAGGTCGAGGGCCGCGGCCATCCGGTGGAGGTCCGCCATCGACCCCTGGACGGCACGGCCGCGGGCGGCGGAGACGCCGACGGCGACGCCGGCGGCATGTCGGTGACCGACGGCATCGTGGCCGCCTGCGACGAGATCCTCCGCGGTGGCGGTGGGGGTGGTGGCGGGAGCGGCGACGTCCTGGTGTTCCTGCCGGGCGAGCGCGAGATCCGCGACGCCCATCGCGCGCTCGAGGGCCGCAAGTACCGCCATACCGAGGTGCTGCCGCTGTACGCGCGGCTGTCGGCGCGGGACCAGGACCGGGTGTTCAACCCGGGCCCGCAGCGGCGCATCGTGCTCGCCACCAACGTCGCCGAGACCTCGCTCACGGTCCCCCGCATCCACTACGTGGTCGATCCCGGCCTGGCGCGGGTCAAGCGCTACAGCCCGCGGCAGAAGCTCGACCGCCTGCACGTCGAGCCGATCAGCCAGGCCAGCGCCAACCAGCGCGCCGGACGCTGCGGACGCATCGCACCGGGCACCTGCTACCGGCTCTACGACGAAGCCGATTTCGCCGCGCGCCCGGAGTTCACCGATCCCGAGATCCGCCGCGCCGCGCTGGCCGGGGTGATCCTGCGCATGCTGGCGCTCGGCCTCGGGGCGATCGAGGACTTCCCGTTCCTGGAGCCGCCCGACGCGCGCGCGATCGCCGACGGCTGGCAGCAGCTTGCCGAGCTGGGCGCGGTCGACGCGGCGCGCAGGCTCACCGCGCACGGCAGGCTGATGGCGCGGCTCCCGGTGGACGTCAAGCTGGCGCGCATGCTGGTGGCCGCGAACGACCAGGGCTGCCTGCGCGAGATGCTGGTGATCGCGGGCTTCCTCGGCATCCAGGATCCGCGCGAGCGTCCCGCCGACCAGCGCGGCGCCGCCGACGCCGCGCACGCCGCCTTCCGCGATCCGAAGTCGGAGTTCGTGGCCATCCTGAAGCTGTGGGAAGCCCATCGCCTGGCGCACCAGGAGCTGACCCAGTCGCAGCTGCGCAAGTGGTGCGAGCGGCATTTCCTCGGCTTCCTGCGCATGCGCGAATGGCGCGAGCTGCACCGCCAGCTCA
>LSQX01108192.1_pt1 | contig 13320 bp, 13 predicted proteins | sample 654561 | NCBI WGS metagenome assembly LSQX01 (sample SAMN04489861, study PRJNA283612) | anaerobic digester metagenome | isolation source: 4 biogas reactors fed with cattle manure at either 37C or 55C with and... | place: Denmark: Kongens Lyngby | collected 2014 | reverse complement strand
CAACTTGACTATTTTCTAAAGCTTGGAAAGCTTCAGGCTCAGCATGGTAATAATTCAATGTGTAAATATAAAAAGCACCCAAACCTATTAATATTATAATAAGTACAGATAATAAAATCTTTTTCAAAATTCCTTTACCCCTATTCACAATATCACCTCTTGAGTTTTTCTATATTATAATAATACCCATTATTTATATTACTATCTTTGTATTTATATAAATATAATCGAAAGATTCATAAACTTGGGTAATATTATTTATTTTAAAAACAAGAAAAATCAAAGCAATAAAAAGCATTTGCTTCTATTCTACTAGATTCCACTAATTTAATATTTAACTAGATAATGAGTATAAGATATATAGATAAATTAGGTATGATTATTTTGGAGGTTATATTATGGAAATAAGAAAAGATGTTATAGTTCCTTTAGGTTACGGCAAATATATTAGATCAGATAAAATTATTGGGCTGGAACCTATAGAAGATGAGCGAGGTCCTGGCAAAAGAACTCTTGTGTATGTGGAGGGTATTAAAAGTCCTATAGTAGCATCTCGAACAGAAAATACTATTTTAACTAGTATAGTAGAAACGCCTTATGAAATTATGGAAGCTACGGCAGCCATAGAGTTATTAAAAGATATTTTAGATGATATACATCAAATTGGTCCAATGCTTAAAAAAAGCATAAAAAAAGAGGCTAAATTAGATTTGGAAAAGATTTCTTTAAAAATCGAAGAAATAATAAATCCAATTGGAGAAGACTAATCAAAAATGCACCCCTTATGGGTGCATTGTGATTTTATTGCATATCTTTAACAAAATTTAAAACTTCTTCAGCATGGCCATCTACTTTTACCTTTCTATATTCCTTTACTAATTCTCCTTCTGAATTAAATATAAATGTTGATCTTTCAACGCCTATACCTTCTTTACCAAACATTTTAGTAGGTACCATTACATTAAATTGCTCATGAACTTTTTTATCTTCATCACTTAAGAGTAAAAATGGTAATTGGAACTTATCTCTAAATTTGGCATGAGATTTAAGACTATCTCTACTTACTCCAAGTATTTCAGTATTATTTTCTTTGAATTGATCATACAGATCTTTAAAGCTATTAGCTTCGCTATTTCAACCAGGGGTATTATCTTTTGGGTAAAAGTAAACTACCACATTTTTTCCCCTGTAATCACTTAAAGAAATATCTTTACCATCTGTTTCTATTAAAGTAAATTCATAATTTGACATAGTACATCCCTCCTAGAATACATATACCCCTTCATTTAGGATCTTTAATCTATATTAAGTAAATAAAGTGAAATATAGTAAAACTAGTGCGCCTAAAATAATTCTATACCATCCAAATACTTTAAAATCGTTATTTTTAATATACTTTATTAACAATCTTATGGCAACTAAGGATACTAAAAATGCTACTATCATTCCAGTTAATAGAATTATGATTTCTGAACCTGTAAAGTCTAAACCAAATTTCCTTAATTTTAAAGCACTAGCCCCAAACATAATGGGAATACTCATAAAGAATGAATATTCAGCAGCAATATGTCTAGATGTGCCTAATAACATGGCTCCTATGATTGTAGCTCCAGATCTTGATGTTCCTGGGACCAAAGACAATACTTGAAACATACCTATTCCTAAAGCGGTTTTAAAACTTAAGGATTTAAAATTATTAATACTAGGTTCTATATATTTATTCTTATTTTCTATAATTATAAATAAAATTCCATATACTATTAACATAATAGCAACAGTCAAGTAATTATAAAATTTATCATTAAACCAATCATCTAATAAAAATCCTAATACTGCTGCTGGCAAAACACCAATAATTACTTTATACCAAATAAACATAGTATCCCTTTTTTCTTTTAAAGACTTTCTAGGCGAAAAGGGGTTTAGCTTGTGAAAATAAATTAAAACTACAGCCATAATAGCTCCTAATTGAATTACTACAAAAAACATTTCCATAAACTCAGCTGAAGCATTTAATTTTATAAACTCATCCAGTAAAATCATATGCCCAGTGCTACTTATGGGTAGCCATTCTGTTATACCCTCTACAATCCCTAATAATATTACTTTAAACAATTCAAAAATAAACATAAGATTAACCCCCAAACATATTTACAATATCTCAGGAACTATTATAACATATTAGAAGTTGTTTAATTTAATATATTATACTTTAAATTGGGTATGAATATTTATAACCATGTGAAAATCTAAGAAAGGAGAATTTTATGGAACTTATTATTAGAAATGCTCAATTACGAGGTCAAGATGGATTAGTAGATATTGGAATTAATCAAGGCATATTTAGAGATATATCACAAAAAATTGAATCCAAAGGTAAAAAAGAAATTGATGCTAAGGGTAATCTGGTAACTATTCCCTTTGTAGAATCTCATGTACATCTAGATTCTGCCCTTAGTGCAGGAAATCCTAGATATAATAATAGCGGTACACTTTTAGAAGGCATTGAAATTTGGGGTGAAAGGAAACTTACACTAACAAAAGAGGATATAAAGACAAATGCCAAAAACACATTGAAATGGCTTATTACTAATGGAGTATTAAAAGTAAGAACCCATACAGACTCCACAGAAAAAAATTTAATAACTTTAGAAGCTCTTTTAGAAGTAAAGGAGGAAATGAAGGGTTATATAGATATTCAGGTTGTAGCATTCCCTCAAGACGGCATCTTTGCATATAAGGGTATGGATAATCTAATGGAAGTATCTTTGAAAATGGGTGCAGATGTTGTAGGAGGTATTCCACAAGTAGAATTTACTAGAGAAGACGGTATAAAATCCATCGAATATATATTTGAATTAGCAAATAAGTATAATAAATTAGTAGATATTCATACTGATGAAACTGGGGATGATCAATCTAGGTTTACTGAAGTTATAGCTAAGTATACTATAACAAATGGTATGGAAGGTTTAGTTACAGCCAGTCATACAACTGCAATGCATAATTATAACAATGACTATGTATCAAAATTAATGGGATTAATAAAGCGAGCACAGATGAATATAGTAACAAATCCATCCTCTAATGCATTACTACAAAATCGTTTAGATGGATATCCAAGAAAGCGAGGACATACAAGAGTAGACCAACTATTGAGTAATGGAATTAACGTAAGTATAGGTAATGACAATATAATGGATCCTTTTGGACCCATGGGCAAAGGAAATATGCTTCAGGCAGCTAATTTGCTTATGCACACAGCTCATTTAAGTGGCAACAGGGAAATGCCTCAACTATTCGATATGATCTCTGTAAACGGCTATAAGACTCTTGGTTTAGATCCTAATAAGATTGAAATAGGTAATAAAGCTGATTTTATTATTCTAGATGCAAAAGATGAAAAGGAAGCAATAAGGCTTACCAGTGAATGTTTATATGTAGTAAGAAAGGGAAAAGTTATTGTAGAGACTGAGCCAGCAAAAAGAAAATTAATAATAAATAACAGAGGTTATAATATAGATTTTAAAATCTAAGATTCTCATGGTAGGTCATCTTCAGAATCCCAGCATAAAATAATCCCCTTCAAATTTGAAGGGGATTATTTTTACTTTCTGATATCCATGTTAATAATGCCATCTTTTATTTCTAAAATTCTATCCGCTTTTTCTGCTATTCTTTTATCATGTGTTATAACTATAAAAGTAGATTTGTATTCTTGATTTATTTCTTTTAATAAATTATAAACTGTTTCTGTAGATTCTGAATCCAAATTTCCTGTAGGCTCATCACCTAAAATTATCCTTGGATTATTAATTAGGGCACGAGCAATCGCTGCTCTTTGTTGCTGACCACCTGAAATATCTGTAGCCATATTATTTCTAACTTTCGTTAGCCCAACTATTTCAATTAAATCATTAGCTCTTTTCACAGCTTCTTTTGTTTCTTTGCCATTTTTTATTAAAAAAGGCATCATTACATTATCAAAAACTGAAAATTCAGGCAGCAAATAATGAAATTGAAATATAAAACCTATGGTCTCATTTCGTAATTCAGATAATTGATTTTTATTTAAATTTCCAGTAGAAGTACCATTAATAAACACTTCTCCATTGGTTGGTTTGTCTAATGTGCCCATTATATTCATTAAAGTGGATTTGCCACTTCCTGATGCACCAATAATAGAATTAAATGATGATTCTTCAAATTCCAAGTTTACATCAAATAATACTTGAGTTTTTATCTTTTCCCCATATATTTTATCAATATTTTTAAGTTCTAATATATTAGCCATTCTTTATCACCTCTATAGGATTAAGCTTTGAAGATTTTCTTGCTGGTACAAATGCTGCTATTGTTGAAGCAACTATAGCAATAATAACTGAAATAAGGATAAAAGTATAATCTAAATAAAATGGAACTAAAGGTGTACCATCTGGATTCTTAACAAAGTTTGAGAATACAAATGTTAGTCCAAGTCCTAATGCTGTACCTAAAATAGCACCAATAACCCCTAATATTAAACCTTGCAATAAGAATATTAAACTAGCATCCTTATCTTTAATCCCCATAGCTTTTAAAATTCCAAGTTGTTTTGACTTTTGTACTACAGATATAGCTAATACTGAGGTAATTCCTAATAATACAGCTAATAGTACAAATACCTGAATCATATAAGAAGAAGCAGATTGGCCAGTGAGTCCTGAAAGCAATTCCTCATTTTGAGCCTTCCAGTTTAAAACACCTAAACCATTTGCTTTAATATCAGTTAATAGTTCTTCGGCAATTATATCTGCATCAAAAACCTGTTTTATTTGAGTTTCTATAGATGAAACTTTATTTTCCTTATCGAATACTTGCTCTGAGGTATTAATTTCCGTTATTATCCAAGATTTATTTAAACTAGCAACTTTAAAGTCGTAAATACCAACTAATTTTAAATCTACTGTATTTCTTTCAGGAGTAGTAATACTTATTTCTTCGCCTATTGAAATACCAATTTCTTCAACTAAATCTTTACCCAAAATAACCTCCATTAGTGAAGATGGTAGATTACCTTGAATTAGTTTTTCATCAAATCCATATATATCATCCGCTTCTTCTAATTTAAATCCTCTCATAAGGACTGGATAAGATTCTTCATTATAGAATAAAAACCCAGATGAATCTAAGGATTCTGAAACTGCTATAAATCTTTTGTCGTCTTTTAATTTTTTTACAAGTGTTGGATTTGTATCAAAATATTTATCCCTACCTTCTGCCACTATTGTCACATGAGATGAATTTCCTATGGTTTTGTCTATCAAACTTACTTGTAGCCCATCTATTAAAGAACCTATAAATATTTGTACAGATACTCCTATGGCAATACCCAATATAATTAATAGGGTTTGACCTTTACTGGCTTTTAAAAATCGGGTGGCAATCTTATATGCAAGTTTCAATTTGACCCCACCTTTCTACTTAAATTTAAAATTTCTTCAAAACTCTTCAATAAAAAATCTCCCCCTACATCTTTGTAGGTATTTGGATCACTATTAAATGCATTTCCTCCTAATAAAAATATTATTTTATATTCAAATGCATTTTTGATTTGTTCAATGGTTTTTTTAGTGGCAATTAAATTGTAGTAATTAGTTACACTGATTGATAGGTATTTTGGTTTAATAGACTGGATGGCTTTTAAAATAGTTCTCTCCGGTGTATTTGCACCAATAAAAGTAGTTTCAAAACCTGCTATTGTAAAAAAATCACTAACCATTCTTGCTCCTAAATCGTGGTCTTCAAATCTAGGACACATAACAATTACTTTATCTCCATTTTTATTGCCTATTTTATCCCTTTCTTTTAAAACATAGGGATAGGAGTTTTCTACGATTGTTCTTATAATTCCACTTCTTAAATGTTCTTTCCAGATTAAATTATCTTCATCATCTAGATATTCTTTTATTATATTATTTAGTGCAGGTCTTAAAACTGATTGATATAAATCTACAACACTAATATCCCCATTTTCTAAAGAACTAATACATAAGTCTAGGGCCTTTTCCTTGTCTTCCTGTTTTAAATAATCTAATAGTTTTTCATACAATTGGACCATACTATCACCTCTTTTTTTATTTAATGCTTTATATATAAAAATAATATGAATCCTGTAAATACTCACTATTATACTTTATAGCTAGTTTATTTAAATGATTCTTTATTGATTGTTTTTTACCTGTTCCATTTTGGTATTGGTCTAAAAGCTTATCAAATCTTCTCTTTTCTACTTCAGTAGCCAGGTTTTTAAAATATCCCCATATATGCTGAGCTGCATTAACAGAATTACCAATGTTATCTTCTGCTTCCAAAGAGTCCTCTATTAATTTATAAAACTGGTTCACAGGATATGATTTTTTATCCTTTAATAATTCTCTAATATTGTTATAATTAATTGGAGAATTTTCAAGTACAGTGTATTTATACTTGCTCCATTCCAACTCAAGTTTTTCTATATTATTCACTTCTCTAGCATTAATACATTTTACAGCTGACAAGTTTTTATCTTTTACTTCAAGCATAATATCTAAGTCATTGTCTAAAGCTATTGCAAAATTCATAAAGTCTTCTAATTTAATAGTAAAAGAATGAGCCCCTGCCCTTTTGTCCTTATCTTGTTGTGAGTAGTGTATCTTTTGAGGACCATGACCTTTTGTCCAAGTCTCTCTTACTTTGTCTATCCAATACTTATCTGATTTAGATGCATCCGTAGGCAGCACACTATTGTGTAGGTTATCATATATAACTGGTATATTCAACTCTTTTGAAATACCTAATACATCTTCAATATTATAGGATTTATCATCATTTTCTATTACTAGCCTTTGCTTTATATTACTGTCTAAAGTTTTGTAGTTTTCTATAAACCTATCAATGGCTGATTTTTTATCTCCGTATACTCCACCAATATGAAGAATAATCTTATGTTCCTTATTCACATTTAAGCTATCTAAAAATCTATTATGATATTCTAAATCTTTTATTGCCCTAAAAACTACATCTTCATTGGGAGAGTTTAGTACTGTATACTGACCTGGATGCATAGAAACTCTCATACCTGCATTATTAATCTTGACTCCTATAGATATAAATTTTTTTTCAAATATATTCCACCATTTAAGTAGATTTACAGGACTAGAACCAAAAGGAATTATGTCTGAACTAATTCTAAAGAGGTTAATATTGTTATCTATATTATAATCTATTAACTTATCTAAAACAACTAAATTGTGTTTTATTATGGACAAAAGATTTTCATCGCTGGCATTTTTCAATATAGTCGTCTTAAAATTTGTATCTCTTACACCTAAAGTTAGGCATGCATATCCAATTCTCATAAATACACCTCATTTTAAATTAATCAATCTATTTTATCTTTCTTAATCATACCCCTTTAAATATATATCACTCAATTATTTTCTATGAATATGTTGGAATGTCTAGGGGTATAAAATTTTTAATAAGTTACATATAATTAAAGGACGGTGTTTATATGTCAAAAGTTATGGATTTTCTAGAGAAAAAGTATGCTGAAGAAAAATGGTTCTTATTTTTAAAACAATTACTTTTTAGATATGATGATGATGGAGTATCAGAAATGGGAGCTCAGTTAACATATTACTTAATATTATCAATATTCCCTTTTTTAATATTCTTTTTAAGTTTATTAAAGTTTACACCCTTAGCTGATGCAGGGGTTTTAGAAAGGTTGTTGGCAGTTCTTCCAGGAGATACTCAAGAAATATTATTTGATATAATATCAGGTATAATGGAAAATGGTAATATTGCTTTATTATCATTTGGTGCGGTAGGAGCATTATGGTCTTCATCAAAAGGAATCCTAAGCATTATTAAATCTGTAAATAGAGCATATGATCTGGAAGAAGATAGACCATTTTTAAAACTTAGGATCTTATCTGTTTTATTTACAATAGGTCTATATCTTGTATTAATTGTTGCTTTTTCAATATTAATATTTGGTGAAGTATTATTTAATTTAGTGTTTGTGTCTTATACTTGGCCTTCATTAGTAATATGGAAAATATTAAAAGTTTTAATACCATTAGTATTTATGGCATTAATCTTGTCCTTGCTATATAAGTTTGGTCCATCAGTAAAGGATGGAGTTAAAGTTAAATTTTCTGAAGCATTACCAGGCGGAATTTTTTCAAGTTTAGGTATAATAGTATTTTCTGCAATATTTTCTATTTATGTAAATAATTTTGGAAACTATTCTAAATCTTATGGCAGTATTGGCGGTTTAATTGTACTTTTAATTTGGCTATATGCTATAAGCATAGTAATTGTATTAGGGGCGGAAGTAAATGCTACAATAATCACAATGAGCAACGAAAGTATACACGAAAATGAAATAGAAGCTGCTGAAGAATAAAAATTGCAGCTTCTAACTATAAATTATGAGCTGCATGTTTTTAATCTATACTCTTTAAGGACTCAACCATTTCTATATTCTTTAATTTATAATACATTGCTAAATTTACAAATACTGCAAAAACTATTGTTAACCCTGCTGCAATTAAATAACTCTTAACATCTAATGTCAATCCAAACATTATGCTATCCATTTCAACAGTAGTCATTATATACCGGTGTAAAAATACGCCCATAATCAATCCTGCTAAAATACCTATAATAGTTAAAATTGTGTTTTCTCTATATACATAGGCTGATACTTCATTATCATAGAAGCCTAGTACCTTTATGGTAGCAATTTCTCTAATTCTTTCGCTTATATTTACATTTGTTAAGTTATACAAAACCACAAATGCTAATGCACCTGCAGAAATTATCATAACAATAACTACAAAGTCTAAACTCTTAATGGTATCTTCAAAATCCTCTGATATATTACTATTAAATCTTACACTGGATACTCCCATATGCCTCATTAAATCCTTTGATAATTGTTCTTCTAATTCAATTGAAGGATTATTTAAATTTACTAAGGATTCATTGTAGATTATCTTTTCATCAAATATCTTTTCATAATATTCAGGTGATATATAAACATAATTAAAAGTATAGTTTTCAGTTATTCCTCTTACTTCTACTGAGCTCTCTAGATTTTCATTGTTCTTCAAAATAATATTATCACCAATTCTTATACCCAAGCTTCTACTTACTTGCTCTGATATGACTATCCCTTCCTCCTCTATAGCGATTGGTGTCTCTGTTTTTCTATCTTGTAATATAATAAATTCCTTAAAATTTTCAATATCATTTGGAGCAATTATTGAAATATCTTTTGATTCTCTATTAAATGAAATTGAACCACTTTCTTGTAAGATTAAAGCCAGGCTTTCTACTTCCTTATGGTGTTCCAAATATTTAAATGCAGTAGAATCTAAGCCTACACTCATATCATAATTATACAATACCCCAAACTGCCTATCTACTACTGTTCTAATAGAGTCCTTGATACCAAGCCCTGCAAGCATAAGAGCTGTACATCCAGCTATTCCAATTACAGTCATAAAAAATCTTCTCTTATATCTGAAAATATTTCTAATTGTAACTTTATAACTAAAACTTAACTTGCTCCAAATAAATGGTACCCTTTCAAGTAAAATTCTCTTGCCCATTTTAGGAGCTCTTGGTCTCATTAACATGGATGGATTTTCCCTAAGTTCATTACTAGAAGCTATAAAGGTTGTTAAAGTCATTAAAATAATAGCCACTGCAGATATTCCTAATGCAAAAGGGATATTAAATATCAAGTTAATAGTAGGTAGCTGATACATTATTCCATATGCATTAAAAATAATTGTTGGAAATAATGTATAACCTACTGCTATACCTACTATGCAGCCTAATATAGTTGCAAATAAAGCATATAATATATATTTCAGTCCTATAATCCCATTACTATAACCTAAGGCTTTTAGCGTACCTATATTTACTCTTTGTTCATCTACCAATCTAGTCATAGTTGTTAAACAGACTAGGGCGGCTACTAAAGCAAAAAATACAGGAAATACAGAAGATAATGCATCTATTCTATCTGCTGCACCTTCATAATCCTTATAGGAATAATGACTGTTTCTATCCAACACATACCATTTAGCTTTTTCAATTTTATTTATATCTTTTTCCGCTTCTTCTATTTTTAAAAAAGCCTTATCTAATTCTTTTTCAGCTTTCTCTTTTGCTCTTAAATATTCTTTTTCCCCATCTGCTAGAGTCTCTTTCCCTGCTTCTAAATCCATATGAGCTTTTTTAAATTTTGCATTAGCTTCTCTTTCACCTTGTTCTAGCTTTTTCTTTTCCTCTTCTAACTTTAATCTAGATTCATCTAGGATTTCTTTGGATTTATTTAACTCTAACATTGCGTTAGATAATTCTAATTTCCCATTTTCAAGTTCTTCTTTTCCATTCACTACTAATTCTTTTGTGGCTAATAAGGCAATATTCGTATTTTCAATTTCCAGTTTGATTTGTTCTGCATTTTCTTCGGGCAATTCTGGGTCTTCCAAAGCTAACTCCATTTGTACTAAAGCCTGTTCTAATTGAAGAATTCCCGCTTCTCCTTTTTTGATTTCCTCTTCTGCTTTTTTAAATTCATTTTGGCCACCATCATTTTTTTCATTATATGTTTTTAACCCTTGTTCATAAGCTTCTTCACCGTTTTTTAAATCTATTTCAGCTTTTGCAATTGTATCTTTACCTTGAATAATAGTATTATTAAAGTTTATTTCTTCTTGCCTTAGTTTCTTCTCACTTATGTTGATTTCTTCTTTTGCATCTTCAATTTCATTAAGAGCTTTAGCTAATTCTTCCTCAGCTTTTTGCTTTTCATCTTCATACTCTTTTTTACCTTTATCTAATTCACTATTAGCTTTGCCAATAACTTCATCGTATCTTAATCTTTGTCTATCAATTGCTAGATCCTCTAAGTGTTCTGTAACCTTGTCAATCAGCACAAAGTATTCATCATTATATGAGTTAATCTCTTTTGCATCTTCAACAGTTAAAAATATGTCTGTATATACTTCTTGCTTAAAGTTTTCTTCAGGTATCATAATAAAATTTCTTACCTGCCCATTACCTATATTGCTATTACCTTTTTCAAAAGAAAGATAATAAGGTGTCTGAACTATACCAACAACTGTAAATTTTGTATTTTCCAAGTCATCACTTAGAGGCTCATCCCTTCCAGAATAAAGTCTAATAGTTTCACCTAGATTAACGTTGACAAATCCATTTTCTGAACTCTCAACAACACATTCATCCGAATTTTCTGGAAATCGTCCTTCTAATAGTTTAGCACCATTAATTTGGTTTTCTGCTGTAAACCCATGAACCCTTAAAACAACTTCGGATTCCCCATAATCTGCCAGGGCATCTAAAGTGTAAGTGGCTAAACTTTCTTCAACATTCTCTATTTTATTAATAGCTTTTAAATCGTCATCAGTTAAACCTAAAGTGGATACAATTCTAATATCCATTAGATTATAGTCATCATAGTATTTGTCAGCAGTAAACTTCATTACCTCAGGAGCAATTTTCAATCCTGAAAAGAATGCTACTCCCAAGGCTATTATTGCAGCAATAGATAAAAATCTGCCTCTCGATTTCTTGATATCTCTAATAACATCTTTTATAAATGCTGTTTTTTTCCTTACCACTCAATCACCTCAACAGAAAGAGGGTTTTTATTTAGTGTTTGACTTTCAATTCTACCATTTCTTACCCTAATAACCTTATCCCCCATAGGTGCTATGGCAAGGTTATGGGTAATTACAACTATAGTCATATTCATCTTTCTTCCTGTATCTTGTAGTAATTTTAATATAGATTTACCTGTATTATAATCTAATGCTCCAGTAGGCTCATCACATAATAGTAATTTAGGATTCTTAGCTAGTGCCCTGGCAATTGCCACCCTTTGCTGCTCACCACCTGATAATTGAGCTGGAAAGTTGTCCATCCTATCACCAAGTCCTACAGCTTCTAAAATTTCTTTAGGATCTAGTGGATTTTTACAAATTTGAGTTGCTAACTCTACATTTTCCAATGCAGTTAGGTTTTGCACTAGATTATAAAATTGAAATACAAATCCTATATCATGCCTTCTATAGGTAATAAGTTCTTTATTAGAAAAGGAACTTACTTCTTTCTTATCAACTATAACCTGACCTGAAGTAACTTTATCCATACCACCTAGTATATTTAAAATGGTACTTTTTCCAGCACCACTGGCTCCTGCAGCAATAACAAATTCACCTTTATCAATAGAAAAATCTGCCCCATTAAGAGCTTTGATTTCTACTTCACCCATTTTGTATACTTTTTTAACATTCTTAAATTCGATATATTTCTCCAATTTATCTGCCCCTTATTTAATTAATTACAAATTCTTACTTATACTATTCTATCATATTTTCTAACTAAATTGCCTAGATTATGTATAGAACAAAAAATAAAACACTGGGGGCTGCCCCCAGTGTTTTGGTTTTATAGTAAATCTTCTCCTTCTTCCCAGTTAATTGGACAAAGTCCACCAGTTTGAAGGGCTTTTAATACTCTTAGTGTTTCATCTACGCTTCTTCCTACATCTAGATCATGAACTGTTAAATATCTTATAATCCCTTCTGGGTCTATAATAAATAATCCCCTAAGGGCTATACCTTCTTCTTCAATTAGAACTCCATAATCTCTGGAAACTTCTTTGGTCATATCTGAAGCCATAGGGAAGTTAACAGCTCCTAGACCTGCTTGTATCCATGCCTTATGCGTGTATTTTTTATTGTATTTTTGTTACAATGTGTAATTTACTCATACATATTATATATACCCAATCCTTATTTTCTATAATCTATTTACCATCATTTAAGATTATAACCATATATTATTAAAACATTCTAAATCTAGGATTATTGCATATACTTTGTGGTAAAATATAATAACTGGAGGGATTTGTAATGTTAAAGAAAATAAGGGATTATGGATTTCATATAGGCAATCTACCAACTGGAAAAAACAATTCTATTACCGATGTGCCTGGAGTTACAGTAGGTCATGTAACATTAGACGAGTATAATTCTAAAACTGGTGTAACAGCAATATTGCCTCATGGTGGCAATTTATTTAAAGAGAAAGTAATAGGTGCAAGTCATATTATAAATGGTTTTGGTAAAAGTACAGGTCTTATTCAAATTGATGAATTAGGAACCATAGAAAGCCCTATAATACTTACAAATACTTTAAATGTGGGAACAGCACATGAAGGATTGGTACAATATATGTTAGATACTAATG
>LSQX01200467.1_pt1 | contig 13321 bp, 10 predicted proteins | sample 654561 | NCBI WGS metagenome assembly LSQX01 (sample SAMN04489861, study PRJNA283612) | anaerobic digester metagenome | isolation source: 4 biogas reactors fed with cattle manure at either 37C or 55C with and... | place: Denmark: Kongens Lyngby | collected 2014 | reverse complement strand
TCGTCGTCACCGGCAGAGCCCGACCGGGGTGGACCGAGGTGAAGTGCCCCTGCAGGGCCGCAAAAGTGGCGAAATCGGCGCTGCAGATGGGGCAGCGGAATATGGTCAGCGTGGTCGGCGCCACGGTGCCCGGCAGCGTCGACGCCGTCCCCTTCCCCAAGGTGAGCCCAGCACTCAGCGTGCCGCCGGTCACCGCGATCCCCGCGCTCTTGAGGAAATTCCTGCGGTCGAGCCCCCCCTCTTTTCCCGTTCTTTCGTCAGCCATCGATCCCCTCCTTATGAGTGCCTTGAACATTTCCGCATCGGCCGAGTGTATCACCGATCCCCCGTGCCGGAGCAAGCAAAAGGGCGACTGTCGCCGCTGCCCCCCGCTAATTATGGTGCAGCCAGGGGAGCTCGATCTTCATCAGCTCCTCCAGGTCCTGCACCGGGCGCTCCAGTTCGTAGGGGATCGGCATCCGGCTGAACTGCTGGAAGTAGAGGAGGCAGGCGTCCTTCCAGATCTGCGCGTCGCGGCAGTGGCGCCGCAGCTTGCTCTGCACGGCGGCGAAGCGCTCCGCGTCCACGTACGGCTCCACCCGGTCCCACACCTTCTGAAACTCCCGCACCTGGTCCAGGCCGCGCTGGTAACGGCAGGCGATTTCGTCCCACAGGGTGCGCCCGCTCTTCATCTTGTGGTTCCAGGGGAGGTGGTGAAACCAGAGCAGGTACATCTCCGGACAGGTTTCCGGATCGTCGAAGAGCGCCGCCAGCGGCCCGGCATACTGGCTGACCGCGTCGCTCCCGCGCCTGGTGCGGTCGAAACCGATCCCCCCGGCGTCGGCCTGGTGGTAATAAGGAGGGGTCCAGTCGGGCCGCATCCCCTCGGGGGCGTACCAGGGCCCCGGGCCGTAGTGGTGCACCCCGGCGAAGATGTGGTGCAGCCCGAGCGGCATCATGTAATCGATTGCCGCCTCCCAGCTCCGGAGCATCATCCCCCGGACGGGGCCGAGGAACTCGTCCTCCCACTGCGCCCTTTTCGCCCGGTTTCCCCCCGGGGGAGCGAAGGTGAGGCGGAGCCACTCGTCGGCGATCTCCCGCGACCCGAGCGTGTGGTCCCACGCCAGGCGCCCGAAGGCGTACCAGTTGGCCTGGGCGAAATGGTGGCCGCACCAGTTGTGGTCGAGACCGATATTGGCCACCCCGGCGATGGCCGAGTGCTCCTGCCCGAAGAGGGAGCCGTCGGTCGCGCGCGCCACCGTGCTCCCCGGCCCGGCGCCGTAGGTGTCGCTCCGCAGGAACTCCTCCCACATCGGCCCGAGGAAGACCAGGTGGATGGAATGGCCCAGGTACTCCTGGGTGATCTGCAGCTCGGGCATCACCGCCGTCTTCTTCATGGCGCCGAAGAGGGGGTTGAAGGGCTCGCGCGGCTGGAAATCCACGGGTCCGTTCTTGACCTGGACGATGACGTTCGGGCGGAAGCGCCCGTCGAGCGGCATGAACTCGGCATAGGCCTGCCGCGCGCGGTCCCGGTCCCCGGGGTTGTAGACGAAGGCGCGCCACATGACGATGCCGCCGTGGGGCGCCAGCGCGTCGGCCAGCATATTGGCCCCCTCGGCGTGGGTGCGCCCGAAATCCTGCGGCCCCGGCTGCCCCTCGCTGTTGGCCTTGACCAGCAAGCCGCCGAAATCGGGGATCCGGCGGTAGACCTCCGCCACCCGCTCCCGCCACCACGCCACCACCCGTTCGTCGAGCGGGTCGGAGGTGGGGAGCTTCCCCAGCTGCGCCGGGGAGGAGAACTTGACCGAGAGATAGACCCGGATCCCGTAGGGGCGCAGCACGTCGGCGATCGCCTGCACCCGCCCGAGACAGGCGTCGGAGAGCACCTCCGGGGCCGCGTTCACGTTGTTGATCACCGTGCCGTTGATCCCGATGGAGGCGTTGGCACGACCATATTCGGCCCAGAGCTCCCGGTCCCGCTCCGTGACGGCCAGCGCCGCCCCCCCGCCGCGCCAGAAGATGGAGCGGCCGCCGTAGCCCCGCTCCACGCTGCCGTCCAGGTTGTCCCAGTGGTTGAGGATGCGGCGCTCGTAGGCGGGGTTCGACACCCCCTCCCCGGCCGGCCGCCCGGTCCGCTGCCGGCGCAGCAGGTCGTAGACGCCGTAGAGGAGCCCCAAATCGGTGTTCGCCGTTACCCCGGACGCGGTCAACCGGTAGCCGTCCCCCCGGACCTCCGCTCCGGCCCCGAGCGCCAGGGTGACGGTGGCCCCCGCCTTCCCCCGCCACCCCCGCCGCAGTTCGCCGCGGGCAAGCTCGATGGCGGCCGAATCCCCGGCCGCGACAACGTGCACCGGGTCGGCCCCGCCCGCGCGCAGCCAGAGCTCGCGCCCGCTCTCGCCCCGCACCGGCGGGGCCATGATAACCATGTTAAAAACGATCAGTGCGCCGATGATGGCTCTCATTCCCCGACCTCGTTTGGAAAAGTTGGGTTATTCTGGCATACCGGGAAAGAAAAGGGGTACCCGAAAAGCCGCCGCCGCTCCCTCACCGGTCCCGAGGCGGCCGCGGCCGGCCGCCGGGTCGACCCGCCGCATCCCGCCCGCGGATCCGGTCGACAAAACCCCCCCGGCACGCCCCGCCCGTCAAGAGCTATCGGTGGACTTTGGCGCCCGAATCCCTTAAATTGTTCACGGCGGGACGCGGCCGTTCCCACGTCGTACCCAACCCGAAAATTGCGCGAAAGGCCTGCGATGATGACGCTCCGCACGGCGGCGTTGCCCGGGGTCCCCGGCGGCCCTGGTTTCAGATCCTTTTTCCCGCGCCCGGCGCCGCGGGGCGCATTCCCCCGACCCCGGCCCGGCTCGACTCCCAAAACCCCAGCGCGCGCTGGAATTTCCACAAGCAGTAAGCAGTAAAAGGAGACCCATGAAAAACCTGAGAAAGTCCTTCCTGTTCCGTTCGCTTTCAGTCACGGGGCTGCTTCTGGCCCTGACCCTCATTCCCTTCGCCTCGGCCCAGGCGCCGCAACCGAAGCGCGGCCCCATGCCCAAGCAGCCGATGCAGATCAAGCCCGATCCCCGGGTGGAGCAGCGGAGCTACCGGTTCGAGGCGACGGGCGAGACCCTGGGCTACGTGCTCTACGTCTCCTCGAAGGTCTCTCCCGCGAAGAAGAACCCGCTGATCGTGGCGCTGCACGGCCTGGGGGGGGACGGGAATTTCCTGTTGCGCGACCGGGTGGTGGACCTGGCGGAAGAGGGGGGATACATCGTCGTGGCTCCCCTGGGTTACAACGTGGCGGGCTGGTACGGTTCCCCCGTAATAGTGATGGGCGGCGGGTCCGTCGAACCGCCCAACCTGGCCGAGCTGAGTGAAAAGGACGTCATGACCGTGCTCGGAATGATACGCAAGGAATTCAACGTCGACCCGGAGCGCACCTACCTGATGGGACATTCGATGGGGGGCGCCGGCGCCCTGTTCCTGGGCGCCAAGCACCTTTCCGACTGGGCCGCGGTGGCCGCCATCGCCCCCGCCGCCTTCCTGATGCAGGAGAAGCAAAAGGACTACCTGGGCCGGATGCAGAAGGCGGGCATCCCCGTCATGATCGTGCAGGGGGCCAAGGACCCGGTCGTGCCGGCGACCAACACCCGCACCTGGGCCGACGCCATGAAGGAACTGGGAATGGAGCACGCCTACATCGAACACCCCGAAGGGGACCACGGCACGGTGATCGGCGACGGAATGCCGGCGATCTTCGAGTTTTTCGCCCGACACCCCAAGGCCGCCGCAAAATAGAAGTTGTGAAATAATGCGGCGCCTTCCCGAGGCGCCGCGGACCTGGGGGGCCGGCCCGCCCTTGTTGACGGGGCCGCTCCGGGATCGGAGCGGCCCCCGCGGCCGGAGAAGCGGACGCCCGGGCGGCCCTGTTCGAAAAACCGCCGTCCCCCGGCTGGACCCCTTTTTCGAGGGGATCTTCGCCTCCGGCGGTGCCATGCAAAAAAAAGCGCTCCTGTTCCCGGGATGGCCCCCGGATGTCACTCCCTCCCCTTATACTTTTTCCATAACGGGACCAACAGGGAGGGAACGACATGAGCAACAAAAAAAAGAAAGCTTTCAACGACTGCGACTGGTGCGGCCGCAAGATCTCCTACGGCAACGCCATGGTCACCATCTCTCACAGCATTGAACAGATCGACCGCACGCCGGACAACCCGGACGGCATCGTCTCGGTGATCTCGAGCCAAAGCCTGTTCGAACTCTGCGCCCAGTGCGGGAACCGGCTCAATACCAAGGCGCTCAGAAAGCTCCTGGTCGCCTCCGGCCGCTCCAAGAAAACGGCGCTGCCGCTTTATCTTGACAGTGCAACGGTGCACTGATAAATTAGGTGCACCATGACCCACGACCTCTACGACCTCAAGGAGCTGTGCGCCGTATCGGGGGTGACCCCGCGGACGGTGCACTTCTACATCCAGCAGGGGCTCCTCCCCCCGGCCGGTTCGGCCGGGCCGGGGCCCAAGTACGGCCCGGGGCACGCGGCAAGGCTCAAACTGATCAAGTTACTGCAAAAAGAGCACCTGCCCCTGGCCGAGATCCGCCGCCGGATCGAGCCCCTCGACGACGGGGAGATCCTCGGCCTGCTTGCGGAACAGGAGCGCAGGCCCGTCCCCGCCTCGGCCGTCGACTACATCCGGGGCATCCTGGGGAACTCCCCTTCCCCGGCGCGCGAATCGCTCCCGATGATGGCCATGGAACCGACCCAGGCCTACTCGTCCCGTCCCCAGGCGGAGCGCTCCCGCTGGGACCGCATCACCCTGGCGCCCGATGTCGAGCTGCACGTCCGGCGCCCGCTCACGCGCAGTGACCAGAAAAAAATCGACACCCTGACCCAGCTCGCCAGGGACATCCTTACGGAGGAATGATCATGAAAGCCGACATCCGATCCGACCGCAACCTCATCCGCACCGCGGGCGGGAGCCGCCGCTACGCCCTGGTGAAACTGACCGTCCCGCCCGCCCCATCCAGTATGGAGCGCGCGCCCGCCAACATCTCCTTCGTCCTGGACCGCTCCGGCTCCATGCATGGGGACCGGAAATTCGAACTGGTGCGGGAGGCGGTCGACCGGGCGCTCGGGCTTCTCCGGGAAGGGGACAGGTTCAGCGTGGTGGTGTACGACGACCAGATCGAACTCCTGATGGAATCGACCCCCGCCACGGCGGAAGCCAGGCAGGCGGCGCGCGCACGGCTCGAACGGATCTCCCCCCGGGGCTCGACCAACCTGGGGAAAGGGTGGCTGCTCGGGTGCGAACAAGTCGCCTTTTTCTGCAACGACGACGTCCTGGCCAAGTGCCTCCTCATGACCGACGGCCTGGCCAACGTGGGGATCACCGACGCGGATGAACTGGGGGGGCACGCAGCCGAATTGCGCAAACGGGGGGTGCTGACCTCCACCTTCGGCGTCGGCGCCGATTTCGACGAGGTGCTCCTGCAGAAAATGGCCGACGGCGGGGGGGGCCACTCCTACTATATCCAAAACGCTCTCCAGATCCCCGATTTCCTGGCAAGCGAACTGGGGGAAACGCTGGAAGTGGTCGCCCGCGGCGCCTCGCTCCGCCTCACGCTCCCGCCGGATGTGACCGCCGAGCCCCTCAACCCCTACACCTGGGAGCGTTCGGGCGATACGGTCGCGATCGCTCTCGGCGACCTGGTCTCAGGCCAGGAGCTCTCCCTCGTCCTCGAGTTCCGCTTTCCCGCCGGGGAATCGGGCCGTAAGCTCTCCGTCGGTTTCGCTCTTGCCGACTCGAAGGGCGCCTTGGACTTTCCCCCGGTCACCCTCGACTGGACCTTCGCCGACCACGCCTCCAACGACCGCCAGGCGAGAGACCGCACGGTGGACGCCGCCGTCGCCGAAATCTTCGCCGCGCGGGCGCGCCAAGAGGCCCTGGAGCAGAACCGGCGCGGCGATTACGACGCCGCCCGCCTGACGCTCAGCCGGACCGCCGCCCGGATCCGCCGATACGCCGGGAACGACGCCATCCTCAACGACATCGCCATGAGAGTTGCGGCGGACTCCCGGGAATACGCGATGTCGATGTCGAAGCTGCGGATGAAGACACGCTTCTACGAAGCCCAGTATGCGCTCCGCGACCGCGACACCGAGGGCAAATCGAAAAAACCGAGAACATAGGAGCCGCCGGGACCGGGTTAGCTTGACTCCGGCGGCCGGGTGGCTGAAGATCGGGGCTGAACAGGTGGAGTCCAGGCCGTTCACTGGGAGGTGGAGATGGAAACCGCCGCGGAGGAGATGAAAAAAGGTTACGCGCTCGCGGCGGCCGGGGCGCACGCGGAGGCGCTCGAGGCCTTCGCCCGGGCCGAAGCCGGGTTCGCGGCCGCGGGCGATGAACGGGGCGAGGCCCGCGCCGCCACCAACCGGGCGCTGGCGCTCGTGCGGCTCGGACGCTTCGCGGAGGCGCTCGAAGGCTTCCTGAAAGCACTCGGGCGCTTCGAAGCCCAGGGGGAGATCCTGCACGTGGCCGAGCAGCACGGGAACATCGGCTCGGTCCACCGCGACCTGGGGGAGCCTGACGCGGCGCTCGCGGGCTACGAGAAGGCGCTCGCACTCTACCGGCAGCTGGGGATGGACGAGCGCGCGGCCGACCAGCACACCAACATCGCCTACGTCCACTTCCTGAAAGAGGACTACCCGGAAGCCCACAGCCGGTACCGCGAGGCGCAGGAGCTCTACAGCCGGTCGGGCTGCGAGGAGAAGCGCGCCCTGGCGGCCGGGAACGCGGACCGGCTGGCCGAGGCGCTCGGGATGCCGGAATGAAGGGGCTGGAACTCGCTGAAAGCTACTACCGCGCAGTCGGGCGCCCGATGCTCGCCGCGCGCTTCGCGGGCTGGGAGGAGCGCCTGGCGGCGGGCCTGGCCGGACCCGGCTCGGAGTGCTTCGGCTTCGACGACGCGATTTCGCGCGACCACGACTGGGGCCCGGCCTTCTGCCTCTGGCTCGGCGACGAGGAGTACCTCGAGATCGGCGACCGGCTGCGGGAGGCCTACCAGGAACTCCCGCCGGTCTTCATGGGCTTCGGCCCCCGCAAGGCCGGCCCTGGGGAGGAATGGCGCGTGGGCCCCTGCCGCACCTCCGACTTCTTCCGGCGCTTCACCGGGCTCGACCGCCCCCCCGAAACCCTCCGGGAGTGGCTGCGGATCCCCGAAGCCAACCTGGCCGCCTGCACCAACGGGAAAGTCTTCTCCGACCCCGGGGGCGGTTTCACGCGCTGGCGGCAGGCCCTGCTCGACTATCCCGAGGACGTGCGCCGCGACAGGATCGCCTCCCTCTGCCTCAGCGTCAGCCAGACCGGGCAGTACAACTTCGCCCGCTCCGTGCGCCGCGCCGAACCGTTCGCGGCCGCCTACTCCGCCATCAAGTTCTGCGCCGACGCGATTGCGCTGGTGTTCCTCCTCAACCGGCGCTACGCCCCCTTTTATAAATGGCTCCACCGCGCCGTGCGCGACCTGCCGATCCTGGGGGCCGTCTTCCACGAGCGGGTCGGCGCCCTGGTGCAGACGGCCGAGCCGGCGCGCCGGGAGGAAATCATGGAAGCCCTCTGCGTCCTTTTGGCGGAGGAACTCCGGCGCCAGGGGCTGTCGGACTGCCCCGGCGATTTCCTGCTGGATCACGCCCCCCGGGTGCGGGCGCAGATTGCCGACCCGGACCTGAGAAGTCGCCCTTGACCCGCCTGGAGACGCCATGGACGAAAAAGACCGGCTCATCGAAGCGATCCTGGAAATCGAACTCCGGATGTTTTTGACCGTCAACCCCGTGCTGACGAGCGCGTGCCAGGAAGATCCCAAAGGCTTCCGACTCCACCGCCGCGCCCAGTTCCTCCCCTGGGCGGAAGAGACCCTCGCCAGCTACCTCGAGGACCTGCGCGCGGCCGACGGGCGCGGGGAGAACCTCATGCGCCGCAAATACGCCCTGATGCAGGGCCCGCGGGCCGAAAGCGGGCCGGACCTGGAAGAGATCGTGCGCCTTGAAATGGAATGGCAGCGCGCGATGTTCCGCGACTACCCCGCCCTCATGGGCGGCGCGCGCCCCCTCACCGACGACCGGACCCGGGCGGAGATGACATCCTTCGAAACCTACACCCGCGGGGAACTCGAAACCTATTCCCCCCGCACCCTGGAGCTGCTGCGGCGCGACCTCGCGGCGATGCGGGCCCGGGGGGAGAGCCTGTCGGAAAAGATCTACGACCGCCTCGTGCGCGCGCTCGGCTACGCCTCGCTCGCCGACGCGGAACAAAAACTGCAGGCCCGGATCAACCCCCGTGCTGACGGCCCTCACGTGGTGTCGCCCGCCCGGCCGAAATGATTCTGATGCCGGCGCCACTTTCCCCGCTTTCCGGTGAATCCGCCGGAACCTTACGGTGATATCATGGCGCCCGGGATTTGCCCTTGCAGCCGGGCGGGCAACGCTCCCTGCATGTTTGACCCGATCGGGGGTGAGGTGATCATGAAAAAATCGAGAATGCGCGTTCTCTCCTGCATGGCGGCCGTTGTGCTCCTTATCGGCCTGACCCTGGCGGCCGGGAACCAACTTCCCGCGATGCAGGCCCCCGCCCCGAGCGATCCCGTCCGCACGATCACCATCTTCTACACCAGCGACGAAGAAGGATACCTGGAGCCAACGAGGGACAGGGTGAAGTCCGCCGGCGGCTCGGCCCAGGTCATGGCCGCCCTGCGCCGGCGGGGGTATCTTCCCGGGGGCGGGCGGTCCCTGCTCCTGAGCGGGGGAGACATGTGGACGGGCCCGGCGATCTCCACCTGGTTCCAGGGAGAATCGACCGTCGAGGTCATGAACGCGATGGGCTACCAGGCCGCCGCCATCGGCAACCACGAGTTCGACTTCGGCCAGGAAAGACTGAGGACGAACAGCAAGGCCGCCCGGTTCCCCTTCCTTTCGGCCAACCTGGCGGTGAAAGACACCGGAGGACCGCCCGATTTTGCACTGCCCTATGTCATCCGCGAGGTGAACGGCGTCAGGGTGGCCGTCATCGGGCTGACCACCCGGCAGACCTCCGGCATCGTCTTTCCCGACAACATCGCCGGCCTGGCGCTGACCGACTACGCCGAAGCCCTTCGGCGCACGGTCCCCCGGGCGGCGGCCGAAGGGGCCGACCTGCCGGTTGTGATCGCCCACGTCTGCCCGACCGATCTCCAAACCCTGGCCCCGGTCGCTGCGGAGCTTTCCATCCCCCTGCTGCTCGGGGGCCATTGCCACTCCGAACTCCAAAATGTCGAGCAAAAAGGGGTCCGCATCATCGGGCCGGGCGCCCATTGGCAGTCATTCGCCCAGGTGGACATCGCCTTCGATACCGCCGCCCGCAAGGTGGTGCATACCAGGGCCGACCTGGTGCCGGTCGAGCATCCGCTCGACGGCGCCCCCCTTCCCTCCGACCCTGCGATTGCGGCTATTGTTGCCGAGTGGTCAAAGAAAGCGGAAGCGGCGTTGGGAGAAGTCATCGGCTACACCGCCACCGGGATCCCCAAAGGTCAGCCGTTGTACAACCTGCTGCTCGATTCCTGGCTGTGGGCCTACCCGGAGGCCGACATCGCCATCAGCAACCTCGGCGGCTTCCGGGCGGCCATTCCGCCGGGCGAGATCACCCGCGCCGACATTCTGACCACCTGGCCCTTCAACAATGAAATCGTATCGGTCGACCTGACCGGCGAGCAGCTGCTGGAAAACCTCCGCTGCTGCGGCGGCGCCGCGGCCGGTCTCACCTATCGCCGCTCCGGCGACCGGGTCGAGGCCACCCTCGACAACGGCCGCCCCCTCGACCCGGCCGCCACCTATCGGGTTCTCGTGAACAGTTTCATGTACGCGGGCGGAGACAAATACCTCTTCCGGACCCAGAACCCCAACGGCTACAACCTCGGCATCCCGATGCAGGACCCGGCAATACGATGGATCCAGGCCCGCAAGACATCGCCCCAGCACCCGCTCGAAACCCTGTTGCAGGACCGGCCCTCATCGCCTCGCCGCAACCCTTAAGCCTGCTTGGCAATGGCGTGAGAACTTGAAACAATGCCTGCCGAAATATGCATCTTTGCCGGGCATAATAGTCTACTGCGACAATCATCTTGTCATTGGTCAGCGCAGTATTGATGGAAATCAGTGAAGAATGGGAAACTGAAAAGCTTTACTTGCGAATGGAAAACAGCGGCCCGGTCACACAGGAAGAGTGAATTTACAGAAAATATGTTGCTTTGCCATCTCCGTTCCCGACGCCGTCGAAGCTTCCTTGCTCAGAACCGCCTGAAGCATTCCCGGCAACCTGCCCGAAGCATAAAACCCGACTTCATTGAGGATACATTCGTTCTCGGCAGTGGGCTATTGTACCCCTCGAGCACACCAACCTGGCTGGAACCTCAAAACGCGACGGACCCCTTTTCCCGAAATTGTGAGTTGTGTCCATCCTATGCCGTGCTTCCAATTCAGAATAACATATACGGTCCCCCATTCTGCCGGTAATTGCCAACCAAGGAAACAATTCACAAATGGATCATCTGCCAAAAAGTCATTCTTTACCTTTGCCACCCTAATTGGCTTGCCAGTCGAACCCAACTCAAGTGAATAGATGACTGGGAAACTGGCATTTGCTCTCGCAATGGCACTCGGCACCCCAAAGTCACATAGCTCGATTTCCTCAGAAGGATTTGCGCACACAGCCAATCCTGAAAAGCATAACCATAATTCACAGAAAACAATCACCTGCCTTTTTTGCCAATTACTTAGCTTCATAAAGCCGCCTCGTCCGATCCTCGATTTCCTTAATCCTTGCATCCACCGGTTTCCCAGGACCATCATGCATCCATGGCATCCCACGGAGATTTAGAAGTCCGTGCCCGTATATCTCATGGGCACTGGTTATGGCATGTTCAACCGCAGGGGTACCAGCAGCCTTCCCAGTTCCATCCGATAAAGTGACACGCGCAACTCCGGAGCCTGTTTCTTCTTTGCCATCAGTTACCCCGAGAAAAAGAGTTGGTATCATGTCGTCGGAATCCACGTCCGTGACGCCAGCGCTGTTTAGATCGCTCATTATTTGAATGACGCTTTTGTACTCATTATAGTTTTCGTTATCGGTTTTTACCTTGTTCAGACTATTTTTGTCGATGAATCCCTTTTTGTTTAGTTTGATGCTTGATCGGAGTTCTTCGGGAACTGTACTGCGGATTCTCTTTAATGCTTCTTCATCCAACACCCCAACTTCACGCCCGCTGGGATCGATAAGCTTCAGCGGATTATTTCTGGCATAGGAGTAGAGGTTCCATTGCTGGGGATCAAGAAGCCGTTGATTGCTTATTAGCACAGGATCGGTGGTCGCAAATCTCCCCATTGCTCCGGAGTAGTACCTCGCCCCGAAGTAATCCAGCCCGGTTTCGGCATCCCGTTCTTTGCCGGTGAACCAGCCGTGCTAAATAGCATCGGCGTAGTAGGGCATCATAAACAAAGGCTTCTCGTCATAAGGGTTTTGTCGCTGACCCAGGGGAGGCTGTACCTGAATTCCTTCTGGCCTTAAAAATTACGCTTGATCGCTCACAGATAGCCCCAATAATCAGCCACTGAATGGTACCGATAGCGATGACAAAAATGTAGTGAATTGCAGTTGTCAGGACTGCAAAGGTTTCAATATTAAGGGGTAGATGGACCAATTCTCGAACACGATCAACTCCACAGGCAAAGCTCTGAAAGTCCCAAAGCAGAATCGGGTCGATATACTTGAGAAACGTGAATTGATTAAGACTTAGTGGCCAGGTAATAAATCCCATGAGCAATACTAAGAAAAAGTTGAGGAGCGCTAACTTATAGCGTAGCTTCACCTTGCCGACCCCTCGTATTTCCTGTCGATAGGTTTCAACCGCTCTTCAATTGCTTTTTGGTCTTTGGGGTAAAGGGAGCGTATTTCGTTCGGATTAGCGTTGGGATTTGAATCATATAGCGTACCCCTCCGCGGACCGAAATACGGATCATTCGGGTGATCGGTCCCCAAGAGGTCGAATTGCTGAGTGCGGGGATCCTGTCCCAGCCTCAACTGATGTGCGAACACTTCGTGAAGCGCTGCATCAGCATTTACAGCGGCAAAAATATCGGAATCGTTTCTGTACTGAGCAAATTCAGAGGAGAACATCGTATCCGGTAAGTGCTTATTTTGCGAGGACATGTCGCTTGCGAATGCTATTTTGGCAAAATCAGGTGGGCCAGAAAACCAATCCTTGAGTCTTTGTATCGGGGTTCTCTTGTCTTCTTCCCCGGATTGCCGAACAAGGACGTCTCCAATATCAAGTTTTGACAAATACCCTTTTAGTTTCTTGAGGATCTTCTCCTTTTCGTCATCAGTAAAGTCGCCTTGAAACGTCACGACCAATTCTATGTCTTCGCCTTTTGGGTCCACATATTTGAGCGGATTATTCAAGGCATATGCATACATGTTCCAGGATTGTGGCTGAATTAGGTGCTTTGGAATCGGAACTCCAGTCAATTGGGGGTCGACGGCAGTAAACCTCCCCTGCGCCCCCGAGTAGTACCTCGCCCCAAAGTAATCCAGCCCCATCTCGGCATCCCGTTCTTTGCCGGTGAACTTCTGCGGAGCCCTGCTGTCATAGTTGGCATCGGGCGAGTCGGGGTAGCAACTCCCGCGCCCGCCGACGCCAGACCCCAGCATGCGGCCGAAGGGGAGGTAGTCATAGCATTCTACAACGGCGCCGACATCGTTGGTTATGGTCCGAACGCTGCCCAGCATGTCGGCAAACAGGTAGGAGGACCCGGTGCTGGAAGCAGTATCGGTCGAATACTCCACGGCCATCTGACCCAGAGCGTCATACAAATAATAGGTGGTATCGCCGCCATTCATCGCCTTCCTGACTCGCCTTCCTTCGCCATCGTAGGAAAAGGTTGCGTAGGACGCGCCCGACAACTTGACCACCGTGTTGCGGCCCTCGGCGTCGTATTCCAGGGTGTAGGGAGCCAGGGTGGTCTGGTTTCCGGCGGCATCAAAACCCGTCCCCGACATGGCCAGCCGGTTATTTGCCGTGTTGAAATGATCCGGCATTGTCGGCTCAGGCGCTATCGGCGATGGAATCTGGCTTGATGAGGTTTCCACATAGCGGTTTCCATAGCGATCGTAATCGTATGCTCTGTTTACGGCAGCAGATTCATACATGCCGCTTATGCGATTAAGCGCATCATAGCCGTACTCCTGCTCTGCGCTGAACTGGGGACGAATGATCCTTTGTTTCAAGACATTGCCGTTGTTGGTCGCAGGATGGAAATCGTATTCTA
>LSQX01102589.1_pt1 | contig 13321 bp, 15 predicted proteins | sample 654561 | NCBI WGS metagenome assembly LSQX01 (sample SAMN04489861, study PRJNA283612) | anaerobic digester metagenome | isolation source: 4 biogas reactors fed with cattle manure at either 37C or 55C with and... | place: Denmark: Kongens Lyngby | collected 2014 | reverse complement strand
CACCATTTATCTTCAGTTCCAACCAGTTGCCCGATTCAACCATCTGGCGTGAAATTGTGGCATACAAACCTGAGTCACCTGTAAGGTCAATAAACAATCCACAAACCCATGCACAAATAACCGGCAAAAAGCAAAGGAACCATAAACTTTTACTAACACTCTTTTTCATTCTGATTAAAAATTTAAAGTTTGCAAAGGTATCAGATAGCTTGCTTGCATATATTTTAACCGGGATGCTCGTTTCAATTTGTACTGATATTTAATTTAAAATGCCAAAATAAAATAATTACATCAAAATAACCGAAAACTTTCTATTTTATCACTGCTGAAAAGTAAATATTCCTGTTCAGTGACTAACACAACAAATCCATAAGACAATAAAGTAAAAAGCTTCATCGTTGAAACAACCGTACAAAACTGAAAAATCATTTTTATTTGTAAGTTTGCAAAAAAGTTATGAATAAAATAGCCGTTTTCCCGGGATCATTCGATCCGTTTACCATAGGCCATGAGTCAATTGTTAAGAGAGCTCTTCCAATGTTCGATAAAATCGTCATAATGGTTGGCTACAATGTAAATAAAAAATCCTTTTTTTCTCTTGAAAACAGGGTAAAATGGATTAACCAGGTTTTTCAAAATGAAAAAAGGATAGAAGTAATAGTACATGAGGGTCTTACTGTCGATTTTTGCAAAGAGGCAGGGGCACGATATATACTTCGCGGATTGCGTACCTCTTCCGATTTTGAATATGAACGGGCAATTGCGCAGGTTAATAAAAAGATGCATCCTGAAATTGAAACCGTATTCCTGCTTACACTTCCCGAACATACCCCTGTCAGCGCTACAATTATAAGAGATATAGTTTTCCATGGCGGAGATGCAAGTATGTTTCTTCCCGAAAATATAGATTTAAAAGATTTTAAACCGGATTCAGACAAACAACCCTGACATGAAACAACTGATTGTTGCGTTAATCTATACAATATTGCTGAATATACCTGTAATGGCTACAATAATCAGGGGAGAAAATGCGGAGTATGCAGGAAAAGAGCTGCGCTTTTACAAGTACAGCGATCCGGTTACCCGCGAAAAGGTCAACCTGTTTTCTCTAAAAATTGATCACCGGGGTAATTTCATAACCGAAGTTGATATCAGTCATATATCTTGCTTCTATTGCGATTTTGGAATATACCGTGGTATTATTATCCTGGAACCGCATGAAACAACAGATCTTCTTTTACCGCCCCTTAGAGAAAAATCATTTACAGAAAGCAAGAATCCATATTTTAAACCGGTTGAATTTTGGTTTTTAACCTCAAAAGAGGATCATTTAAATAATAAAATATCAAAATTTGACATTGAATTAAACAGATTGACTGACAAATATTTTAATAAACTTTACATAAACCAATCAAAAGAGATATTTGATTCAATTGTAGCCGGGTTAAACAATATTTTTCCATCTGAGTCTAATGAAATATTTGAAGTTCATAAAAAATTAAAACTCAAATCGGTTGAAGCAGATGCTTTCAGAAATTCTCCATACGAAATGTATGAAATTTTCAATTCAATAAATCCTAAATACTGGGATCAACCGTCATTTATAGAGTTATTCGATAAAACGTATGGCAATAAATTAAATCTTGAATATAGTTTAGTCAGCAACAAAGATATTAAACAGGCTGCATCAGTTGCAGATATTCAATTTTTTCTCAATATTACAGAGGCCAGATACCAATTAAAAAACCCCATAAAATTTCTGGCACTTTTAAAGATGCTTCATGATTCCTTTTATACTGGACAAATACCGGAAAAGGCAATACTTAAAATGATTTCGGAAGATATCTTTTCAGGAAACAGTGAACACAAAATTAGAACAACCTCAGCCAATTTACTTAAAAAACTGCAATATCTAAGCCCCGGTACGGCAGCTCCGGTGATCTGTCTTAAAAATATCAATGGGGAAAATATTTGCACCAATAGAGATAACGGAAAATATAAATATCTGATTTTTGCAGATACTGAAATGATCATTTGCAGAGAACAACTTAAATATCTTCAAAAAATTGAGGAATCATTCAATGATCATCTTGAAATAATTGCAATAATAAAAAAGAATGATCTGATTGAAATGAAAATCTTCCTTGACAAACAAAAAATACCGGGAATGCATTTAGTTGACGAAAAAAACCTCTGCAGTGAGAAATATCAGGTAATGTCATTTCCCCAATGCTTTCTGCTTGATAAAAATCATAATGTTGTCTTCAGGCAAACCAAAGCTCCTCTCGACGGTTTTGAGCACCAGTTTGCTGTTTTCATTCAAAAAAAGCTTTTCGAACAAAAAATGTCAAATTAATCCCATATGATCATAACTTGCTGCTATTAAGAGTTTTATATTTTTATAACTATTTTCCAACACCATTTTTAACTCATCTGCAGATATCCACCTCACATCTGTAATACCCTCATCAAGCTGCGGCACTGCTTTATCCTGCCGGTTATAACTCATTTCAAACCAGAATGTCTCTTTAAATATCCATTTTGACTTAAAGTCATTCTCCTGAAGTTCATAAATATGATAGGTAGACCTCAAAGGTTTAACAATCTCATGCCCCTTAATTCCACACTCTTCGGAAACTTCACGAATAGCAGCATCTTCAGCCTTTTCATTTTGGTCAATCTTCCCTTTAGGCAAATCCCATTTCCCATTTCTGAAAATAAACAGTATAGACTCCCGGGAAAACAGTACCCCTCCGGCAGCCGGCATCTCTGTAAAAGCAGATCTGAAAATTTTAAAAAATAACTCCGGATAGGGGTGCAAAAGAAAAATCTCTCCTATATCTTCATCTTTGAATGAATTAAACCAATTTTTAATATCCACATCATTTGCTGATAAGTCAAATCTGACAAAAGGGTATTGTTTTGCTAATTTTTCTTCCTGACAAATCCCAATTAACCGCTCATTAAAAAAAACTTTATACATTTGCTTCATACCGGTAAATAACAATAAAAAAATGATTCAAACTCAAATTGAAGTTGCAAATAAACTTTTAGAAATAGAGGCTGTAAAAATACAACCTGCCAACCCTTTTACATGGACGTCCGGTTGGAAATCTCCCATATATTGTGATAATCGAAAGATATTATCTTATCCGGAAGCCCGTTCCTTAATATGTAACAAATTTGTCGAAATTATCCGGAATAAATATCCTTCGGCAGAAGTAATTGCAGGTGTTGCAACCGGTGCAATAGCTCATGGAGTGTTGGTGGCAGACAAACTTGGACTACCGTTTATCTATATTCGCACCAAACCTAAAAGTCACGGACTTGAAAATTTAATTGAAGGTGACCTGAAGAAAAAACAAAAAGTCGTTGTTATCGAGGATCTTATTTCTACGGGCGACAGTAGCCTGAAAGCTGCTAAAGCTGTTAATGAATCCGGGGCATATGTAAAAGGCATGTTGTCAATATTCACCTACAGCTTTGATGTGTCAGGCGAAAAATTTAAAGAGGCCAATATTGAACTTACTCCTCTGAGCAACTATTTTATTCTGATAGAGGAATCATTAAAAGCAGGAAAAATCACAAAAGAACAGATAAAAACCCTGATGGAATGGAGAAAGGATCCTGCCCATTGGAAAAAAAATCAATAATATGGGTATCAACAAATATGTAAGTGAAACAAAACTCATCGATCATAACCAACAGATAGTTTTTAACTATCTTTCAAATTTTGAAAACCTTTCATCATACCTGAACTCAGGTCTGATAGAGAAAATTACCAATCAGATTCCTCAAATCAGGATCACAGATTTTGAATCGGACCGAGATACATGTAAATTCAATATTTCCGGTATCGGTCTTGCTCAAATAGATATTGTAAAACGCGAACCTTTTAAAACAATAAAAGTAGAAAGCTCGGGAGCTCTTCCCCTGCAGATGACCTTCTGGATACAGCTTTTACCTGTTTCTCCTTTTCAGACAAAAATGAGACTTACGCTTCATGCAAATTTCAGCATGATGATTAAGATGATGGTGGGCGACAAACTGAACGAGGGCATCAACCAGCTTGCTGATACCTTGTCAAAATTACCATACCAATAAGGTCAGGATTTTACCAATTCTATTTCTCCAAACATATACTCCGAAATATTCCCGGAACGGTTTTTAACAACAAGCCGGCCATAAAGGCCTATTCCGATTATCATAGCCTCAAATGTTCTTTCCTTCTCCTTGAAACGGCACCACTCCCCTTTTTTATAAAGAACTGACAAATATCTGTCCTCTATATAATTATATAAACCGGCCTCCAAAATATCATAAAGTTTAAAAAAAATTTTCCTTACACTTATAAGAACCTCTTCAATTAAATAGTTCTTACCGGTTATCATTTTCAGAGATATGGGATTTGCCAATTCACTGCTGAATTTTGTCTGATTTAAATTCAGCCCTATCCCTGCAACCGAAGCAAAAAGATAATCACCCTGAACAATATTCTCTATTAAAATGCCGCATATCTTTTTATTCCCGCAATAAATATCATTCGGCCACTTAACAGATACTTCAGCAATCTCGTTATTTAAAAAATCATAAATAGCAAGACTTGTTATCATTGACAGATAAAACTGCTTTTCGGCAGGAAGAAAACGGGGATTGGTAATTATACTGGCAAGCATATTCATATTCGGTTCACTGTCCCACTGTTTTCTTTGCTGCCCTTTTCCTGAACTCTGACAAAGTGCCAAAATAGTAGTGCCATGTATGGCATTATTATCCTTTATTAACCTAATGGCATAGTTATTGGAAGAATCGGTTTCAGATAATATAATAAGGTGATCTGCAGTTTTGTTCATTTACAGAAATTGATTAACTTACCATTTGTGAGCTGTAAGTCACAAACCCAATAAAATTAAAAAAAAGAAGTAATTCAAAAAATATATCTTTGCAAGATTAATAGTTTTTTATGAACGAAAAAGAAGAAGTTAATAATTTAAAAGAAGCAATCCTGGAGGGGATAAAAAAAATAAAAGGAAAAAAGATCATTATAATTGACTTAAACTCTATTAAACATACCGAATGCGAATATTTTATTATATGTCATGGTACCTCTGTCACACAAGTTAATTCAATTGGACGTTCTGTTGAAGAGAGTGTTGAAAAAATGACAAACAAAAAAGTATGGCATGCTGAAGGATATGAAAATTCCTTATGGGTTTTGCTTGATTATGGAGATATTGTTGTTCATATATTCCAGGAAAAAACAAGGTATTTTTACAATCTTGAAGGGTTATGGGCTGATGCAAATTCCATAAGTGTTAATTCGGAAACTTAAAAAATAATATGGAAGAGGATAAGAAGAGTAGAAAAATTCCTCCCAATTCACTTTTTGATAAAAAAGGAAAGAAAAAAGAGGATAAAAAGAGCCCCAGGTTCAATCTGTATTGGATCTATGGGTTAATTGCCATTATATTAATATTGGTTCAATATTATATGAACACCAGTACACGACCAATCGAAACCAACTGGAGTGAAGTAAAAACAAAAATGCTTGCAGAAAATGATATTGAACGTATTGTGGTGGTCAACGAGAAAAAAGCCAATATCTATATCAAGAAAAACGATCTTCAAAAATATGAGCAACAATTCAGTGAAAGTTTTTCCCATCCTTCAAAAGAAGGCCCTCACTTCACTTTTAATATAGGTTCTGTTGAAACTTTTGAACGAAATCTCCGTGAAGCACAAAAAGATTATGAACAAGAAATACTTCCTGAATATAAAGAGGAACGCAACTGGGCAAGTGAAATATTATGGACCATAGGCCCGTTTATACTGATCATATTGCTTTGGTGGTGGATATTCAGAAGGATGAGCCGCGGTGCAGGAGGAGGCGGGGGAGGTATCTTCAATGTAGGAAAATCACAAGCTAAAATTTTCGATAAAGACCAGAGAGTTTCAACCTCTTTCAAAGAAGTTGCAGGATTAGCTGAAGCTAAACAGGAAGTTGAAGAGATAGTGGAATTCCTGAAAAATCCTACGAAATTCACTAAATTAGGGGGGAAAATTCCTAAAGGGGCTTTGTTGGTAGGTCCTCCCGGAACGGGTAAAACATTACTTGCAAAAGCTGTTGCCGGAGAAGCAAATGTGCCATTTTTTTCAATGTCGGGATCAGATTTTGTTGAGATGTTTGTAGGCGTTGGCGCTTCACGGGTCCGCGACCTTTTTAAGCAAGCCAAAGAAAAGGCTCCCTGTATAGTGTTTATAGACGAAATTGACGCTATTGGCAGATCAAGAGGCAGAAATCCTAATTTTGGTGCTAATGATGAAAGAGAAAACACTCTTAACCAGCTCCTTACCGAAATGGATGGTTTCGATACCAACAGTGGGGTAATAATTCTGGCTGCCACTAACCGTGCAGATATTCTCGACAGAGCTCTTATGAGAGCAGGAAGATTTGACAGGCAAATTCATGTTGAATTGCCGGATCTTAAAGAACGGGGTGAAATATTTTTGGTTCATTTGCGCCCCCTCAAACTTAACGATGATGTTAAAGTTAGCTTTCTGGCAAAACAGACACCGGGATTTTCAGGTGCCGATATTGCAAATGTTTGTAACGAAGCAGCTCTTATTGCAGCCAGAAAAAGCAGAGACTCCGTAACTAAACAGGACTTTTTGGATGCTGTCGACAGAATAGTGGGCGGGCTGGAAAAGAAGAATAAAATCATTTCCAAAGACGAAAAACGGACAATTGCCTACCACGAAGCAGGGCATGCCACTATTAGCTGGCTTCTTGAACATGCTCATCCTTTGGTTAAGGTAACAATAGTTCCCAGGGGGAAAGCTCTCGGAGCAGCATGGTATTTGCCTGAAGAAAGATCTATTACAACAAAGGAGCAACTGCTGGATGAAATGTGCTCTGCCTTGGGAGGCAGAGCAGCAGAAGAGATAGTATTTGGGAAAATATCCTCCGGCGCACAAAATGACCTTGAAAAAATTACCAAACAGGCTTATGCAATGGTAAGCTACTTCGGCATGAGCGAAAAAGTAGGAAATGTCAGCTTCTATGACTCAACAGGTCAATCAGATTATGCATTTACAAAACCATATAGCGAAAAAACAGCTGAATTAATTGATGAAGAAGTTAAAAAAATTATCGACACACAATATATACGTGCAAAAAGCATTTTAAAAGAAAACGCCGAAGGACATCGAAAGCTTGCAGAGTTACTACTTGATCGGGAAGTAATCTTCAGCGAAGATCTGGAGAATATTTTTGGAAAAAGACCGTGGGATAAGAGATTGATAGAGCTAAACAACGATCAGGAACCGGATAAGCAAAGTGAGGTAATCCATGAAAAAGATACTGCACCTGAAATAAATTTAGAATAACAGCAAACAGTAAAATGGAAAAAGGATGGAAGGAAGTGTTTTTTACAGCACATGAATATAAAGCTGCAATTGCAAGTGATATACTTAAAAATGAAGGTATAAATGCAGTTGTAATGAACCAGCGTGATAGTGCATACAAATCTTTTGGTGATTTTACAGTGTATGTAAACGAACAGGACGAACAAAAGGCCTTAGAACTTTTAAAAGAGCTGAAAAGTTGAATAATTTCACCAAACGATTATTATCCGGTTTAGTATATATCCTTTTGATGCTGGCTGGTGCAACAATTCACCCACTGCTGTTTATACTTGTCTTCGGGTTGTTGCTGTTGCTTACGCAATTTGAATTTTATTCATTGATTGAAAAAACAGGCAGGTCTCCCGGAAAAATTACAGGCTTGTCAGCAGGAGTAATATTTTTTCTGATCTCTTTTGGAATAGTAAATAATATTTTACCTCCGGAATCATGGCTTCTCTTAATTCCTGTTTTTATAATTATTCTCCCTGTTGAAGTTTTAAGCAATGATGGTGCAATTATTAAAAACAGTGCTGTTACATGCGCAGGATTTATCTATGTGGCAATTCCCATCAGTTTGCTTAATTTTATTGTATATCCTGATTATCCGGAAACAGCAAAATTTAATCCGGCTATACTGACAGGTATACTTTTCATTATATGGATGTATGACACAGTTGCATATTTGTCAGGCTCCCTGTTTGGAAAACATAAACTGAGCAAAAGAGTATCTCCAAATAAGTCATGGGAAGGAGTTATTGGAGGCACAATAGCAGCTCTTATGATGGGAACTTTAAATTCATTAATATTTAAAGAATATGAAATAAGAAACTGGTTGATTATCTCAATCCTTGCAGTTATCTTTGGCACCTTGGGAGACCTTTTTGAGTCTGCCATTAAACGAAAAATTAAAGTTAAAGATTCAGGTAAAATCCTGCCGGGACACGGAGGACTGTTAGATCGTGTAGACAGCTTGCTGTTTGTGATCCCTGCAATATATATATGGTTAATTTTCTCAGGTAATATATAAATTATGCAAATTCATAAAGAGGGCAAAAAAATAATTCCTTATGCCTTTGCGGCAATCTTAATTATTAATATCCTAATATACTTAACATTAAAGAACCATCTTATTTTTTATTTTTTAATTGCCACATCTTTATTCCTTACCGGATTGGTTGTTTTTTTCTTTCGTGTGCCTGAAAGGAAAATAATACAAAGTGAAAATCAAATCCTTTCCCCTGCCGACGGAGAAATAGTTGAGATATTAAAAATAGTTGAGAAAGAATTTTTCAATAAGGAGCGTATACAGATATCCATCTTTATGTCCATTTTTAATGCCCACCAAAACCGGGCACCGGTAACAGGCCAAATAGTTTACCAAAATCATAAACCCGGTGCATACTATCCTGCATTCGTAAAAAAGTCATCTGAAAAAAATGAACGCTGCTCAACTGTTTTTAAACTTTCTGATGGAACAGAAATAATGGCACGTCAAATTGCCGGGACCGTTGCCCGGAGAATTGTCACATATAAAAAAAAGGGAGATAAAGTAGAGCAGGGTCAGGAGTATGGATTTATCAGGTTTGGATCCAGAGTTGACCTCTTTTTGCCTGCAGATGCAATTATTAACGTTAAATTGCATGATAAATCAACAGCAGGGCAAACTATTCTTGCTACCTTAAATAAAAAAAATGAACTCAGTGGTAAAGCAGATACCTAATTTTATAACCATCTTAAATCTGGTGTCAGGTGTAATTGCCCTGTTCTTTGCCATTGACGGCCACCTGACATCAGCCGGTATATTTATATGTATCTCTGCGGTTTTTGATTTTCTCGACGGTATGGCTGCCCGGCTGCTTGATGCACACTCAGATATAGGAAAAAATCTCGATTCACTTGCCGATTTAGTCTCTTTTGGTGTAGCCCCTGCAGCTATTCTGTTGACATTGCTTAAACTTTCAATGTTTGGAAAAAATTTACCTGTCTATGAGATCACTGCAGAATGGGATCAGTGGTTGATCCTGTCTACAATATGCCTGATGCCTGTTGCAGGAGCATGGCGCTTAGCCAGATTTAATGCTTTTCAGGCTGATGATCCCTTTTTCAGAGGACTCCCGATACCGTCAAACGGCCTTTTCTGGGCTTCTTTGGGTATAATTCAATCATTACCGCATTGGCAAATTTTCTTCAAATTGATTTATTCTATCCAAAATCTTATGACTATGGGACTTTTTACCTCCGGAATGATGATTATCACTATGCCTATGTTTTCTCTTAAATTTAAAAATCTTTCTATAAAAGATAACTGGTATCGCTATCTATTCCTTATTTTAACTCTTATTCTGTTAATAACCCTGAAAACAGTTGGCTTTCCTCTTGTAATTCTCTCATATATAGCATTAAACATCATCTTATATCTTGCACGATTCAAATATTAACCAACCTTAACCCGCGTTGCAAATAAGCGACAGTTAAATTTCAAATATAGCAATCTGATAGTTCATGGGATTTTATTTAATAAGGGCGACCCTCTTTCCCTTCAATATAATTTATAAATGCGGAATTCACTACCCTGTTACCTCCGGGAGTGGGGTAATTACCCGTAAAGTACCAGTCGCCCGTATCATCAGGACATGCTTTATGAAGATTTTCGACCGATTGAAAAACAATTTTTACCTCAGCAGTACACTCCTCAGGTTTAAGCAGTTCAGCTATCTTCTTTGAAATCTGCCCGGAAGAAAACGGACGATAAATATCACGCACATAATTGGTCATCTTCTCTACAGGTAGATTCTCCTGCTTTTTGCATTTTCTGTATACCTCACTTATAATATTTTCTTTACCAGACTCTTTCAAAAGTTCAATTGCCGCATTAAAAGCAATAAATTCTCCCAATTGCGTCATATCGATTCCATAGCAGTCGGGATACCGTATCTGGGGAGCCGATGAAACAACAACAATTACCCTTGGCTTTAACCGGGCAAGTATTTTAAGAATGCTGTTTCTCAAAGTAGCTCCCCTTACTATTGAATCATCAATTATCACAAGTGTATCCTTCTCTTCCCTGATAATACCATAAGCAACATCATAAACGTGCTCAATCAGATCATTTCTGCTTCCATCATCTGTAATAAATGTACGAAGCTTAACATCCTTTATTGCAATCTTTTCTATTCGGGGCTCAATATTTATTATATTTCCGATCTCCTCTTTAGTCAGCTGCTTGCCGCAGTCATGCAACCGGTTTATTTTCCATTCGGTAAAATAGTCACGTATTCCCTCAATCATACCATAAAAAGCAATCTCGGCAGTATTTGGGATAAAAGAAAACACTGTGTCATCAAGATTATAGTCAAGGATAGCTAAAATATGGGAGCTGATCAGTCTTCCTAACTTTTTACGTTCCCGGTATATAAAAGCATCACTGCCTCTGGAGAAATAGATCCGCTCAAATGAACAGGAAGACTTTATTTGGGGAGCCCTCACTATCGGATAGCTTATTTCCCCCCTCTTCTTTATTATAAGTGCCCCTCCCGGGTTCACTTCATTAACCTGTTCACACCTTACATTCATTGCCGTCTGAATAACCGCCCTTTCGGAAGCAACTACAACTATCTCTTCATCATTATAATAGTAAGCAGACCTTATACCCCAGGGATCTCTCATTACAAAAGCATCTCCATGACCAATAATACCGGCTATTGCATATCCTCCGTCCCAATCTTTGGAAGATTTTTCCAAAATATTTTTAATATCAAGATTCTTTTCAATAAGAGGAGATATTTCATAATTTTTAAATCCTTTGTCTTTATACATCCTGAAAAGAGACTGATTTTCTTCATCCAGGAAATGACCTACTTTTTCAAGTATTGTAACGGTATCCGTATAAGCCTTAGGGTGTTGCCCCAAACTAATCAACACTTCAAAAAGTTCATCCGTATTTGTAAGATTAAAATTTCCCGTAAGCACAAGATTTCTCGATTTCCAGTTATTCTGCCTCATAACAGGATGAACATACTCAATTCTGTTTTTTCCAAATGTGCCATATCTCAAATGCCCTAAATACAGCTCACCGGCAAAAGGATAATTTTCATAAGCCCATTCACAATCTTCAATATCGATCCCTTTGATAACAGCTTTTTTTAAAGGTTTACCAACTCTGTTAAAAATATCAGTAATCGGATTGGTGGCAACCGAGCGATATCTGTTTATATAGGAATTTCCCGGCTTCAGATGGTCTTTGACACATACTATCCCTGCCCCGTCCTGACCCCTGTTATGTTGCTTTTCCATAAGAAGATACAGCTTATCAAGTCCATACTTCCAGGTTCCATATTTTTGCCGGTAATATGATAATGGTTTAAGTAAGCGAATCAGGGCTATGCCGCATTCATGATTAATAGGATCACTCATAGCTGTTTGACTTCAACACCGGGAAATCAATGATATCCGGAACAATAAAGGCACCCGGATAATCTGTCTGTATCATTTTATAAAGTTTTAATGCCTCATTTTTTGTCCTGAAATCACCAATGCGAACTTTAAAATTTGGAGCACTAAACAATATATGTACTTTATAAGCAGGGTATTTAGATAAAAACTCTTTCTTTTTATTCAAAGCCAATTCTCTGGCATTCATGGCTGAACTGAAAAAAATCTCAACCCGGTATCCATCCATGCCATCAAGTTTTATACTATTTTCAATATGCCATTTCAACATCTTTTCCAGCCGAATATCCTGCCTTATATCAAGTAAACTGATAATATCCATAATATCTGTCCCAATGCTGACAGAATCGTTGGTAAAACTTTTATATGGGTTATAAGCTAATGATCCGGCAGAGAGAAAATGACTGATAAATATTCCTGCCATGAATATAAAAACTGACCTCATTGCTAACTCTTTATTTGTCGATACAAATATAAATTAAAATAATAAAACGGCACAATAAGAGATCAATTGTACGGTGCCCTGTTATTATTCTACGGAAGACCATTATGTGGTCTACTCTTCTGCAAGGGCAGCTTCCAATTCCGGTGTTATTTCCAGGTTATGATATACATTTTGTACATCATCGTCCTCTTCCAATCGCTCTATCAGGCGTAGAACCTTTTTTGCCTCCTCCACATCCAAAACAACTGTTGTAGCAGGAATGCGCTGGAGACCCTGGCTTTCTGCTTCTATACCTAACTGTTCGAGTTTAAAAGAGATATTGCCAAAATCCTCCAATGCAGACATAATTTCAAAAATATCCTCATTATCCTCTATCTCTTCAGCTCCGGCATCTATAATTTCCAGCTCAAACATTTCCCTGTCGGGCACACTGTCAATAGTTATAACAAAAATTCCTTTTGTATCAAAAAGATAAGCTACCGAACCGTTAGTTCCAAGATGCCCGTTATATTTTGTAAAAATCGACCTGATGCTTCCTACAGTCCTGTTGTTATTATCAGACAGACACTCAACAAATATTGCTACTCCTCCCGGCCCGTAACCTTCAAAAGTCATTTCTACAAAATTGGATGTATCTTTATCTGCCTTATTGATAGCTCTCTCTATAACATCTTTTGACATATTCTGACCTCTGGCATTCTGTACTGCCAAACGCAATCGTGAGTTAGACTCAACATCCGGTCCGCCAAGCTTGGCAGCAACGGTAATCTCTTTCGACAGCTTGGAAAAAATTTTAGACCGTTTGGAGTCAGCTGCCCCTTTTTTTCTCTTAATTGTTGACCATTTACTATGTCCTGCCATAATATGGATTTTTTATTTATCCTTAAAATTACAAAAATGAGCTTAATTAAGAATAAATCAAAATAAAAAGAGATAGATTTGATACAACAAAATGCACTACCTTTGCCCCAATAAAATATGAAAGCCGGAAAAATATTTATAGAAACTTATGGCTGTCAAATG
>LSQX01067935.1_pt1 | contig 13322 bp, 13 predicted proteins | sample 654561 | NCBI WGS metagenome assembly LSQX01 (sample SAMN04489861, study PRJNA283612) | anaerobic digester metagenome | isolation source: 4 biogas reactors fed with cattle manure at either 37C or 55C with and... | place: Denmark: Kongens Lyngby | collected 2014 | reverse complement strand
GCTTACGCGTTCTGACCGGTGATAATCGCGCGCAACCAATCGCGGGCGTCTTTGAACGCCTCATTGTCGTGCTCATCACGCGTGGTCGCCGCGACACGATCGGCACGCTGATACGACCCCAGAAACACCACATTCGGACTGAACCGCTTAATGCCAAGCAGCGCATCGGCCACCCGCTCATCACGTACATGCCCCTCGGCGTCGATGACAAAACGGTAGCGCCCCATACGATCACCAATCGGTCTCGAAGCAAGAAGCGTCAGATTCACGCCACGCGTTGCGAACTGCTCAAGCAGCTCAAGCAGCGCACCAGAACGATCATTTGGCAGTTCGACAATCAGACTCGTCTTATCGGCTCCCGAAGGCTCACCAATCGGAGCCTTGCGCGACACCAACACAAACCTCGTGACCGCGTCAGGGTTCTCGGCGATGCCCTCGGCCAGCACTTGCACGTCATAGTGCTCGTCAATGCCCGGCGGGGCAATCGCCGCATCAACCTGCTTCTTCTCATCGAACAGGTCGGCGGCTGCCTGCACATTCGACGTCGCCGGCAAGTGACGATGCCTTGGCAACTGATCGTCCAACCAGGCGCGGCACTGACCGTAAGCCACGGGGTGGCCCGTCACCACGTTGATGTCTTCGAGCCGCGTACCGTGCCGCGCGACAAGCACGAACTTCACAGGCACCAGGTATTCACCGACGATCTGCAAGCCCTTGATCGTCGCGAGCGCATCTTGTGCAACGGTCACCCCTCCGTCAACCGAGTTCTCGATCGCGATCATGGCGGCGTCACTGTACCCGGTGACGACATCGTTCAACGCCTCACCGATATTGGCGACCGGCGCCCACTCTTGACCCTGCGCTTCGGGCACCTGGCGCAAGGCCGCCTCCGTGAAGGTGCCCGCCGGGCCCAGATAGCTGTAGCGGCGTGGCTTCGGGTGGGTCTCAGGCATAGGTCAAGCGTACTCGTTATGACTAACCTCCCTCACGCCCCGTACGCGCTGCGCCGACGGTTATGGAGGAGAGACCGTGCTGCGGAGGAGCTTCTCGGAGAATTCCTCCTCCAACGCGTGGTTTCTCCTCCATCGCAGCAAGTCGGCAGAGAGCGAAAGGGACAGTAAAGAAGGAAAGAAAGCAAGCAAGAAAGGACGAGAGAGCAACGGCGAGAGGGAGGGAGAGGGCGAGCAGGTGAGCGAGCGAGGGCGGGCGGACGAGAGGGCGAGGGCGAGCGAGGATCAGCCCGTCGCCCGGGCGACCAACCGCTGGGCGGCGGCTTGGACGAGCGCGAGGTGATCCTCGCCCCGAAACGACTCAGCATAGACCTTCATGACATCTTCAGTGCCGCTCGGCCGCGCAGCAAACCACGCATGCTCGGTCTGCACCTTCAGCCCACCGATTGGCGCTCCATTGCCGGGCGCCGTCACCAGCACCGCGGTGATTGGGTCACCCGCAAGCTCAATATCGGTGACATCGGCAGGCGACAGCGCCGCAAGGGCCGCCTTCTGCGCGGGCGTCGCAGCTGCATCAACACGCGCGTATGCGGGTGCACCGAAACGCCCCGTCAACTCCGCATACCGTTCACTCGGCGACTGCCCAGTCACCGCCTGCACCTCGGACGCCAGCAGGGCAAGCAAGATTCCATCTTTATCGGTGCTCCAGGCGCTGCCGTCGAAGCGCTGAAACGACGCCCCCGCGCTCTCCTCACCACCGAACACGAGCGACCCATCGCTCAGCCCCGGCACGAACCATTTGAAGCCGACGGGCACCTCGACCAGGCGTCGCCCATGCGCGGCAACCACACGATCGATGATCGCCGACGAGACGAGCGTCTTGCCGATGCCCGCCTCGCGCGGCCAGTCGGGTCGGTGCGTCAGCAGGTAGTCGATGGCCACTGCCAGAAAGTGATTCGGGTTCATGAGCCCGGCGTCACGCGTGACGATGCCGTGCCGGTCAGCATCGGCGTCGTTGCCAGTCACAATGTCATATTCGTCGCGGAACTCGGCGACCGTGGCCATGGCGTGGGCAGAGCTCGGATCCATGCGAATCTTGCCGTCCCAGTCGAGGTGCATGAAGCTCCACTGCGGGTCGATTCCTGGGCCCAGCACGGTGATGTCGAGGTCATATCGGTCGCGAATTGCGGCCCAGTAGGCGGCACTTGCACCACCCAGCGGATGCGCCCCGACCCGCACGCCCGCACGTCGAATCGCCGCAAGATCGATGACCGTGTCGAGTGCGTCGACATACTTGCCAACGAAATCGTAGTGCTGGGGTGCGGCACCGATGCTACCTGCCCCTCCTACCCGTGCGAGTGCGCCCGCGCCCGCATGACCCGCGCCCGCCCTGGCAGCCACACCTGCGGCCGCAATCGCACCACCTGCGTCACTTCGCGCATTCGCCGCTGCCAGCACGCGACGCCAGTGCCCGCTCTCGAGCAGATCATTCGCGCGCACAGCGATGCGTGCGGTCGCGTCAGTGTCGGCCGGGCCGCCGTGCGGAGGGTTGTATTTGAAACCGCCGTCTGCCGGGGGGTTGTGGCTCGGAGTCACCACAATACCGTCGGCTCGCGCGTCGCCGACTGCATGCTGTTGGTTATATTCGAGGATCGCCCGACTCACCGCCGGAGTCGGTACGAATTCGGCAGGGTCGACCGCCGCAGTGCGCGACCGGTATTCGTGCAGACCAGCACCCGCGTTCGGGCCTACGCCCCCGTTCAGACCTACGCCTCCGTTCGGGCCAGCATCTGCGGCTACGCCAGCACCCGTGCTCAAGCCCACACCCGCCTTCACCGCCGCGACACGCACCTCGACCCCCGCCGCGCTGAGCACCGCCTGCGCCGTGCGCAATGCCGGTGCAGATAACGCGTGCGTGTCACCACCCAAAAACAGTGGACCGGTGACGCCCTGAGCGGCCCGATATTCGGCGATCGCCAAGCTCATCGCGACGATATGTGCCTCATTAAACGATGCGTTGAGTGACGAGCCCCGATGCCCTGACGTTCCGAAGACCACCCGCTGAGCGGGGTTCGACGGGTCAGGTTCGATATCGCGGTAAGCCTGAAGCAACTCGCCAAGGTCAACGAGGTCATTCTTGTCGGCGACCAGCCCGGCCCTCTCGTGCATGCCTCTATCTTGCCATCGCCAGGCGTCGCCCTCGCACCGTCACTTCATCAACGAGGAGTTCCCGCCCTCACATCACAGGTCATGGACGTTACGCAGGCTGCATACCGCCGCGTGCTCGCCTCCGTCTTGCCGCACAGCTACTCCCTGCGGCGCAGCTACTTCTTGCGGCCGCAGCTACTTCTTGCGGCGCGACAATCTCACGACCATCTGTATCGCGATGATGACGAGGTAGAACGAGAACAACACATTCGCGACGAAGGGGTCGAGCAACGTCGCGAGCACCGAGCTGAACGGTACACACACGCTGGCGCTGATGCCGACAATGAGGGCCGCCCGCATATCAACGTTCTGGCGGCGAAGGTTGCCGAGGGTGCCAGAAATGGATCCTGGAATCATCATCACCAGCGAACTGCCCTTGGCGTCCAAATCATTCGAGCCAAAGAAGAACATGAGTACCGGCACAACAATGATGCCGCCGCCCACCCCGAGCACGCCCGACAGCACGCCAGTCATGAAGCCTGTGAGCACCAAGAACAGACCCGTCAACCACGTGATCGAGATTTGGTCTTCGCGCTGCGGCACCACGAACCAAAGGCTCACGATGATGATGAGCAGAAACACAACGAAGCCCCATTGCAGGGCTTTTACTGGCAGGCGAGAGAGCAAGAAAGTGCCGAGCTGCGCTCCGATGACAATGCCGAGCGCGAGGCACAGTGCTGCCACCCAGTCAACATTGCCCTGGGCCCCATAACTGATTGCGCCGACGACCGCGGCCGGCAGAATCGCTGCAACAGAGGTGCCCGCCGCAAGTCGCTGCGGCATGTGCAGCCACAGCACGAGCGCTGGAACAATAATCGTGCCGCCGCCAATGCCGAACAGACCAGAGAGCATGCCAGCGGCGAGGCCGACGCCGACAAGCGCAATGAAGTTGGGGCGTCGCCGCAGAGCAGAAGTCACCAGATGAGTCTAAACCCTAGCTGCGAACCGTCGAGGTCGCCGAGCGTCGGGATCGCCGAGCGCCGGAATCACTGCGGGTCGAGGCCGAGGTCGCCGAGCCCGATGGCATAGCGGTACTCGTAGCCTGCCTCCTCGATGCGTGCTTTGGCTGGGGCCATGCGATCCACGACAACCGCCACACCCGCAACCTCGGCACCAACTTTCTCGAGCGCTTCGATCGCTTTCAGCGGCGAACCGCCCGTCGTCGAGGTGTCCTCAACCACCACCACGCGTTTGCCTGCGAGGTCTGGGCCTTCGACCTGACGGCCGCGACCGTGGTCTTTGGGTTCTTTGCGCACGACGAACGAGTCGTAGGTCTTGCCGCGCGCGACGCCCTGGTGCATGATCGCCGAGGCGATGGGGTCAGCGCCCATGGTCAGCCCGCCAACCGCGACCACACCGTCAATATCGTCGATGAGGTCGAGCATAACCTGGCCGATCAAGGGGGCCGCGCGGTGATCGAGGCTCAGCTTGCGCAGGTCGATGTAGTAGGTGGCTTTTTTGCCGCTGGTCAGGGTGAAGTCGCCGTGAAAGACTGCTTCGTTTTTGATGAGGTCGATGAGCTCGTCGCGCGCTGTTGCCATGCAGATGAGTCTACCGACCGCGGCGGCTGGTCAGGGGCGGCCCGCGAGAGTGCAACAAGTTCGCGAAAGTGCCATCTGTGCGAGCCCGATACGTGGCACTCTCACGAAGAGGTGGCACTCTCAGATGAGAGGCGGGCACGTCGCGCGTAGGCTGGTGGCATGCACGACGAGGATCGCCCCACCGGCACCCACTCCCCCGTTGCGGCGGGTGCGGCAGCTGTGGCGGCGCCAACCGGGGCAACAGCAGTAACCGGAATAGCCGCCGCAACCGGGAGAGCCGCGGCAACCGGGAGAGCCGCGGCAATCGGAGCCGCCGATCTACATGGAGTACCCGCAGCCGAAGCAACGACCTCAGACTTCGCCCTGCTCGCCGACATGTTCGCGCAAGGCCCCGTCGCAATACTGACCGGCGCGGGCGTGAGCACCGACTCGGGCATTCCCGACTATCGGGGTGCGGGCACCCCACCGCGCACCCCCATGCGCATCGACCAGTTCGTGAGTGACGAGGCCTACCGCAGACGCTTCTGGGCTGGCGCGCGCGTCGGCGCCACCCGCATGCACCAGGTCGAGCCAAACGCCGGGCACCGCGCACTGGCCGAGCTTGAACACGCGGGGCGCCTCAGCGGCGTCATCACCCAGAACGTCGACGGCTTGCACGCGCGGGCAGGCACCGCGAACCTCGCTGAACTGCACGGAAACGGTGCGGTCATTCGCTGCATCGAGCACGACCACCGGTTCACCCGAGCCGAAGTGCTGGGATGGTTCGATATGGCGAACCCCGGCTTCGCCGACCGCAACGCCGACGCCGTCATCACCCCCGATGGCGACGCTGACGTGCAAGAGACGGCGGGCGTGCGGGTTCCGGTGTGCCCAGCCTGCGCGGGAATGCTGCGCCCCAACGTCGTCTACTTTGGCGAGCACGTGCCGCCCGCGGTCTTCGGTCACGCGGAGCGCATCGTCACTGCGGCGAGCGCGCTCATCATCGCAGGGTCATCGCTCGCAGTGAACACCGGCGTACGACTGGTGCATCGGGCCGAGCAGCGCGGGCTCCCAATCGCGGTGATCAACCGCGGGCCAACAACAATCGATCGTCGGGCGTCAGTGCGCGTGCGCATCGACGCTGGCACCAGCGAGGTCTTCACCGCACTAGTGACACAGCTTGGCGAGACTATTCGGCTCGGCTGACCCTGGTCATCTCTTCACGCGACACCACTTTGATGCGCTCGCGGCCCTCGGGCTCACCGAGCGCGAGCTCGTGAGAGTCAAGTCGGTGCCAACCCTCAATCGTCGTGTAGGGCACGCTGCGGTCGTGCAGCAGCTGCACGATTGCCTCGGCCTCGATAACGTCAGGTTGCCACCAGGTGGCGCGATCCTCGAGCAAACTTTCGAGTGTCTCCATCGCATCGCTCTTCGTGTGCCCGATGAGACCTATGGGGCCGCGTTTGATCCAGCCGGTGGCATAGACGCCAGGCACCTGGGCACCATCGACGCCAAGCACCCGGCCTTGCTCGTTCGGAATCACGCCTCGAGACTCATCAAACGGAATCTCATCGAGTGGTGAACCAAAATAGCCGATCGCCCGGTACAGTGCTTGCACCGGCACGACCTCGAACTCGCCCGTGTCGATAATGCCGCCACGCCCGTCAGGGGCCGTGCGCTCGACCTTGATGCCAGAAACGCGACCCGACTCATCGCGCACCACCTCGGTCGGCTTCGACCAGAAATGCAGGTGCAATCTGCGCGAAGCCGGCTCACGATCGGCGTTCGCCTGCTCGTCGCGCCACTTGTTCATGATGCGCGAGATCACGACGACCTGCTTGTTCGTGAGCAAGTTGCTGTCGACATACGGGTCTTCGAAACCGAAATCTCGCTCGTCGAGCACGACGTCAACATCACGCACCTCACCCAACTCGCGCAATTCAAGCGGAGTGAATTTCACATACAACGGGCCGCGGCGCCCAAACAGATGCAAATCTTGAATCGGGTTCTGCTTCAACCCCGCGTAGACATTGTCAGGCACCTCGGTCGACAGCAGATCGTCGGCGTGCTTGATCAGCATGCGTGAGATATCGAGCGCGACGTTACCGTTGCCAATCACTGCAACCTGTTCAGCATCGAGTGGCCAGTCGCGTGGCACGTCAGGGTGCCCGTCAAACCAACTCACAAAATCGGCTGCTCCGTACGAGCCTGCGGCATCGATTCCGGCGATATCGAGTGACGCGTCACGAATCGCGCCGGTCGCAAAAATGACCGCGTGGTAGTGACGCTTCAAATCTTCGAGTGTGAGGTCTCGGCCATACCGAACATTGCCGAAGAAGCGAATGTCGCCCCGGTCAAGCACNNCCGGACTGGAGGACCCGGAAGAGGGCGGAGATGATCTGCTTGATCCGCGGGTGGTCGGGCGCCACCCCGTAGCGAACCAAGCCATACGGTGCCGGCAGCTGCTCAAACACATCGATCTCGACATCGAAGTCGCGCTCTGCCTTGACCAGCAGATCGGCGGCGTAAATGCCAGCCGGGCCAGCACCCACAATCGCGAGTCGCATTTTGCTCACAGCTATGCTTCCTTTCGCCTACGGACGGCATACGTCATCGCAGGGGTCAACGACCAACAAATTGTTTTCAACCCTCGCGGGTAACGATCGACTCAGCCATGCGCTCGAGGCCGCGCTTGACGGTCGAGCGCGGCAGCACGTCTATGGCGCGAACAGCATCATCAGCCCAGCGGCGTGCGACAGCTTCAGTCTCGCGAGTCACGTCGTGATCACGCAGCGCTTCGACCTCAGGATCAAGCAGCGCCGAGTCTTCACCCGCCGCAATTCTGGCAACACCGGCGTCGATGCTGTCGCACAGCCGGGCCGCCTCGGCGTTACCCGCGGCCGCACGGTCGCGCAGCAGCAGCATGGGCATCGTGACGACACCCGCACGCAAATCTGTGCCCGCCCGTTTTCCGGTCTGTTCGGCCTTCGGCGAGAGATCGATCACGTCATCGATGAGTTGAAAAGCCACACCGATACGTTCGCCGTATTCGGTGACTGGGTCTGCGTACTCGCTCGGAGCCCCCGAGAACATCACGCCCATGCGTGCTGCCGTCGAAATCAGCGCGCCCGTCTTATCGGCGAGCACCTGCAAGTAGTGCTGCATCACGTCTTCACCGGGCTGCGGACCAACGGTCTCATGCAACTGCCCGAGGCAGAGTCGCTCAAACGTTTGAGCCTGCAGCAAAATCGCTTCTTCACCCATGCCAGCAACGAGCGACGAAGCCCGCGCAAAAAGCAGGTCGCCCGCCAAGATCGCGACCGAGTTTGACCACACGGTTTGTGCAGCGGGCACACCCCGGCGAAGGTTGGCATCGTCCATGACATCATCGTGATAGAGCGAGGCCAGGTGGGTGAGTTCGATCGCGATGGCAGCCCGGCGCACCAAATCATTGGGCCCCGAACCGAGTTCGCTCGTCAACAGCGTCAGCATTGGGCGCACGCGTTTGCCGCCCGCCTCGGCGAGGTACCGAGCGGGAGCGTCAGCAATCTTCGAGGCGAACGCGAGCTGCTCAAGAAGTTCGCCTTCAACCTCTGCGAGCTGCTTCTTCATTCGGTCAGCATGCCGGCGCTCGGCAGCACCGCGAAAGAGATGCATCGGCATCGCCTGAGTTGCGGTGTCTTCAGTAATCGGGCGGGTCATGAGTCGTTCATCTTCGTCGGTGTGGCGGCGGTCGTGGATTTGGGTGCGGGCTTCGCGGCTGGCTTCTTCGCAACGGCTGACTTCTTCGCGGTTGCTGGCGACTGCTTCGCCTCGACTGGCTTCTTCGCAGCGCTTGTCGGTTTGGTCGCTGTAGCTGGTTTCTTCACGGCCGCCGGTTTCGAGGCCGCGGCTGGTTGCTTGGTGGCGGCCGACTTCGAAGCCGCTGCCGGATTCTTGGCAGCAGCCGGTTTCTTTGCCGCGGGCTCAGATTTCTTCTCGGCAGCTGATTTCTCAGCAGGCGCCTGGGCAGCCGCTTCGCCTACGCTGACTGGCTTATTGCGAGGCACAAACCCTCGGTGCAAGGCCACAATGCCAAAAGTGAGGTTTCGATAGGCGACCCGTTCAAAACCAGCCTGGCTCAGCCACCTGGCAAGCTCATCTTGCGCGGGCCATTTCTCAATTGACTCATTGAGGTAGCGGTAGGCTTCGGCGGCCTCACGGTTGATCGCACCGGCGATGCGCGGCAACACATGTTTTCCGTACAGGCCATATGGGCCTCGCACCAGCGCAGACGGCGGAGTCGAAAACTCGGCAATCACCACGCGACCGCCTGGCTTCACTACCCGGAACATTTCTGCGAGTGCCTGTTTCGGTTCGCTCACGTTTCGCAAGCCATAAGAAATGGTGGCCGCGTCGAAGCTATCGTCCTCGAATGGCAGCGACGTGGCGTCAGCCCACACGAATTCGATGAGCTCGTTATCTGCATGGCGCTTGCGCCCCTCGGCGAGCATGCCTTCAGAGAAGTCAGCGGCAACGACGTGCGCACCGTGTTTAGCGATTGCAGCGCTCGAGGTGCCAGTGCCTGCCGCAAGGTCGAGCACGCGCATGCCTTTGCGGGGCGCGATAGCTTTCGTCGTGGCAACCCGCCACAGCCGATCATTGCCTACGGTCAGCACGTCGTTAATGAGGTCATAGCGCGGCGATACCTCATCGAACATGGTCGAAACATCGGTCGCCAGCTTGGTGGCAGTATCGGGGCGAGTCACACCGTCAATGCTACTCATAAGTTTCTGCGCTTTTGCAGAGTAGATTGGCAGGGTGAATATTCAGCCCGCACCCCGACTCTTTGCTGTCTCGCGACCGCTGCGGAAGGTGCCCTCACTCATGTTGCACGCCGATTCGCAAAACCCGTTGCTCTGGTTGCGTGGTGATCGGGGTTGTGTCGGCCTGGGCGAGGCATTGCGGCTCGTGTTTCGAGGCAAGGATAGGTTCGCTGAAGCGTCGGCTGCATGGCAGAGGATCGCCGCAGCGGCGGGCATCGACGACACGGTGAACTTGCCGGGGTCGGGGCTTGTTGCGTTTGGCACCTTCACCTTTGATGACGAGAGCGATGCCGAAAGCGTGCTTATTGTTCCGCAGCTGCTGGTGGCACGGCACGGCGACCGTGCCTGGGTGACCGAGGTGTCGACTGAGCCACTGGATCAGCCACGCAAACTGCCGCCGACTCGTGCGCGCGGCACGTGGTCAGGCACCACACTCGACACGCTCACGAACGATAGCGACTATCTGCGTGGGGTTGACAAGGCCGCTGCGCTCATCGAGCGTGGTGAAGTGGAGAAGGTGGTTCTCGCGCGAACCGTGACGACAAGCATCGACGCGGCGGCCGATCTGCGTGTGCCCTTGGGTCGTTTGGCATACAACTACACCGACTGTTGGACGTATGCCGTCGACGGCATGATCGGGGCCAGCCCCGAGACTCTGGTACGTCAGACCGATGGCTTGATTACCGCCAGGGTGCTCGCGGGAACCCGTGGGCGCCGAGAGCAGCCAGAATCCGATCAGCTCATGCGCGACGAGCTCTTGGCAAGCGAGAAGGAACAGCACGAGCATGCCTTCGCCGTGCAAAGTGTCGTGACCGCGTTGGCGCCGCATGTGAGTGAACTGCACACCAGTGAACGGCCGTTCGCACTCGAGCTGCCGAATGTGTGGCACTTGGCAACCGACCTCGAGGCGGTGCCTGGCGATGGCAGCTCGACGATCGATTTGGTCGCCGCGCTGCACCCGACGGCCGCAGTTGCGGGCACGCCGACTCGCGATGCGGTCGCGGCTATCTCGCAGCTCGAGCCCTTCGATCGCGAACGCTACGCCGGTGCAACCGGGTGGGTCGATGCCTCGGGAGACGGCGAATGGGTCATTGCGCTGCGGGGGGCACAAATTCGTGAGCCACATGACGGTCAGCGACAAGTCGTTGCATATGCAGGTGGCGGCATAGTCGCGGGTAGCGATCCTGAGCATGAGTTGCGTGAAACGGTGTCGAAGTTTCGGCCCATCGCTGAGGCGCTCGCCCCCTAAAGTGACTCGTGCGGTGTAGCTTGCCTACCGCCGCGCAGCCGTAGGACAGCTAGCAACACCAGCAAGCAACCCCAACCACCAACCAAGCTTTGTACGGTTCAGCGCTTCGAGTCGCTCGGCCCGACACCGCAGTTCGCATCGATACCGCTTAGCGGTCGAGAGGCGCTTCTACCAGTTGGGGCCCGGTCACTGGTTCGGTGAGCAAATTCTCGAGTTCGCCACGGGTATTCACTCGACGATATTGCCAGCCGTAGGCGCGCGCGAGCGATTCGAGATCAACTCGCTGCGGCGTGTACATGACTCGGTCGAATGTGGTCTGCGATGCTGCTTGTGCGACCTCGAGCAGATCAAAGATCGTGCCGCCGCCGTCATTGCCAACAAATAGCTGCAGTCGCGGGTGGGGCTCGCCAGGCGGCAGCAACAATGATCCGGCATCGTGCAAGAGTGCAAGATCGCCGAGGATCACCCGCGTCGTTCCCGCCGACACCGCAGGTCTGTCATCGCTTTGGCTTGCCACCGCCACGCCGAACGCGGTCGCAACCGTGCCGTCGATGCCTGCAAGCCCCCGGTTGCTCCTCACCTCGACGGCGCGCGGAGCCGCAATCGCGTCGAGCACACGCACGAGGCGCGAGGCCCCGAGCACGAGCCGGTCGTGCGGCCAGGTGGCTCGCCAGACGCTCTCGACGAGCAGCTCTCGGCTGATGCGTTCACGCTTCACCGCGACCTCGGCTCGTGCGTATGCGTTGCGCTCTTTGTACCCAGTCTCACGAGCCGCGGCGAGATCAGGTGCGTGCACAGTCGATCGTGACTCGCGAAGCGCGCGGTCTGCAATGACCCAAGCCCCCAGCCAACGACGCATGCCCTTCGGGTCATATTGGTCATTGACGGCCGCAGCGCGCACCACCCTGCCGTCTCGGTGGGGCGCGTAGTGATCAACGCCTGCGCCTGTGTGCGGGTCGACGACAACGACCTCGACGTCGTCGCGAGTCAAGAGTGCGGGCACCTGCCGAGTGAGTGTGGGATGCCCGAAGACGACGGCGCGTTCAATGAGCCCACCAATAGTGGGGTCATCAATGAGTGTGGCGTAGGTGGCGATCGCCTCGCGACCATACCGCGACCCGCTCACCACCTCGGCAAGCAACGGTAACCCGGCTTCGCGCGCAAACTGTTCGGCAGCGACGCCAGCACCTTCACCGGCGATGACCACGGTTAACCGATCGTCACCGTGCAGGTAGATGTCTTCTTCACCAGGCAAATAGGTGTAATAAGCGCGGTCGCCGCTGATGACGATGGGCCCCTGACCCGCTGCGGGCTGCGCATGGGCAGTAGTGGCCGGCTTGTCGGCCACGTTGGCCGGGCCGTGGGCAGTAGCGGCTGGGTCTCCGCCGCGCTGCCAACCATAAGCGCCCACCTGTTCGCGATGGGGCGCGGCCACGGGCAAGGATTCATCGCGAGCAGCAGCCGCAAGAGCGAAAAACTCTGCGGCCGTCATCTGTCCGCCACCAAAGTCGGCCGTCGCCCCCGCTGGCCACCCCGAAAGTGGCTCGCTGAACTGCAGGTTCAGTTGCACTGGGCCAGCAGGGTCGCCCCCAAACTGACCCACTGCGGCCGAAACCGCCTGACGGCTCAGCCCATCGATGTCTGCCCCGAGCGTCCTGTCACTTGTGCCAGAACCCGCAGCCTGCTGCCCGAGAGCGGCGACATCGATGTCGAGGCTCAGCCGCGCAAACGCGCCGAACAGCCCCGCTTGGCGAGTGGTCTGATTGCTGCGGGATCCTCGTAATATCGCCGGGCGATCAGCCGTCAACAGCAGCATCGCGACCCTGCCCTCATGAGCCTCAACAACTGCGGGCATGAGGTTCGCCACTGCGCCACCGCTCGTCACGATCACCGGCGCCGGCANNGCCCGTTTCACGTGCAACACCTAGGGCGAAGAACCCTGCCGAGCGCTCATCTGTACGCACGTGCAGACGTATCGCACCGACGAGCTCGGCCTCAGCAGCAGCGAGGGCGAGTGCTTGTGAGCGTGAACCGGGGCACACGACGACGTCGCGAACGCCAGCCTGAATCAGTGACCCGAGTAGTGCGGTGGCATACGCCGATGCGTGAGCGGGGGCCGCGCTCACCGCGGTTCGCCCGCCGAGTCACCGTCTGGCTGAGTCGCATCATCACGACCCGAGTCATCACGACTTGCCTGTTCATGACCTAATTCATCACCGCCGCCTGCTTGATCGCCGTCAGGCGCCTGCACGGGCGGGGTGGCTGAAGCAGTACTCTCGCTGGGTCGCGAAGGTGCCCGACCACTGCCCGATGCCGCGTCGTCGACCCCGGGAAACACCTCATCATCGAGCTCACGCAGGCGCGCTTCGAGCTCTTCGACATGCGCGTCGATTTCACTCTCAGACATGCGGCGACCAGAAAAACGCGGGTCATCATCTGGCGCACGGGAGGGCGCGGGAGCGGGGCCTCGCCCCTTGCCGATCACGAACCAGAGCACTGCGCCGATCACCGGCAACACCACGACCAATACGACCCACACCGGCTTGGACACGCCGCGTGCCCGGGCAGGGTCACTCATTGCGGCATCGAC
>LSQX01368374.1_pt2 | contig 13323 bp, 9 predicted proteins | sample 654561 | NCBI WGS metagenome assembly LSQX01 (sample SAMN04489861, study PRJNA283612) | anaerobic digester metagenome | isolation source: 4 biogas reactors fed with cattle manure at either 37C or 55C with and... | place: Denmark: Kongens Lyngby | collected 2014 | reverse complement strand
TCCACAAATCATCCCCTATTATTCCATTCTTTCCTTTACTGGAAAGTATATTTGCTTTATAATTGATTAGGAATAGCATAGCAAATGAATATAAATGGTAATAATGGAAAATATAAATAAAAAGATCTTGGAGAAGAAAATTGAAGGATATTTATAAAAAGCGCATTAAAATATTAGTATGGATACTTTTTTATATATATATTTTATTACTGTCATATTTTTTGTTTTTTAGTGAGAGATATGGCAGAGACCTAGTAACTCAGCAATATAATTTACAGCTCTTTAAAGAAATAAAACGATTTATAAAATATAGAGAGCAGATCGGATGGGAGGGCTTTATTGTCAACATATTCGGTAATGTAATAGCCTTTATGCCCTATGGATTTTTGCTTCCGCTTCTTAACAGAGCATACCGTAAGTTCTATATTATAGCTATTTTAAGTATTATATTTAGTCTATTAATCGAAGCAGCACAGCTTTTACTTAAGGTAGGAGTGTTTGATGTGGACGATATACTGATGAATTCACTGGGAGGGATATTAGGGTATCTCGTGTTTTTAATTTCCCATTCTATTTATAAAGGCATGGAAGTGCGGAGATAAAGAATAATTTTAGCTACAAAAAGAAAGGGGGGACTTTCTATTTTTAAGCTATTTAAAAAGAAAGAAACTATACAATTTTCAGGAAGAAGGCACACAAGAATTGGCATTTTATCAGCGGTGATAGGCCTTATTGTAATTCTTGGATTTATTGCATTGAGTATTGCCTCTGGTATAAATGGAGGTGAAGGAGGCTTAGGTATTGGTATAGCAGGAATCCTTCTTTTTTTCTTAGGGCTATTTGGCTTTATACTCTCTTATAAGGAGCTTAAGCAGAGGGATATCTATTATAGATTCCCTATGATGGGCATTATCTCCAATGGTCTTATGCTGGTTTTACTTATGATTATCTATATTTTGGGTTTATATTAAGGATTTATAAAGATAAAATAATTAACGGATCTGACCGTGGATTGGAGAATATATGGATTATATGAATTTATCTAAGGATGAAAAAGAGGAAATAATAGAGCGATATGAGCTGGCTATAGGCCGTATTCGTGGGATAGTAAGAGAAGAAGAGATTAGAATACCCTTAAGGGACTATTTTCATAAAACAGCACAATTTCTAATTTTGGTAGATAGTGTTGCTGGGATGATTAAGGATGGCTCATACCATAAGCTTACTTTTGATGAGCTTAAATCTTTGAATCGAAGCCTTTACGAGGATATCATGGGAGATAACTATTTATCCTCCTATGCCAATCCTGCATATGCATGTAAAAGCTTAGGCCGCAAGTACGGTAAGCTATTATCCTTTTTATATACGGAGCTTAGGGCTACCATTGTCTTTGCTTATGAACAGCAAGTGGCCTTGCATACCATATATCTTGAGCTTTTCCTTCAGATATATGGACTTGTAAAGTGGGAGGATAGCTTTACTCCAAAGGATATCAAAAGAGTAATTGGTGAATTTATGCATGATTACTGTGATCTTCTTATGAAACATAGAACTTTAGAGACAGCCAATCCCGCCTATTCCTTTGCAAGGGATATTATTATGGAATCCAATCTAAAGGATCTATCTTACCTATACAGTTACGGCGATTTTATATCTGATAATGAGTTAAAGACAGCTCAGTTTATAAATAGCCTTCCCAAAGAGCAAATAGAGGCCATGGCCGACACATTTACAACCGGCTTTAAGCGTGGATTCGAGGTTAATAGATTAGATCTTAGTAAAAAATCATATGTTAATATAAGATACCAGATTGGATTTGAACCTGTAGTTAGACAAGCTATACATAATTTTAAGGAAATGGGCTTGGAAACAATTATCTATAGAGCTGCATATATAGCCATTAACAAAAGGCAGCATCTTAAAATTGGATATCATGGATCATCTCCAAATAAGCAATATGATTACGACCATCGCTTTGATATAGGTATATTCTTTGACAAAGCATTTAAAAATAGGAAGCTAGAGACCTTAGAAGCTGCTCTTAAAGAGATTAAGCATATAACGGGGAACTATGCAGGGCCGGCTCTTATAGAGGTGTTCGGTGAGGAGCTATTTTCACCGAAGGATAAGCCTGAAACCATTAGCCTCAATAAGATGCAGCAAAAGCTAATTACAGAATATTATGGCGAAGAAAGACTTATAACAAAGGAATATTATAATACTCCTGAGACATCCTTTACCATTATCTCTTATCCAATCTCTGAGATAGGACCAGATTTTGAAGCCATATTTGAGGCTACTGTTAAGGTTAATACATTAGATTATGATTTGTATCAAAAGATACAACAGAATATTATAGGTGTTCTTGATAAGGGCGAATATGTTAAAATTATTGGAAAGGGAAAGAACCGTTCTGATTTAATGGTTAAGCTACAGCCCTTAAAGGATCCCGCTAAGCAGACTAATTTTGAAAATTGTGTGGCCGATGTCAATATTCCAGTCGGTGAGGTGTTCACTTCTCCTTCCTTGAATGGTACACGTGGAATTCTTCATGTTCCTCTTATATATCTTAATGACTTGGCTTATCATGATTTGGAGCTTGTATTTGAGGATGGACGTATAGCCGATTATTCCTGCAAAAATTATGATGATACTGATAGAAACAAAAGCTTTATAAAAGAGAATCTACTATATAACCATGAAAGCTTGCCTCTTGGAGAGTTTGCTATAGGAACAAATACTACTGCTTATATGATGGGTAAGAAATTTGATATAGCACCCAAGCTTCCCATACTGATAGCTGAAAAGACTGGCCCTCATTTTGCAATCGGTGATACCTGTTATTCCATGAGAGAGGATTTAAAGGTATATAACCCCGATGGCAAGGAAATTATAGCTAGGGATAACGAGATTAGCTTAAATAGAAAATCAGATCCTAAAAAGGCGTATTTTAACTGTCATACGGATATTACTCTTCCCTATGATGAGATTAAAGAAATATCGGCTGTATTATATGACGGGACTATTATTCCTATCATAAAGGATTCAAGATTTGTATTAGAAGGAAGTCAGTTGCTGAATGAAGCATTTGATATTATCTAGCTAGATTAACAGATGAGATGAAGAATAGATGTAGTAAGAATAAAAGGAGGCTGCTATGCTAAGTATTGTTAATTTTTCTAAGAGCTATAAAGGTGGTAAAAAGGCTGTAGATAGCTTAAACCTTGAAATTTCTAGCGGTGATATCTTCGGCTTTATAGGTCACAACGGTGCCGGTAAGACGACTACTATTAGGGCAATAGCAGGAGTCTTGGATTTTGAAGAGGGAGACATATTAATCGATGGTGTTTCCATTAAGAAGGATCCTGTAAAATGCAAGAAGATAACCGCATATATCCCTGATAATCCGGACCTCTATGATCATTTGACAGGTATAGGATATTTGAACTTTATAGGTGATATTTATGAAGTTAGTCAAGTTGATAGGGAGCAGGCCATAGAAAAGTATGCAGGAGCATTAGAGCTTACTTCCAACTTGGGGGACTCTATTTCATCATATTCACATGGTATGAAACAGAAGCTTGCCATTATATCGGCATTAATACATAAACCCAAGCTTTTGGTACTGGATGAACCATTTGTGGGATTAGACCCTAAGGCATCTCTTACCTTACGAAATATAATGGTAGAACTCTGCAGAGACGGTAGTGCTATATTCTTTTCCACTCATGTTCTTCTTGTGGCAGAACAGCTTTGCAATAAGATTGGGATTATTAAGGATGGTAAGCTTGTGGCTTATGGGCCTACGAAAGAGGTTAAGGGTGATTCGAGTCTTGAGGATGTGTTCATGGAGCTGATTGAGACAGGTAATTCAATCATGTGATGGAGGCAAAACCTCCGCTATATATTACTTAAATTTATTGTTTTTGAGGAGGTTGGTGTGAAAGATGAAGAAAGTTATTCGATTGGTTAGTGTACAGCTATGGGCAATGCTAGGAAGCATGTTTGCCATAGGTGAACAGAAGAAGAAAAAGACCGATGCATTATATGTAGGGTTTGCTGTTTTCCTTATATTAATGAGCGTACTGTCATTCATTTATGCTTATGGAACCGGAATGGGGCTTAAGCAATTTGGCTCCATAGAATTATTACCTTCTCTGTTTATGTCTTTAACAAGTGTTATAGTTTTATTTACTTCAATTTATAAGGTTAAGGGCACCATATTTGGATTCAAGGATTATGATATGGTAATGTCTCTTCCAGTTAGCCATAGCCAGATTGTTGCCTCTAGGCTAATACTTTTATATGCGATAAATATCGTATTTGTACTAATTATCATGGTACCAATGATGATGGCTTATGGAATACTTATGGAACCGGGAATACAATTCTACATCTTTAGCCTATTGATGCTATTTTTGCTTCCTTTAATTCCAATAATAATTGCGTCATTTTTAGGCACTATTCTTACATATCTATCTATGCGTTTTAGATATAGCAATATTGTATATATGATTTTCTCCTTCCTGCTTTTGATAGGAATGATTATTTTCCCATATTTTATGGGTGATTCAGAGCAAGCGTTGATGGAAATGAGTCAAATGATTAATAGGCAGATTAACAATATCTACCCCTTGTCACAGCTCTATTTCGAGGCAGTTACTAAAGGAAATATGGTATCACTTCTTATATTTGTCTTGGTTTCCCTACTTGCTTTTATGGTATTTTCTATGGTAGTCGGAAAGGTATTTAAAAGAATAAATTCTGTAATTATGACCGGAAGATTTAAAGCAAATTATAAGCTTAAAGGCCTAAAGAGTTCATCACCATTAAAGGCCTTATATATAAAGGATCTAAAAAGATATTTTGCATCACCTATATATGTGATGAATACAGGATTTGGAGTGGTTATGCTGGTAATTGGAGCAATTGCCTTACCATTTATCGATATTTCTAAAATATCTGGGGAATTTGATATCACAGGTACAATAAAAGATTTAATTCCGATAATTATTACTTTCTGTATAGCTACCTCTAGTACAACCATGGCTTCAATATCCATCGAGGGAAAACATATATGGATAGCAAAGAATCTGCCGATAACCGGATTACAGATTTTTGCCTCAAAGATATTGGTTAATGCAACCATTATCGCTCCTGCGCTTTTAGCCTCGGTATTTATCTGCTTTATTATGGAGATGTCTATAATAGAAAGCCTTATAGTCTTGCTTAGTGCTTTATCCTTCTCCTTGTTCGTAGCCTTATATGGACTGGTTATTAATTTAAGCTTTCCGAATCTTTCATGGTCAAACGAAACAGTAATTGTAAAGCAAAGCACTGCATCAATGATATCCGTTTTTACGGGCATTGGTATGGCTGGAGTTCAATTTTTATTAATGATGGTTCTAGGTAATGCTATAAGTGGTATCTTGATATTTATAGCTTTATTATGGATTTTAAATTTTGCCTTATATAAAAGATTATCAAATAGCGGAGGAAGACAATTCGAGAAATTATAAGAAAGATTACTTATAAATAACCCACTGTTTATTAGGTCTGCTAATAAAAGCGATAAGAATTTATCTGCTGAAAGATTATCCTATATATGCTAGAATGTTGACAGGTGGATTGGGGAGGTAAAACCTCCGTTATAAGTTATATAAATTTTATATTCTATAGGAGGTAAAACCTCCGTTATAGGTTACATAAATTTCATTTTCTTTTTAGGAGGTTTTGGAATGGATTATAAACAGGCTGGAGTGGATATAGAAGCGGGCTATAAGGCAGTAGACCTTATGAAGGAGCATATTAAGAAGACTATGCGTAAGGAGGTTCTATCGGATATAGGAGGATTCTCGGGAGCATTTTCTCTTAAGAGGTTTATGAATATGGAGGAACCAACTCTTGTATCTGGGACAGACGGCGTAGGTACAAAGCTAAAGATAGCTTTTTTACTGGATATACATGATACAATAGGAATTGATTGTGTAGCTATGTGTGTAAATGACATTGCTTGTTCGGGAGCAGAGCCTTTATTCTTTCTGGACTATATTGCATGTGGTAAAAATGACCCAAATAGGATTGCCGACATAGTAAAGGGAGTTTCTCAGGGATGTATAGAAGCGGGTGCGGCCTTAATAGGTGGTGAGACTGCTGAAATGCCAGGTTTTTATCCTGAGGATGAATATGATTTAGCTGGTTTTGCAGTAGGAATTGCTGATAAGAGTAAGCTAATTACAGGAAAGGATGTTAAGCAAGGGGATGTGATAATAGGTATAGCTTCCTCTGGCATACACAGTAACGGATATTCCTTAGTTCGCCAAGTTTTTAGAATGCAAAGATCGGTTCTTGATACCTATTACGAGGTTCTTGGATCCAGTCTTGGTCAAGCACTTCTTACCCCTACTAAGATCTATGTGAAGACCTTGCAGGGACTAAAAAAGAATAGAGTAAATATTAAAGCCTGCAGCCATATTACCGGAGGCGGTTTTTATGAGAACATACCTAGGATGCTGCCCGAAGGAATGCATGGACATATACGTACAGACAGCTATGAAATACCTCCTCTTTTTAATATGCTAAAAAAGGACGGAGATATCGCTGATCAGGTAATGTATAATACATTTAATATGGGAATCGGCATGGCTATAGTAGTAGGACCTGAGCAAGCTGATAAAGCTATAAGCATCATTAATGAGACTGGGGAGAAAGCATTTATTCTAGGAGAAATAAGTGAAGGTATGAGGGGGATAACCTTATGCTAAGATTGGCGGTTTTGGTATCGGGAGGAGGAACTAACCTTCAGGCATTGCTTGATCAGATGGATATGGGCAAGCTTCCCGGTGTATCTATCGAAGTGGTAATCAGTAGCAAGGAAAAGGCATATGCACTTGAAAGAGCAAGGGCTCATGGTATAGCTACGGCTGTGATAAAAAAGAAGGATTACAATACCCCTGATCAATTTGACCAGGCCTTTTATAGCCTGCTTACAGACCATCAGGTTGACCTGATTGTCCTTGCAGGCTTTTTGTTGATACTACCTTTAAATATTGTAAGACATTATAAGAATAGAATAATAAATGTACATCCATCCTTAATTCCCGCTTTTTGCGGAATGGGGTATTATGGACTTAAGGTTCATGAAGAAGTATTATCCCGTGGGGTCAAGCTTACTGGTGCAACGGTGCATTTTGTGGACGAGGGAACTGATACCGGCCCCATTATTCTTCAAAAGGCAGTACCGGTCCTAGATGGAGACAGCCCGGAAATTCTCCAAAAAAGAGTTATGGAGGAGGCTGAATGGACCATCCTTCCTGAGGCAGTGAGACTTATATCAGAAAATCGTGTTCGGGTTGAGGGAAATTCTGTAATAATAATGTAATATTTACGTAATGGTGTCGTAATGGTGCCAGGCACCATTACGAAAGTGTGAACTGGAGGTATGGAATGAAAGTATTAATCATAGGCGGAGGCGGAAGAGAGCATGCCATAGCATGGAAGGTTGCAAAAAGCTCAAAGGTGGAAAAGCTATATTGCGCTCCCGGAAATGCAGGAATAGAGGAATGTGCAGAGTGTATCGATATACCCGTGACTAATCATGAAGGGCTTTCCGATTTTGCCTTGTCTAAGAAAATTGACCTTACGATTGTAGGACCGGATGATCCGCTTGCAGACGGTATAGTAGATGTCTTTGAGAAGAAGGGACTTCGTGTGTTTGGGCCCAGAAAGAATGCGGCTATTATCGAAAGCTCTAAGGTCTTTGCAAAAAACCTTATGAAGAAATACAATATTCCTTCAGCTGACTATGAGGCCTTTGATATGTCTGAGAAGGCTATAGAATATCTTAGGTCAAGCAAGTACCCAATAGTCATTAAGGCGGACGGTCTGGCTCTGGGAAAAGGTGTCCTAATCTGTATGAATTATGATGAGGCGGTAAGAGCTGTAGAGACAATAATGGTTGATAAGCAGTTTGGTTTAGCCGGGAATAGGATTATTATAGAGGAGTTCATAAAAGGACCTGAGGTATCGGTTCTGGCATTTTGTGACGGGACACATATTCTACCCATGACTAGCGCCCAAGATCATAAAAGAGCAAAGGATAATGATCAAGGCCTAAATACTGGAGGAATGGGTACATTTTCACCCAGTCCCTTCTATACAGAGGAAGTCGATAAATTTTGTAAGCAATATATCTATCAACCGACTATGGATGCAATGAAAGCTGAGGGTAGAGACTTTGTAGGGATATTATTTGTCGGATTGATGTTAACCGAGGATGGACCTAAGGTACTTGAATACAATGCCAGATTTGGAGATCCAGAGGCACAGGTGGTTCTTCCTAGACTAGAAAATGATCTGGTTGAGGTGTTTGAAGCTTGTATAGATGGCAAATTACATGAGACCCTATTATCCTTTGAGGAAAAGGCAGCAGTATGCGTAATCCTTGCCTCAGACGGATATCCTGAGCATTATGAAAAGGGCTTTGAGATACAGGGATTGGAGACATTCTCTAATACCGAGGATTATCATATCTTTCATGCCGCCACAAAAAAAGACCAGGGAAAAATTCTTACTAACGGAGGAAGAGTTCTAGGCGTAACAGCCTTAGGAAGTAACCTCAAAGAAGCCAGAGCAAATGCTTACAAAGCTACAGAAAAGATATACTTCACGAATAAATACATGAGAACCGACATCGGAAAATCTATAGAGTAAGTCATAAGTCACAAGCAAAATATATATTCAATTATAATCAAATAGACTTGTTTGAGCGGAGCGAGTTGTCTATTTGATTATCTGTTTTTAATAAAATAGTTAGATGTTAGAAACCCTTATATATTGCAATCGAAGCATGGGCTATCTCTACATAGACGGGTTCCCATAGTAATGAATCGACAGGGATTTTGACACCTTGGCCATTTTCAAAATTAAACCTTTTATAACATCTTATGACATGAAATACAGTAAATGCCACAGAACTGCCATAGTTCTTTTTTATGATAAACCAGTAATATCGACAGATGAGTGACAGTTAAGATGTTTGAAAGGAGTACTTGATGATAAAGCGGTTTTATCATAGATGGATTATATTTATCCTATGTATTGGAATTTTGTGGCCAAGCTATATACATAATTCGAAGGTGTCGGCTTCCGGGAAGGGAACAGTAACAGCCGGAACGCTTAATGTAAGAAAAGAACCATCTACATCTGCTCAAAGGACGCAGCTTTCGGATGGTACTTTTGTATATCTTAGTAAAGATGAAACCGTAACTATATTGGATACAAGTGGAGACTGGTATCATGTGTCTCTTCAATTTAATGGAAGGACCGTAGATGGATATGTTCATAGCGATTATATAAAGGTAACAAAGAGCCCTACAACGACTCCTACACCAAAGCCCACACCAAAACCCACAGCTACGCCAACGCCTAAGCCAACGCCAAAGCAAGAAAGTAGTGGGGGAACTACAGAGGGGGGCTACAAGCACGAGGCCACAGTAACCGCAAGCTCACTAAACGTAAGGAGCAAAGCTGGAACCAATAATCCCGTGGTTGGAACTTTAAAAAACAATAACAAGGTCACGGTTATAGGTGAAGCTCTGGATGGCAATACAAAATGGTATCAGATAAGCTTATCAAGCGGAGGAACTACTGTTACAGGATATGTATCCAGTCTTTATATTAAATTAAATCTTAAGAAAAGTATAAAAGCAAATATAAATGTATCAAAAGTAAATATTCGAAAGTCAGCAGGAAACTCTTCAATTTATCTAAAGAATGATGCGGGCAATATTGTATCATTAAAGAAGAATAAGGCTGTTAGCATCACAGATGAAGCGATATCAGCAGGTGTAAAATGGTACAAGCTATCCTTTAAGATAGACGGAAAGACCTATACAGGATATGCACCGGCACATCAGGTCGGTTTTAGGGGAGTGGATACTGAAAACAGTGCGGCACCTACACCTACACCTACGCCTAAGCCTACATCTAAGCCAACGCCCACACCTAAGCCTACCAAGGCGCCGGAGCCTACTAAGGCACCGACACCTGTTCCTACTTTAACACCGATTCCGACACCTGAACCCACGCCTAGCCCGGTTCCTACACCTACTATAACGCCTACACCAGGGCCGACACCTACACCATTTCCCGAACCCACAGTCGGACAAATTTTAGAGATTTACAACAATCCTGTATATAGCTACATAGATGAACCTGTAACCGGATATGTTTGTAACACTATCTACATGAACGTCTTTAGAGATGTAAATGTATCCAATGAATTTTTGTTTGATTCGAGTGGAATGCCGGTCATGCTAATAGGCGGGTCAAAGGTAACTGTGGGAAGTGCGGTTACTATTAATGGGCAGGTATGGTATCTTATGACTTATAATAATATAAGTACAGGTTATGTAAGAGCCGAATACATCTATATAACAGCTGATTTACCCCAGGGTGGAAAACCAACACCCGCTCCTACGCCAGTTCCCACACCAGATTCTCAGATTCCGGACAACCAAGACTTTGAAGCAAGGCTTACCGTGGAAGGATTTCCGGAATCATATAAGGATGCCTTAAGAAGATTACATGCTATACATCCTAATTGGGTATTTGAAGCTTACCATACAGGACTTGATTGGAATACGGTAATTGATGCTGAAAGTATCCCTGGAAAGAATACAATTCCAAATTCAAAAAGTGTCGAATGGCTTTCATTTAATAAGGGAGCATATGATTGGAGAACAGACAAATTCGTAGTATATGATGGCTCTTATTGGGTTACTGCATCAAGAGCGGCTATTGAATACTACATGGATCCAAGGAATTTCCTTGACCAGGATACTATATTCCAATTTGAGCTTCTTAGATACCAAAGCCGCTACCAGACCGAGGCTGGAGTTGAGAATGTTTTAAAGGGTACTGCATTATACAATTCCTCATACTCATTTACTAATGATTTGAATAATATTCAGACCATAACCTACGGTGAGACCTTTATGAAGGCAGCGGAGTATTCGGGAGTAAGCCCCTATCATTTGGCATCTAGGGTCAAGCAAGAGGTAGTAACAGGGCCTGCCACCTTAAGTAACAGTGTATCGGGCACCTATAAAGGCTACGAGGGGTATTATAATTTCTATAATATCGGAGCCAATGACAGCCCCGGTGGAGGGGCCATTGCCAATGGATTGACCTTCGCAAAGAATGGTAGCAAGAATGCAGCTACAAATGAGACATACCTTATTCCATGGACAAATCCTTATAAATCCATAGTTGGAGGGTCATATTTCCTAGGAAGTACATATATTAATAGAGGACAGGATACCGTCTATCTACAGAAATTCAATGTAACCCCGGTATCTACTTATTTCCACCAGTACATGACTAACGTTGAGGCGCCTTGGGCTGAAGCGAGAAAGATAGCAGTGGCTTATGGAAACATGATGGAGTCCCCTATAGTATTTTCAATACCGGTGTATTTGAATATGCCGACAAATCCTTCACCGAGACCTACAACCCAATTCAATCCTAATAATAGATTGAAGAGTTTGAAGGTTCTTGATTTTAAGGATAATGAACTTGCACTTACACCTACATTTAACCAGACAGAATACAATTATTATTTGATTGTATCAAATGAGACAGAAGCCGTTCAGATTAAGACTACAACCGTGAGTAAGAAAGCCAGCGTATTTGGAGGAGGTTATATTCCGCTAAGTGTCGGGAATAACGAAATTACCATACCGGTAGTAGCGGAGAATGGTGATATAGCAAATTATATAATTAATATTGTTAGAGAGTAAGAACAGCCAATCATGAAATTTTATTAGGCTGTACTACCGGATAAGATAAGACTCCGGCCGGTAAGGTGTATAAGCCTACTGGCCGGAATTTGTACTTACAAAAAAATATATAGATTTTAACAAGAATATGTTATTATTAAGCAAAAGGGGGAAAGGTAATGAAAAGAAGACCTTACAGATTTTTATTATTTTGCTTGTTATTTATATTAGGTGGGTTTCTAAATGTAAAATATATAAATGCAGCCAGCGCAAATATTGAGATTACTACCGATGATAGCCAAATAGTTGTTGATGAAACAGTATTAGTATATATAAATATAAGCTCGGACTCTATGTTTGGAAATATTGAAGCTAATTTAACATATGACGAGGAAATTCTCGAATACAAAAGTAGTGTATCCTTTATTACCGGGAGTAGCGGGTTTCTAAAGATAGCTGATATTAATATATCAGAAGATGCTAACAACAGAAAATACGCACTTGAATTTCAGGCATTAAAGGTGGGAAAGACTGAAATAGAGTTCAGCGGACCTGTTATGGTATATGATAATGAAGCTACACTTCCTATGTCTGTGTTTTTAGACTCAACTGAGCTCGAGGTAAAAGCAGCCCAAACTGCTTCGGATAATGCGTACCTTAAATCGCTTAGAATAAGTCCGGCAAACCTAAGTCCTGAATTTGATAAGAATATACTCGAATATAGTGCAAATGTTAGCTATGACATAGATAGGCTTGTTGTAGTAGCTCTTCCTGAGGATGATAAAGCAACAATTCGTGTTGCTGGTAATGATTTATTGGAAGAAGGAGAAAATAAAGTTATAGTCAGTGTGATTGCGGAGGCTGGAAATATCATAGAATATACTATTAATGTTATGAAAGATATTGCTCCAGAGGAAGGTGACTACACCTCTCCGATTACACCTGATAAGAAGCATGGTAGCTTTGAGCTTGTCCGTGTGGATAATGAAATATTCGCCATATATAGTGGTAAATATAGAATAATGGAAGCACCTGCCGATATGAAAATACCAAACGGATATATTAGAAATAAAATCATTATCTCAGGTATATCAATCCCTGTGTTAGCATCTGAACAACTGGATAATGAGTTCCTGCTTATATATGCAGAGAATGAGTTAGGTCAAACAGGTCTTTACAGCTATGATAAGGTAGAAAAGACTATGCAACGCTATGCATCAGAGCAAACTCCTATTCCTGAACAGACTAATGAAATCGAAGAGGAGAGTATGAATTCCAAGCAGTACCGGTCCAATCTTAATATAGCAGCTATAATTATTGCATTATTAAGTGCACTTTGTGCTGTATTTGTTATCCTGTCCATTAGATTGTTCATGAAGTTAAAGGGATATGGCGATGAATAAATTTCTATTGACAAGGCAAGACGGTTGTTATACAATGTATATAACAGATATAACTATGCTTTCTATATCTTTGTAACTTAATCACTTTAATTTATTTAAGAGGTGTATACGATGTATGTGAAGATTGATTTTAATAGTGA
>LSQX01015999.1_pt1 | contig 13323 bp, 10 predicted proteins | sample 654561 | NCBI WGS metagenome assembly LSQX01 (sample SAMN04489861, study PRJNA283612) | anaerobic digester metagenome | isolation source: 4 biogas reactors fed with cattle manure at either 37C or 55C with and... | place: Denmark: Kongens Lyngby | collected 2014 | reverse complement strand
AGCTCTACCAGCGCAGCGCCGATGTTTTTTTGGGTGTGCCCTTCAATATCGCTTCCTATGCCCTGCTGACGCTGATGATGGCACAGGTAACCGGACTGAAACCGGGCGATTTTGTGCACACACTCGGAGATGTGCACATCTATTCCAACCACATTGAACAGGTGAAACTTCAGCTTACCCGCCAGCCCTTTCCCCTGCCGGAAATGAAAATCAATCCGGCAATTAAAAACATTTTCGACTTCAAATTTGATGATTTTGAGCTGATTGGCTATGAAGCACATCCGCATATCAAAGGGAAAGTTGCAGTTTGAAATTCACAACAGAAACAGGCTCGGACGCCTGTTGATTTTTCTCAGGAAAAACAATGCAGTCTCTTTTCAATCAAATTCTTAAAACAGAATATGACACATAAAAATATATCCATCATCGTTGCCGTTGCAAGCAATTTTGCCATCGGAAAAAACAACGATTTGCTCTTTCACCTTCCCAACGATTTGAAACGTTTCAAAAAAATCACCACCGGAAAAACTCTGATAATGGGAAGAAACACTCTGCTTTCGCTGCCCAAATGCCCCCTTCCAAACCGCAGGCATATTGTAATCAGCGACAAGCCCGATGACGTTTTTCCGGGATGCGAAGTGGTCTTTTCCATTGATGAAGCGCTTGAAAAAGTAAAAGCTGAAAAGGAAGCATTTGTTATCGGCGGCGGAATGGTTTACAGACAGTTTTATCCGGTTGCCGCAAAATTATACTTAACTCTTGTGCACAAGGATTTTGACGCTGACGTGTTTTTCCCGAAAATCGATTTCACAGAATGGGAAGAGCATTCGCGTGAAGATCTGTATGACGAAAAGAACGAGTTTCACTATTCGTATATCAATCTAACACGAAAAGAAGTGACGGATTAAACCATTTTTTCAATATCTTACTGCCGTTTTTCGCTTAAATCCATAAAACCATTTGGTATGAACTTCAATCAAAAACTTATTGCCCTTACTGTCTTCAGCACGCTTTTTATGGCTACTGTTGCTCAGGACTATAGTGATTTCATTGTTATTGATCAGTTTGGCTACCGCCCTGAAGCAGTAAAAACGGCAGTTATCCGCGATCCTAAACAAGGATCTGATGCAGATTTGAGTTTTACCCCCGGCAACGCATATCAGGTGATTGAAGAATCCACCGGCAATCCGGTTTATGAAGGCAATCCTGTTGTTTTTTCGGGTGGCAATACCGATGCAGCTTCCGGCGATAAAATCTGGTGGTTCGATTTTTCATCACTAACTTCAGCCGGGAAGTATTATATCCTTGACGTTGAAAATAATCAGCGCTCTTTCTCTTTCAATATTTCCGGCTCAGCATACAATCATGTTTTAAAACATGCGGTACGCATGCTTTTCTATCAGCGTGCAGGCTTTGAGAAAAGTGCAGAATTTGCTGGTGAAGGATGGGCAGATAAAGCAAGCCATATTGGTTATATGCAGGACAAAACATGCAGGTTATACAATAAAAAAAGTGATGCATCCACCGAACGTGATCTGCATGGCGGCTGGTATGATGCAGGAGATTACAACAAATACACCGCATGGACAGCAAACTATGTTGAGAGTCTGCTTTTAAGCTATCTGGAGCACCCCGGGGCTTTTGGCGACGATTACAATATTCCGGAATCAGGGAACGGAATTCCCGATATTTTGGATGAAGTAAAATGGGGGATGGACTGGCTGTTTCGCATGCAAAACGAAGATGGATCTGTTTTAAGCATTGTGGGTATTTCTCATGCTTCCCCGCCTTCAAAAGCTCAGGGACAAAGTCTTTATGGGCCTGCCAGCACCACGGCAACCATGTCCTCATCAAAAGCTTTTGCATTGGGGAGCAAAGTTTACCGGTTAACCGGAATGGATGATTATGCCGAACTGCTCAAAGAAGCTGCAATCAAAGCATGGAATTGGGCAGAAGAGAACCCTGATGTGATATTCAACAATAATGATGACGCCAACGGATCATTGGGAATTGGTAGTGGTAATCAGGAAGTTGCAGCCGAATATAACCGGCTGGCAATTCGTCTTAATGCAGCCATGTATCTGTTCGAAATAACAGGCGGGCAGTCCTATCTGAATGTTTTTGAATCCAATTACCGAAAATTGCCCCTGTTCATATGGACAAATTATGTCAGTCAATACTGGACAGCCGATCAGTCCATGTTCTTATATTTTCTGGATTTGGACGGAGTGAATACAAACGTTAAGACCGATATAAAAAACGCACTTAGAACCGGATTCAATAAAAACGGTGATTATGCCGAAAAAATCAAAGGAGACGGATATCGCTCATACATTGCAGATTACAACTGGGGTTCCAATAAATATAAATCAGACTACGGATTCACTTTTTATCTTCTGGCAGAAAAATCATTAGATGAAAGTAAAAATATCCTTTTTAGAAAAAGTGCTGAGGATTATATACACTACCTGCATGGCGTGAATCCTTTCAATATGGTTTATCTGACAAATATGAATGAATTTGGCGCATCAAAAAGTCTGACAGAGATTTACCATAGCTGGTTTGCTGATAATAGTCCGAAATGGGACAAAACCGGAGAATCCACATACGGTCCGGCCCCGGGTTTTCTTGCCGGAGGTCCCAATAAATACTACACATGGAATTCCTGCTGCAATAATAACTCTTGCGGGTCAACAGCCAATAATGCACTTTGCCGCTCCGAAGAAATTCCGGTAGGTGAACCCCCTGCGAAAATGTATAAAGATTTTAATACGAGCTGGCCCTTAGACTCATGGGAAATCACTGAACCGAGCATTGGTTATCAGGTTTCATATATCCGGCTGCTCTCCAAATTTGTTGAGCCGGAAGGAATAAGTTCCCTGAAAACGATTGAAAAACAGTCCACTTTTGCAGTTTATCCCAACCCGAACAACGGCTCTTTTATTATAAAAAATCACAATTCTCTGTCAGAAACAGATTGTCGTATTTTCGATTCAAATGGCCGGCTGATCTTTCATAAGAAAGTTGGCGATATGGAGAACGTTAACCTGAAGCTTTCGCCGGGAGTCTATTATGTAAAAGGAACAACAGGACAAAGCGCTGAGAAACAGAAGATTATAGTTCAGTGATTTACCAAAACATAAAGAGAGTTTTGACTTAACTTTTCAAGAATCAGCCGGATAATATTTATAAATTGAGTAGCTTAGATTTTATCATTGATTGTAACGATATTTGAACCATTAAAATAGCAATTACAAAAGGGAAGCAAAAATATTCAAAATGGAACTTTTAAAAATTTTGCGTGAAGAAAAAGAAATTCGCTTAAAAGGTGGAATTTACCATCTTACGCAAATAAAGTTGGCTTACAACACCAATCGTATTGAAGGAAGTAAATTGACGGAGGAACAGACGAGGTATATTTACGAAACCAATACGATTTTTATGGAGCCCGGTGAGACTACCGCAAATATTGATGATATAACCGAAACAATCAATCATTTTTCCTGCTTTGACTATATGCTGGATGTTGCCGGTGAACCATTGACGGAAAAGCACATAAAGAAATTTCATCTTTTGCTGAAAACAAATACTTCTGACTCAAAAAAATCATGGTTTCGCATCGGAGATTATAAACTGAGAGCCAACATGGTTGGCGGACAAGAAACATCATTGCCGGCTCAAGTACCCCGGGATATTGATGAACTGATAAAATCCTACAGGAATAAACCTGCTATAACAATTAATGACATTATTGATTTCCATTTCCAATTTGAACGAATCCATCCCTTTCAGGATGGAAACGGAAGAGTTGGCAGGTTGATAATTTTTAAAGAATGTCTTGCAAATAACATCATGCCTTTTATTATTGAGGATGATCACAAGTATTTTTACTACAGGGGCTTATCCGAATATACAAAAGTAAAGGATTATTTGGTGGATACCTGTCTCTCAGCCCAGGATAATTACAGTAAAACAGTAGCCTATTTTTTACCTAAATGAGAAAAAAGCCAGCGAAAACCGATAATTGTACTATATGTTACAATTATTGCTTTCAGCTCTTCCTATCTTTAATCCCTAAATATTTTTTGCCAAAATATTGATTTTAAACCTTTGCGATTTATATATGTCGATGAGATTAGGTATTTTAGCGCTATAATCAACTTTAAAAAAATCGATGATGGACCGACGAAATTTCTTAAAAGCGGCAGCGCTGACCGGCGCTGCAATTACCGCAGTCAAAGATGCCGAGGCGATGAGCATTCTGACTCAGTCCTTTCAGAAAAAAAGCGAAACATCCGCATACGATTTGGTAGCAGTTATGGGGGGTGAGCCGGAAGTGATGTTCAAAAAGGCAATTGAGGAGATGGGGGGAATGAAAAAATTTATCAGCAGCGGCGATAAAGTGTGTGTGAAACCCAACATCGGGTGGGATAAAACACCTGAAATGGGAGCCAACACCAATCCGAAACTAATTGTTGAAATCATCAGACAATGCTTTGAAGCCGGGGCAAAAGAGGTTACCGTTTTCGACCATACCTGCGACGACTGGATTAAATGTTACGCCAACAGCGGAATTGAAGAGGCAGCCAAAGCAGCCGGAGCGAAAGTTGTTCCTGCACATCAGGAATCCTACTACAAACCGGTTTCCCTGCCAAAAGGCAAAAGTCTGAAAGAGGCAAAAATTCATCAGGCAATTGTGGATGCCGACAAGTGGATTAATGTGCCGGTTCTTAAAAATCATGGTGGCGCACAACTCACCATTTCCATGAAAAACTATATGGGAATTGTCTGGGACAGAGGGTATTTTCATGCAAACGACTTGCAGCAGTGCATTGCAGATGTATGTACGTATGAGAAACGCCCGGTTCTCAATGTGGTGGATGCCTACCGGATGATGAAAACCAGTGGTCCCAGAGGAAAATCCGAAGCTGACGTGGTGCTCTCCAAAGGACTTTTCATCTCGCAGGACATTGTAGCCGTGGACACTGCAGCCGCCAATTTCTTCAATCAGGCGCGAGAGATGCCGCTTGACAAGGTAACTCATCTGGCGAAAGGGCAGGAGCTGGGAATCGGAACCATGCAGTTGGATAAACTGAATATCAGGAGAGTAAGGATTTAAACGCCAGCAGAAAGTTATCCGGATTACCGAATCTCCAATTTGCTGTGATTCACCGGTTTGCTCTGCCCGGACTTTTAATTCGAAATTTCCGCCTCTCCTTTTCAGATAAAACTGAACGTTATGCTTAAAAAAATCAGAATTGCCGTTTCTGTTATATTTTTTTCACTTATCACCCTTTATTTTCTTGATTTTGCCGGTTTTCTGCCTGAAAAAATGAGCATTTTAGCCGATATTCAATTTGTTCCGGCATTACTTGCACTCAACGGAACGATATTACTTATACTGACCCTGTTAACGCTGCTCTTCGGAAGAATATACTGCTCATCTGTCTGCCCTTTGGGTGTTTTTCAGGATATTGCTGCCCGGATTTCAAAAAAATTTGGCAAAAGAAAAAGATACACGTACAGTAAGACTAAAACAGCACTTCGCCTGACGGTTTTAGGCGTGGCAATTTTGGCTTTTTTCGCCGGAATTTCCATTTTGCCGGGCTTGCTTGACCCTTACGGTGCTTACGGCAGAATAGTTACGCATCTTTTCAGACCGCTCTATTTAGCCGGAAACAATGTGCTGACTTCAGTTTTTACGACATTTGACATCTACAGATTTTACCATGTCAGCATATACTCCCTTGGATTTTTATCAATCGCAATCGCCTTGCTGACTTTTCTGCTGATCGGATTTTTAGCGTGGAAGCATGGAAGAACATACTGCAACACCATCTGTCCTGTCGGTACAATCCTTGGGTTTCTGAGCAAATTCTCCCTTTTCAGGGTGCAGTTTGTGGATGAAAAATGCAATTTGTGCGGCTTGTGCACCATGAAGTGCAAAGCATCCTGTATCGACTCAAAAAGTAAAACTGTTGATTATGAGCGCTGTGTTGTCTGCTTCAATTGCATTGAAGCCTGCAACCGCGATGCGATGAAATATACCATTGTGGGGCGAAAAAGAATATCCGAAGAAAAGCCTGTTCAGATTTTGGAAAATGCCGAAAGATCCAATCAAAATGGAGAATCGAGACGGCGTTTCCTGCTTGCGGTGCTGATGTCAGGAGTGGCTGCCGGAAAACTGTTTGCACAGAAAATTGCCGAGCCGCTTTTGCCCAAACGGGAACTGAAACGGCAAATTCCGGTTGCACCACCCGGAGCGCTGAACTTTGAACGCTTCCGGGAAAAATGCATCTCCTGCCATCTTTGTGTCAGCAAATGCCCGTCTCATGTTATCAAACCTGCTTTTCTGGAATACGGAGTGAGCGGAATGATGCAGCCAAAGCTCTATTTCGACCACGGATTCTGCAACTACGACTGTACGGTTTGCTGCGATGTTTGCCCCACCGATGCGCTGACCAAACTGACCATGGAAGAGAAGCACCACACCCAAATGGGGCAGGTGAATTTTATTCTGGAAAACTGTATTGTCTATTATGACGAAACAAGCTGCGGCGCATGTTCGGAGCACTGCCCGACTCAGGCGGTGCGCATGGTTCCGTACAAAGATGAACTGACCATTCCGGAAATTGAACCGGAAATTTGCGTGGGTTGCGGTGGTTGTGAATATGCCTGCCCGGCAATTCCCTATAAGGCAATTTTTGTGGAAGGGTTAACCGCTCACAATATTATTGAATTGGAACACGAAGAAGCGGAAGATATCACTATTGATGATTTCGGATTCTGATGCTTCGTGCTCCGTTGTTTCAAAATTCAAAAAGCTATTCCTGCGGGATGGCCTCTTCAAGCGGTTCTGCCAGACTTAATCTTTTCTCAGCCGCTTTTTTACAGGTGAGACAAAGTTCAGAGTCGCCGATTTTTCGCTCTTCCCATGCTTCTTTCACGGTTCCGCTGAACTGCTCTCTTCCGCGGATGTGCTGGCAGTCGGAATCCAGATGGTATTTGTTCCCTTTGGTAGTCCAGTAAACCAGATCAACGCCGTTGTTCAGCGCCCTAATGGCATCTGTCTGCGCATTGATTTGCTCGGTATATTTTTCGATTGAAGCCGGATTGAAGTCAATTCCGGTTATTCCGGCTACCAACAGGGCAACAACCGCAACTGCTCCTGCAATGCCCTTTGTTTTTCCGTCAATGTCCTTATTCAGAAAAATCAAAAGAACCAGAGGGAGAAATGCCAGAACTGCGATAATTGCACCCAACTGATTCTGTACAAAGAACCTGAACTTCTCCTTTTCAGATGCAGGGTCAAGGCGATTTGATTTTTCCCAGAGTACATTCCCCAAGATTGCCAGCGCCAAAATCACAACAATCGCAACAACCAACCAAACCAATGTTTCATTGCTGATTAATTTCAGGATTGCAAAAACTTCACCGGCGATGGCGATTAGCCACGCCAAAATGGCAAACAAGCGAAGCTGTTTTGCTTTGCCTTTTGCTTCATCACTTGCTACAAACTGCTTTTTTTCATTCATAATAATCTGATTGAGTAATAAAATGTTAAACCTGTTCAAATATAAATGAAGTACATCTATTTTTCAAATGTTTCACCATTATCATTTTTTTTGTAAAAATAACTTTGCCCGGTCGCTCTCATGTCAAAAGTAAAAATCTCCGAATCGGGGAACCGGTCAAAAAAGGCAATCATGCCAATATCACCTGCGCAAAACAGGCTGTGAACACTCATAATAAACATCCAGAAGTAAAATGCAGGATGATGAAATGTAAAAAAAATTCCTGCCAATGTTATGATTTTCACTGCAATAAGCGGTGTCAGGGCGACAAAGATAAACTGTTTCCGATTGAGCACATGCTGATCGGCTTCGGCATAAAAAATAAACTGCCTGATGTATCCGCCAATTTTCACGTGCGGAGCACCGGTGAGCTTAAACGCGAACAAATGCAGCAGCTCGTGAATGAAAATCAACAGTGTGAAAGAGAATACAACGGCGCCAATCAGCCAGTAAAGCGGATGAAAATCGCCATGGATTGCCAGCACTATCGGACGCGTGGCAAAAAGCAGTCCTGCAAGAATCATAACCAGCTGATACACCATAAAACCGCGAATCCGTCTGCTGTCGCCGGAAAGCTGCTCCATGACAAACTCCTTGACTTCAGTATGTTCCAAAATAGCAATCTGTTCATATTCATCACTGTTCTGCAACTCTTCAAGGGTTGGATTAGATCTGCATATCATTTTTGAAAAATAATTTTCAGCATATCTTTAATGCTGATTAAACGAATGAGCAGAGCAAACAGTACTGAACCTGCAATCATTGCCAGATAACCGTGAATCCAGTTACCAAAATTCCGTGAAAGCTCTGCCAGGGCAATTACCACTGCCGTAAACAAAAATACTCTGAAAATATAGGAAAATCCGGGTTTTAGTCTGAAAATAACCAATGCCAGAATCAGCTGCACGGCTCCGGTGAAAAGTTGTGTGGTCAGGCTGGCATAGGCAGAACCGTAAGCCTGCATTCGCGGAATCAGGATCAGATTCAGCGCAATATTCAGCAGCACGCCAAAAAGCGCCATGATGTTGAGCTGTTTCATGCTGCCGTTGGCAGTAAGCAGGGTTCCGAAAATATAGGTGGATGCAATGCCTACAAACCCAATCATCAGAATACCGAGTATATCGGCTGAAAGCGCCGTGTTTGAAGTATAAAGCAGCGACATGATTTCAACATCATAATAAACGCTGGAAACCGCAATCACAATAGCCGGAATCATAAGCAATGTGAATGAAAGTTTAACCACATCTCCTATCGGTTCGTGCTCTTTAATCATTTTTGAAAAAATGGGCAAAAGCAAACCTGCCACCAGAGCGCCAAACATGGAAACGGCATCTAACAGGCGGAAAGCCTGCGCATAAATTCCCGCCTGTTCATGCCCGGTTGTGCCGCCCAACAGGCGTTCAAGCATAACCGAATCAATCCGGTTATAAAGCGCCATGAGCAATATGAGCAGTGCATAGGGATATGATTTCCGAAGGAAAACAAAGAAAAATTTCAGGTCAAACCGGATATTGAACCGCCCTGCTTTTTGAAGGACAATGACAAAAGTGATCGCCGCAGTGATGACATAGCTGATTGTCTGCGCATATACAAACCACTGAATACTGAATTTTCCGCCCAAAATATTGGTGAAAATCAGCAGGCTGCAAATAATAATCATCAGTGAACGGTCGAGCACGGAGAGCAGACTGTCGGTTCGGAAAAACTGCAACGCAGTGATGTTTGAACGCAAATAGAGTGTAAAAGAGATAAGAAACTGATTGAAAATCAGGAAAAAAAGCAAATGAAACTGCACTTTGCTATAGCCGATGATGCCGGCAACAATAAGGCTGAAAAGTGCATAAATAACCGCTAAAACAAGCTTCAATCCAACAATGTTTGAAAGATGTTTGGGCAGCAGAAAATTATATTGCGAAATATTCCGGTTATTGAAATTGGTGATTCCAACATCAAGTAAAATATTGAGAATCATGGAAAAGTTGAACAGAGCGAAATAAAGCCCGTAGCTCTCATCGCCCACCAGATTTTGAACAGTGCGGTCAATTCCGAAAATCCAGAATGGCTTAATCAGCAAATTCAGGCTGATTAATAGAATTAAGTTTGTTACAAATTTCCGTTTCAAATTATTTCAATCTCAAAAAGATTAATCAAGCAAAGTTTTGCAAAAATAGAAGAAATGGTGCAATACCCTTAATGAAACGAACAGGGTTAAAATTATCACACAAAATGTTAATTTAAACATTTCTACATTTCATTTGATACTTTTGCAAATATTTAATTTTGAACGTTTGCATTCTAAACGCAGAAACTGCCGGATTATTTATAAAAAGAAAATATTTTATACTTTTATTTTTTTAATTGCTTTTTTGGAAAATACGTTTTGAAAAAAGATGAAATGACTAACACATTCACGCTTAATTATAGATACTGTTTATGAGAATTGCAGTAAATACACGGTTGCTGATAAAAGGTAAACTTGAAGGAATTGGCAGATTTGCCATGGAAACGCTGAAAAGAATAACCCGGGAGCATCCCGAACATCAGTTTATTTTCATTTTTGACCGCCCATACAGCTCTGAATTTATTTTTTCGGACAATGTTATTCCCGTTGTTGCCGGTCCGCCGGCAAGGCATCCCTTCCTTTTTTACATCTGGTTTGAATGGCAGATTCCCCGGCTGTTGAAAAAATACAAAGCCGACCTGTTCCTCTCGCCCGACGGATACCTTTCGTTAAACACAAAAGCTCCTCAACTTCCGGTTATTCACGATCTCAGTTTTGTGCACCGCCCAAAAGACCTGACATCGCTGATGAGCCGCCACTACAACTACTTTTTTCCGCGTTTTGCGCAAAAAGCAAAGAGAGTGGCAACCGTTTCCGAATATTCAAAAGAAGATATTGCCCGCACTTTCAATATAGAAAGCGATAAAATTGACGTGGTTTACAGTGCAAATGTCAAAAATTTGAAGCCTGTCGATTCAGCTTCACAGGAAAAGATCAGGAAAAAACACACTTCCGGGAATCCCTATATTTTGTTTGTTGGCGCTTTGCATCCCCGAAAAAATATAACGGGTTTACTAAAAGCTTTTGAGCTTTTTAAAACCCAAAAAAACAGCAACATGAAATTGCTTATAGTGGGCGGAAAAATGCACAAAACCGGTGAAATTTTCAATACGTTTGAAAAAATGAGCTGCAAAGAAGATGTGATTTTTGCAGGCAGGGTTTCGGATGAAGAGCTGCATAAAATTTACGGGGCGGCATTTGCCTTAGCGTTTGTTCCGTTTTTTGAAGGTTTTGGGGTTCCGGTCATTGAAGCGATGAGCGCCGGCATACCGGTTATTTGCTCCAACACCACATCGCTGCCCGAAGTTGGCGGCGACGCAGTGCTCTACGTTAACCCGAATAATACCGGAGAAATTGCAGATGCCATGCTGAAACTCCATGACAACCCGGAATTAAGGGCAAAACTCATTGAAAAAGGATTTGTGCAGAAATCAACTTTTTCGTGGGACGAAACTGCCCGCTTGCTCTGGCAAAGTGTTGAAAAAGCCATTCGGTAATCAAAACGCAGTAAAAAACAGAAATGTGCTGTCACTACCAAAAACTCTTCCCGAAGCCAAATTGCCTCTTCCGGTTTAGATTTGCTTTATCTAATTGATTTTTCCTATTTTTGCAGCAGTAAAAAACCAAAATGATTGAAACCGCAAAAACAGTTTGCAAATGAAAGAGAATAAAGAACTGCCGGTTTAAATATTTGTTTTGGCATTACTTTAATATGATGCTATAAAAATTCATATTCAGAGACTTACACATTATGGTTCATAATTTAAAAAACCGGAGCCTTTTAAAATTACTGGACTTAACAGATGATGAAATTAAGTATCTGCTTGAATTGTCGGCGGCGTTTAAAAAGGCAAAATATGCCGCTGCCGAACGACAGTTTCTCAAAGGAAAAAACATAGCGCTCATTTTTGAAAAAAGTTCCACACGCACGCGCTGCGCTTTTGAAGTTGCTGCTTTTGATCAGGGCGCTCATGTAACTTATTTAGATTCTTCGGGTTCGCAAATCGGGCATAAGGAGTCTGTAAAAGACACTGCCCGGGTTTTAGGGCGCATGTATGACGGCATACAGTACCGCGGGTTTGCTCAGGAAACTGTTGAAGAACTTGCGCGCCATGCCGGGGTTCCCGTCTGGAACGGGCTCACCGATGCGTTTCATCCCACTCAGGTTTTGGCAGATTTTCTGACCATGAAAGAGCACAGCAAAAAACCGTTATCGCAGATTAAATTCTGCTTTCTGGGAGATGCCCGCAACAATGTGGGCAACTCGCTCATGGTTGGCGCCGCTAAGCTTGGAATGGATTTCAGGGCTGCCGCACCCGTGAAATTTTATCCTTCGAAAAAATTGCAGGAAGAATGTCGCCGGATTGCCGAAACTTCCGGAGCAAAAATAACTATAACCCAAAATGTGGCTGAAGCGGTGCAGGCTTGCGATTTTGTCTATACAGACGTATGGGTTTCAATGGGTGAACCGGAAAGCGTTTGGACTGAGCGCATTGCACTGCTCAAACCCTATCAGGTTAACAAAAAAGTGATGGAACTCACCGGAAATCCCGGTGCAAAATTTATGCACTGCCTTCCTGCATTTCATAACCGCGAAACAAAGGCAGGTGAGCAGATTTTTCAAAAATATGGCATTGAAGCGATGGAAGTGACCGATGAAGTTTTTGAAAGCGAAGCATCGGCTGTATTTGACCAGGCTGAAAACCGGCTTCACACCATCAAAGCGGTGATGGTTGCCACATTAACAGACGTTACGAAACAAAGTTTTTCTCAGAAATCAACTTAAAAATCACATAATGAAGAAATTCACATTCAGCATTCTGTTTGTTCTGTTCGGAACTCTCCTTCATGCGCAGGAGGATATCAGAGCAGAGATACTGTCCTATCCCGACAGCACGGAGATGATAATCAGAAACGGGAGAAAACTGGTTTTGGACAGGGTGCTTGCCGGTGATCATAAAAAGGCGATGAGCGCTATCAATTTTTTAAGAAACAATACCGATAAACGTTACGTAATCTTCTATCCGTCAGAAGAGTTGCTGCTGTCGCTGTCAGTCAGAAATTTTTCGCTCTTTCTTTACAACGCCAAGAATTATGAGCATTTAATGGAAGACAAAACCAAATCAGTCCGCGTGGAAAACATTATTGGTGATTTAGATCAATATTTAGCTGCTGAAATGCCGTTTATTTCAGAAGAACTTGAAGCTTCGCAATTAAACGAAAAGGACAAGGAAATTATCCGGTTATACATTCGCTACTACACCGGAGATAATATCCCAACCCTTAATAAAGACATCAAAAACTATCAGAAATCAAACCCCGACTCAGACTACAACTATTTTTCTGCTCAGCTGAAAAGGCTCTCAAACACCGGGAGAACAAATTTCCTTTTTGGCTATGGAAATGAATTTTTAGGCGGCGAAATTTCGGAAGTTTTCACAAATCACATTCACCTTTTGAACATGGAACTGGACGTTTTCATCAATAATCTCTACCTCTCCATGTTCATCGGCGGGAGCATCAGTAAAGTAAATTCATCAATTGACCTGCCTGTTAAAAATAAAGAGCTGATTCACGCAAGCGACGAAAAGGCGAGCAGCCTGAAATATGGCTTCAAAGCGGGGAGGAAAATTTATTCCGGTAACAATATAAATCTCTATCCCTTTTTGTCGTTTGGCGGATATGAAA
>LSQX01363785.1_pt3 | contig 13325 bp, 15 predicted proteins | sample 654561 | NCBI WGS metagenome assembly LSQX01 (sample SAMN04489861, study PRJNA283612) | anaerobic digester metagenome | isolation source: 4 biogas reactors fed with cattle manure at either 37C or 55C with and... | place: Denmark: Kongens Lyngby | collected 2014 | reverse complement strand
AGCAGGCTCCGGATAATGTAAAAAGATCGCCCGCTTTAGCAATTTTAAGAAGCGCCGGGGTTAAACCGATTGCTTTCGATGATAAAGTTGTTGTACTTTCTTTTAGATTCCCTGTCCACAAGGACAAAATAGAACAAGCCGAAAATAATAAAATCACCGCCAAAATAATCGGTAATTTCATCGGCCATCAATGTGAGGTTCGTTGCGTATACGAACCGGAAGAAAACCATCTGGTGCATGAATTACAAAAAATGGGCGGGCAAATAGTAGAAGTGGAGGAAAAATGGACTTAAACATGATGAAACAGGCAATGCAATTAAAAAGCAACCTGGAAAAAGCACAAAAAGAATTGGAAAAGATGAAGGTTGAAGCAGAATCCGGAAACGGCGCAGTCAAAGTTACCGCTAATGGAAAGCAGAAGATATTATCCATTAAAATTGCCTCTGAGGCAGTAGAAACCGGTAAAGCCGCAGATCTTGAAAAACTGGTATTTAAAGCTGTAACAGGTGCTTTGGAGAAATCCAAAGAATTAGCTGATGAGAAACTGAAGAAATTAACCGGTGGAATGAAAATCCCCGGATTAACTGATTAGAGGATAGTAATAAATTGGAAGTAAATTCATCCAATACATCTGATTCCGTTAACCGTCTGATGCAGGAACTTGCCAAGCTTCCCGGTATCGGTCCTAAAAGTGCTCAGCGTCTGACATACCATTTGTTGCGTACGCAAAAAGAGCAGGTTATCTCTCTGGCAGAGGCTATTATGTCACTGAAAAACAGCACGCGCCTCTGCTCAGTCTGTTTTAACATTGCCGATTCGGAGTTCTGCCCCATTTGCCGTAACGAAAAACGGGACAAAAGCAGTATATGTGTAGTCGAACAACCGCAGGATATCTTAGCGCTGGAACATTCAGGTATTTATAAGGGTCTTTATCATGTTCTCCATGGAGCTATATCGCCAACTGACGGAATAGGAATTAGCGACATTAGAATTGAGGAACTGATGGTAAGGCTTAAAGATGGAGATATATCAGAAGTAATTCTGGCTACCAACCCGACACTTGAAGGCGAACAGACCGCTATGTACCTTAATAAGGTTATCATCCCGCTGGGCGTTAAAGTTACACGGCTTGCCAGAGGGTTGCCGTTTGGTACAGAGCTTGAATATGCCGACGACGTTACTTTAAGCCGTGCGCTTGAGGGCAGGCAGGAGTTAAAGTAAAAGTGATTAAAAATGCATTTTATAAATTATGAAGATTTTGAAAAGATAGATATACGGGTAGGCAGAATAACGAAAATTGAGGATTTCCCTCGTGCCCGAAAACCTGCTTATAAACTGTGGATTGATTTCGGGGAAATGGGAGAGAAACAATCCAGTGCGCAGATTACCGCTTGCTATAGCAAAGAGGAACTTATCGGAAGGCTGGTAACAGCTGTAGTAAACTTCCCGCCGAAACAGGTAGCAGATTTTATATCGGAAGTACTTGTTCTGGGAGCAGTTTTGGACGACAAGGATGTTATCCTGATACAACCTGATAGAGATATCCCGGTCGGCAAAAGGATATTGTGAAAAACTTTTACCACTTATTATCTATGAGGCGATATTGCATAATTACGTTTTTTTCGTGTATTGATAAGTTAAGAAATATAAAATGTCAGAACCAAGAGATTATAAGACTGAAGCCATAGTTATCAAAAAAACCAAACTGGGTGAAGCAGACAGAATACTGACTTTTTATACTCCCCACCTTGGAAAGATACAAGCCGTTGCCAAAGGAGTCAGACAACCTAAAAGTAAAATGTCCGGTCATCTGGAACTGCTTACCCACAGCATGGTCTCATTTGCACGGGGCAAAAACCTTGCAACGGTTACCGGAAGCCAGACAATAAACGGTTTCATAAACATAAAAAACGATCTGGAGCTGACCTCTTACGCTCTTTATATAATAGAGTTGTTAAATCAATTTACTGGAGAGGGAATAGAAGATTACCCCCTTTTTCTAATGCTCCTGGATGTACTGGATAAACTATCCACCGAAAGGAATCGCGAATTAGTTCTCCGTTATTTCGAAGTTCAATTGCTGGATAATCTTGGTTATCGTCCGCAACTCAAGCAGTGCGTCTCATGCCATAAGCAATTAAAACCGGTAACAAATCAATTCTGCCCAAGCGCAGGTGGTATGAACTGTCCATCATGCGCAAGAAACGGAAATTTCAGTTACTCTATTTCAATAAACGGACTGAAGATTTTCAGGTTATTGCAGGATGGCAATTATAATACCATCAGACGGCTTAAAATGACTAAAGAGCTTAGTTTAGAGCTTGAAAGGCTGATACGCTCGTATATAAAATATTTGCTTGAAAAAGACATTAAGTCGCTCACATGGCTTGTAACACTGAAAAGGTGTGCCTGACAAATATCCCAGCTTTACTATAATTACTTGATAAAATATAATATCTGGAATAAACTTAAAAGTTATATATCAAATAACCCCAATACGTATATATCGTTCACTATAAAAGATTAAAGGATTATTATGGCTTCTAGATTAGATGATTTGACCCAACAGAGATTGGATAAACTGGAAAGAATTAAAAATCGCGGAATAGACCCGTATCCCCGTAGTTATGAACGCACTCACACTGCCGAAGAAGCTAAGGCTCTACTGAAAAACAACGAGGATGCAGAAAAAACAGACCCGGATACAATCAGTATAGCCGGACGTATTATGGCTATAAGAAAAATGGGGAAAAGCTCTTTTCTGGATCTTCAGGACGGTTCCGGTAAAATACAAATAATATTTACCAAAACTGTACTTGGGGATGAAGCTTCAGCAGAGTTGTATAAGGACCTCGATATAGGGGATTTTATCGGTGTTAAAGGCGGATTGATGAGAACCAGGACCGGTGAGCCTACAGTTCACGCAGAAGAGTTTGTTCTTTTATCCAAATCGTTACTGCCACTACCGGAGAAGTATCACGGGTTACAGGATGTTGACGCCAGACATCGCCAGAGATATCTTGACCTTATCAGTAATCAGGAAGTTAAAGACACGTTCCGAATGCGCAGCCGTATAATAGCGGCTATCCGGAACTATTTGAATAACAATGGCTTTTTAGAGGTTGAAACGCCTGTGCTGCAACCTTCTGCCGGAGGAGCCCTCGCCAGGCCGTTTATTACACACCACCACTCTCTTGATTGCGATTTCTTTTTGCGTATAGCTCTCGAACTTCATCTGAAGAGATTGATTGTCGGCGGATTCGATAAAGTATATGAACTAGGAAGAATATTCCGTAATGAGGGGCTATCCATCAAGCATAATCCTGAGTTTACCATGCTTGAAAGCTATCAAGCTTATGCCGATTATAAAGATGTAATGGATATGCTGGAAAATATGGTTTCATCCGTTATCAAGGAAATATCAGGCGATTTTAAATTTAATTATGGAGATAATGTCGTTGATTTCACTCCTCCCTGGCAAAGGTTGGATTTGAGAGAAACGATTTTAAAATACAGCGGAATAGATTTCCTACAATTTCCTGACGTTGCTTCGCTCAGAGACGAAATGCAGAGACGGAATATGGAAGTGGACCCGGCAAAAGACCGTGGCAGGCTGATAGATGAACTTCTTTCCAGTTTTGTGGAACCGCATCTGATACAGCCGACCATTCTGTACGATTACCCACTGGATATGTCACCCCTTGCCAAAAAGAAACCCGGATATGATAATATAGTAGAGAGATTTGAAGCTTATGTGTGTGGAATGGAACTGGCAAATGCATTTTCGGAAATAAATGACCCGATTGACCAGAGGCAGAGATTTGTTAACCAGCAGCGAAGCCGTGGCAAAGATGAAGAGCAGGAAGTTATCGACGAAGACTTCCTTACTGCTATGGCTTACGGGATGCCTCCGACCGGTGGTTTAGGAGTAGGTATAGACCGGCTTGTAATGCTTTTAACCAACCAGCAGTCAATACGGGAAGTTATACTTTTCCCACAGCTTCGGGAGAAGGAATGATATATGTTAGACCTTAAGTTTATCAGAGATAATACAGATATTGTGCGCAAGGCAATCGCCGTACGGCATGATAACGCACCAATCGATGAAATTATCGAGCTGGATATAGCCAAAAGACAGAAAATGGCTCTGGTTGAAGAGATACGCTGCGAACGTAAGAACCTTGCAAAGACGCAGGGTGCTGATTCGGCAGAAAGAGGCCGCGAGCTTCGCGACCGGATTAAAACCATCGATGATGAATTGAGAGATATCGATTCCCGACTGGAAGACTTGCTGTTGCGTGTACCTAATATTCCACAGGATTCCGTTCCTATCGGTGATAGCGAAGACGATAATATAGTAATCAGCACCTGTGGGGAAATGCGCAAATTCGATTTTATTCCGGCTCCGCACTGGGAACTGGGTGAAAGACTGGGAATTATCGATTTCGAAAGAGGCGTGCGGTTATCAGGTACGCGTTTTTATGTATTGAAGGGATTGGGTTCCCGCCTCCAAAGGTCACTTATTAACTTTATGCTCAACTTGCATACAGAAGAGCACGGTTACCGGGAAGCGTATCTTCCTTATATGGTTAAGAAGGAGTGCTTGGTTGGTTCCAGCAATCTTCCTAAGTTTGCCGATAATTTGTACCGTGACATAGAAGAAGACCTATGGCTGGTTCCTACAGCGGAAGTGCCTCTTACCAACATGCATCGTGATGAAATCCTGCCTGTGACTGATTTGCCCATACATTATGTCGCCTATACGGCATGTTTCCGGCGTGAGAAGATGTCGGCCGGAAAGGACACCCGAGGCATAAAAAGAGGCCATCAATTCGACAAAGTCGAGATGTACAAATTTACCGAACCGCAGAATTCAAATGAGGAATTAGAAATTATGGTGGATAATGCGGTGGATATTTGCCGCAAGCTTGAAATACCCTATCGGATAAAAAAACTGTGCACCGCTGATATAAGTTTTGCATCAACGAAGACATATGATATCGAAATGTGGGCGCCCGGTTGTGAAGAATGGCTGGAAGTAAGTTCATGTTCCAATTGCGGTGATTTTCAAGCCAGACGAGCAAATATTCGCTACCGTCCTACTTCGGACAGCAAACCGCAATATGTGCATACCTTAAACGGCTCGGGATTGGCACTGCCAAGAGTTTTAATAGCGGTTCTTGAAAATTATCAGCAGTCCGATGGTAGTATTGCCATACCGGATGTCTTGCAGCCTTATATGGGTGTTAAAACAATCAAATAATCGGCTTTATCGTTTGAATATTATAAAAAAGTGAGGCGTAATGGAACGAAAAAAAAGTATCAGCAGAAATGATTTATGCAGTTGTGGCAGCGGGAAAAAATATAAAAATTGCTGTTACGGCAAAGAAGAACCTTCGGAAGAAATTAAATTCGACAAGAAAACCTTTGACCCTTTTACATTGAACAAAGAAATAGCTTACCTCGGGGAATTCGGTAAAATCAGAGAGAACTTTTGTATTGCACAGGAGAAACAGCTAAAAGATATTAATGAGTTCATTTATCAGCAGCAATTACAGGAAGCCACAAACAACGGAAAAACGATATCCTGCCATAGGGGCTGTTCGATGTGCTGCTCTCAATACATACCTGCATCCCTCCAGGAATGCGAGGCTATTGTTCATTATCTATACAACCATGAACGTAAAATGTCTTCCTTTATAAAGAATTACAAAAAATGGAAAAACAGACTGGACGAACACGAAGGTATTCTGGATGAATTTCAACAGGCTTATGCGGAATTGTTTGAATCCGGTTTTGATTCGGAAAAAAGACTTAAATTGGAAGAATTGGGCGCACGTTATGCCAAATTAAAAATCGGCTGTCCCTTTTTAAAGGATGACGCCTGTATGATCTATGATGTCCGCCCGCTTGTCTGTTCATGCCAGGTTGCCGTAACCCCGCCCGAATACTGTGACCCTGAAAATCCCGACAGTGTTAAACAGGAGTTAATACTGATGCTCCCTGAGAACTTCCAGTTTATTCCTTTTTATCATGAGAGCTTCAATGATATGAATCTTAGCGGAATCTGTATGCCATACGTAGTCTATAATTTGCTGGAAGGCGGTTATCTGTATCTGATGGCATTAAACAGTAAAAAAGAGTTCACCGGTGAAGTTACCAAAGATGAACAGGTCAAGAAAATACTTGATGCACAACTGGATTATTATGAAGAGAACGACCCCGATTTTATATACGAAGTTTCTGAATCTGATGTAGAGGCTCTGGAAGCGCAAGCCGACACTCAATCGGAAGAATAGATCGTTAAATATAAAATAATCATTGCTTATCTGTACTAATCAGGGAAAGGCACTCCTTCAATTCTGCCTTCCCCTGATGTTTTTATAGCAACATAATCTCCGGCATCCTTGGTTTGATACATAGTAGGAGCGGCAATTAATTTCAAAAGCTCCACAAAGTTTTGCATTTGTGCTGTGATATCTTCTGTTTCCGTTTTATTGGTACTGGAAAGAGCAAAAATGCCGTTAACACATGAGGAATCCGCACAGACTTTAACCAGTTCATTGTATGGAAGTCCGGTGCTGTACCCGATAATCAATTTCCATATACCGGGTCTCAGTTTATTAACGGATTGCAGATTTTTTACCGCTTCGTGCAGGTTCTCACGATTTAAAGTGCCTTTTACCTGAATGACGCACCGCACTGCCTCCGGGTTGATTACTACAATATCGCCGGATAAAAATAAAGGCCCGTATTCAGCGGCACTGTAAACAATAATATCGCATTCCCGGCTGCTCTGTCCGTCTGCCGACAGTATGACCCCCCGCCTTGCCGCAAAATACTGTGAGATGCTTTCTCTTACAGCCTCCATAATAATCGCTTCGTAATAATCACCGATAACTTTCGGGTCTTTAAGTAAAGAGCGAATGATATCCCTCTGTACCAGTATCTTTTTTTGAACGTTCCAGTAATATTGTTGCATCTTTCTCCCCTTTACTATATTACCCCTTATTGATTGTGGTTAGCAATTTATCTGTTATATCGTTATAATATCTATAGCATTTTTTATCCGGAGGGGTGTCCGAGTGGCCTATGGTGACGGTCTTGAAAACCGTTGTCCTCGCAAGAGGACCGTGGGTTCGAATCCCACCCCCTCCGCCATTTTATTTTTCAAGATACACTTCATTCAGTTTAACCATTCCCAGAGCGTTTAATTCATAACCACTAACGTAGGGCTTGACAAGTATATAATTCCGGTCGAAATATAAAGGAATACAGGCGGCATCGTTAATCAGTATCTGTTCTGCCTGACGGTAAAGTTCTGTACTTATTTCTTCATTTATTTCAACAGCAGCCAACTCTAACAAGTTATCTGCCTCTGTATTGCTATATTCACCATAATTCCCTTCGGAATCGGTAGAAAACAGGATTTCGAGAAAATTTTGCGAATGAGGATAGTCGGCACTCCATCCCCAGAAAAACATATTATCCTTTTCCTCTAAAGTTGAGTATAAAAAAATATTCGGGTCGAGTTGCCGAACAGATACTTCCACACCCAGATTGACCCTCCATTCATTTATAACGGCTTCCAAAATAGTAGATATCTGCCCGCCATAACCGCCGCTGGTAACAACAATCTCAGGCAAGTTGGATATATCTCCGTAGGACGAATCGGCAATGTAATCAAAAGCCTGCTGCGTATCATATGATAAAGCCGATAGTTCATCATTATGCCCGGGCATTCCGACAGGAATAATACCATCAGCTTTAATAACAGTGTCGTTATATACAAGAGATACCAGCTTCGTTTTATCGATAGACATAGCGAATGCGCGGCGTATGTTTGCATCATCAAAAGGAGGCTGATTGCAATTAAAACAGATATACATCAAACTCAACTCCGGGCTGCTGTATAACTGGTCGTAAAATTCACCGTCTATATCTGTAACGCGGTAAATATTATTAAGTCCGACACTGCAAACATCTATTTCCCCGGTTTCGTACATATCAAATTGTAAACCGGATAAAATCTTATAAACAACGTAATCCAGTTTGGCTTTATCACCGTAGTAATTATCGTTGCTCTCCAGCACCAGTTCACTCCCCTCTTCCCAGCCCCATAATTTGAAGGGACCGGTTCCATTGGGATTTATCCACCAGTACAGGTCACCGGAGACATTTTTCTCATCTACCACAAAAGAAACCGGATAACTCAGTTTTTCCAGAAAATAATTTACCGGTTTTTCAAGCGTTACTTTCAGGGTGTAATCATCAATAACCTCCACCCCACTGATGCTATCGGTTTGACCTGATAATACGTCATCGACGCCGAGAATATCTCCCAAGTATAATGATGCAGTCTGTGACCCTGTAAGCGGATTACAGGCACGCTCCCAAGAGTATTTGAAATCCTCTGCCTTAACCTTGCCACCGTTGTGGAAATAAACATCGTCTCCCAGGTAGAAAGTGTATGTCAGGTTATCCTGACTTATCTCCCATCTTTCGGCAATGTCTGCAATAACCTCAAGCTCATCGTTAAAAGTAACGAGTCCGCTAAAAATTTGCAGTATATAATTTATAGAGGTAGAATCACCCGCCAGAGCCGGATCCAGTGTATATGGGTCATCGCCGTAAAGATTCAATACATCGCCGCTTATTTTCGATGACTTCCACCAATCAAACTCACAAGCAGTCGGGAGTGATACAAACAGTACGGCACAAACCAGTAATATTAAATTGACTAACCGTATTTTCTTTTTCATAATTACCCATCGTTAAGAAATGTAGATGCCGGTAATATAATTCTGCCATTGCCTATTTAAACCTGCTAAATCGAACCCGTATACTTCAAGCAATGCGTTATCATATGTACTGCCGGTTTTAAAGACTGTTAATAACTGATGTATCTTTTGTTGCCCGTATTTCTCTATTAGAAAAGCGACTATGCTATAGCTTTCGGCATATGAAAGATAGCTTTTATCCGAATAAGCCGAAAAAGGGCTGCATAAGCTACGTACCGATATCAGTGAGCCGTTTATAACAGCCGCTTTCAGATAGTTTTCGTAATCTTTTTCCAGCTCTCCTTCGGCATACATCGATATACCCTCATTGAGCCATACCGGAATACTGTTATACGGATTTGACGTCATCTGATGGGTAACCAGATGTGCAATTTCGTGTGATAATGCTCTCCTGCCCCATTCAATATTAGACCTGGTAATACCGATAGCTATAACCCCGTAAGAGGGATATGCCACTCCACCGGTCCATTCTTTGGCAAAGACGATAGCTTCTCTTAATGCATAAGAACTGGAATAAATATAAATCCTGACCGGTGTTTCAAGACATGCTCCGGTATCCTCCTCAAGCCTTAACAGAGCCTCCTGAGACGTCTGCATTAAGTCCGCGGCAAAATTGTCATCGCCGTAATACCAATAAATGGTGACATTGTTTTGATTTAAGTACTGCCAATCATAATCGCTATCATCGAAACTGACGGATAACGGTTCTGTTCTATATAAATTATTATCTATATCGGTAACTGTCCACCAGTAGCTCACGACAGTACCGGAAGGCAGCGAACCGGTGGTGCGCATATCCCATTTCCAGTAGACACTCATCTCGTATTGAAAAGGCATCGGGACGCCGACTGTTATTTCCTGTGTGACATCGCTGAAACTTTCGCGTTCAACTATATAGTGAAGCCGGATATCCGTTATAATAATATCCGTTTCGATATCCAGCTTGAAATAAATCGAATCAGGAAATGATGTTGTTACAGAAGGGATTAATTTAACAACGGTATCCGACTGGCTTTGTACCTGAATAGGTGTAAAAGACCCCATCATCAGTACTAATGAAAGAATAACAAGAGCTGTTTTTCTAATCATCTTCGTCCCCAAGACCGGCCCTTAAATAGGCATTGATAAATCCGTCCAGTTCGCCTTCCAGAACACTCTCCGCATCTCCAACCTGATAATCGGTTCGATGGTCTTTAACCATTTTATAGGGGTGAAGAACATAGCTCCTTATCTGGTTACTCCATCCGGCAACAATTCTCTTTCCTTTTAGTTTCGCTCTTTCTTCTTCTCTTTTAGCTAATTCCCGGTTCAGTAATCTGGACATCAGGATTTTCATAGCGCTGTCTTTATTCTGATGCTGGGAGCGTTCACTCTGACAACAAACAACTGTACCGGATGGAATATGTGTTATTCGAACAGCACTGCTGGTTTTTTGCATATTTTGCCCACCCGGCCCGGATGATCTGAATGTATCGATTCTCAGGTCGTCGGCTGATATGTTTATATCCACATCATCGCTTGCCTCCGGAATAACTTCCACCAAGGCAAACGATGTATGACGTGCATGGTCGGAATCAAACGGCGATAATCGCACTAATCTGTGTACGCCATGTTCCGATTTCAAATAACCAAAAGCGTAATCACAAGCTATTTCCAATACAACATTTTTTATTCCTGCTTCATCAGCCGGTGTAATATCAAGAACTTCTGTTTTGCAATTTTTTCTTTCTGCCCAGCGCAGATACATTCGCATCAGCATCTCCGCCCAATCCTGTGATTCGACCCCCCCGGCTCCGGCATAGATTGAAAGTATAGCTTTACGATTATCGTATTCTCCGCTAAATGACAACACGAATTCCAGTTCGTCGATACGGGATTCTATCTCTTTAATCTCCAGCTCAATTTCCTTATCCAAAGAAGTCTCTTCTTCATCAGAAACCAATCCTGCCAGCTCTGTTATGTCATCTACTTTTTTTTCCAGTTCTCTCCATTGTTCTACTGTTTTCTTCAGCTCGGCTAAAAAGCGCATAACTTCCTGCGCTTTCTCGGAATCCTGCCAGAAATCCTGGCTAATAGTTTGCCTTTCAAGCTCCGTTATCTGTTTTTCTTTAGCAGGGACGTCAAAGACGCACCATTGCAGATGATATTCTCTGCTTAAATTCTTCCAGTTTATTTGATAAGTCGCTCATATTTCTCCCTATTCAATTCACTATTTTCTATTAAGTTTAGTTTATTATCTTATTCTATTACAAATTGCTACCGGCTGCTATGTGAGCCAACCTCGTCGGTTGTGGCAACCGATACCCCACACAACACTGCCTAACCCAATAAATCGCATTTTCAAGGCTTATTCTATGCCCGATTGATACAAACACTGGTTTCACTCTAATTTTGGTTCTCAGGGCGACACCAATAGATTCTTCATTATGTATCAGAGTACTAAAACTTCCTGATTCATCGGCCGGTGTATCGAAAACTCCGCACAATTTTGATTTTGCACAACCTATTGTCGGTTTATCCAATAATATACCAAGATGTGAGGCAATACCTATTCTTCTGGGGTGAGCATACCCATGCCCGTCAACTATTATAACATCAGGCACTATTGTCAGTTTTTCCCAGGCCTTGATTATCAGTGGAATCTCGCGAAAAGACAATAATCCGGGAATATAGGGGAATGTTATCTCATCAGTCGCTTTCTTTATCTCCACTATGTCAAGCCTGGGATATTTTAATACCACTACGGCAGCCTGTGCATGATTTATATTTCTCCATACGGCAATATCGATTCCGGCTATATATTTCGGTGCGATTACTTCTCCGTATGCTTTTACATTTTCCGCCATTTCTTTCTGCATAGAGATAGCTTTACGTGGATTAATTTCCCCCTTCCATAGATATTTGTCATTCATAAACATTATTATATATACTGTAAAAGTTAACGACAAACGTTTTATTCACATTTTATATGCAAATACTGTTGACAGGCACGTATATTTTGTTGCATAATATCACGAAAGTAAGGTAGGAAAGAATTTTAAAATATGGTAAAAATTAGATTAAGACGTATAGGTTCACCCAAAAAGCCGGCATATCGTATTGTTATTGCCGACTCGCACTCGCCCAGAAACGGAGCGTTCATTTCAATTATTGGTCAATACGATCCAATGACCGAACCGGAAACGGTTAATATTGATGAGCAGGAAGCTCTTAAATGGTTAGGTCAGGGCGCCCAACCCACAGTTACCGTTAGTCGTCTGCTTAAAAAAGCAGGTATTTTAGATAAGTTTAAGGCGACAAAGGAGAAATAATGAAAGAACTGGTAGAATACATCGCAAAGTCTCTTGTAAACTCACCGGATGCTGTGGTTGTGACTGAGGAAGAAAGCGAGGAAGGGATTACTCTCAAATTGCAGGTTGCAGACGAGGACAAAGGCAGAATTATCGGAAAACAGGGTAGAATAGCTCAAGCTATTAGGACCTTAATCAGAGTGAAAGCTGCAAAAGCCGGAACTCGAGCTACACTTGATATAATTTAGTTTTGTATTAACAAATCGGGATTAACTTGTTTAGACTTATATGAGCCGCTGGTTTGGTTTGTTTAAATCTTTGAGTATTAAGTTAATATTTTAGCAAACAGAAAAGGATGGGTTTTTCCCCATCCTTTTTTTGTGTTGTATTTATAAACTCTACGTATTAAATACGCGGCGACCTTTTCTTTCTTCGTTCCGCAACTTTTAGTCTGACCAAAGAACGGCGTAAGGCAGCCTCTGCTCCACCGATATCTTCTCCTGATGTATATTTTTCAGACATTAATTTTTCGGCGCGTTTCTTTGCTTCTTCAGCCCTCGATATATCAATTTCATCCGCTCTTTCAGCGGAATCGGCCAGTACGATTACCCTGTCCGGACGTACTTCCAGAAAGCCACCGGAAATAGCCAGAGAATATTCCTCTTTCCCTTTACGCGCTATTAACTCACCCGGCTGTAACATCGTCATCAATGGTGTGTGTTTGGGTAAAATACCCAGTTCCCCGTCGATACCCGGCGCTATCACTATATCAACATCGTCGGAATAAACCGAGCGTTCTGCTGTAACAATATCCAGTTTAATTGTAGTCATTTTAAGCCCCCGCTTCTATCTACTCCGCTTGCAATGCCTTGGCAGCTTCGATAACATCATCAATAGTACCGGCCATATAGAAAGCCTGCTCGGGCAAATCATCATGCTTGCCATCGAGTATTTCTTTGAATCCTCTGATAGTTTCAGCTATAGGAACATATTTACCCGGGCGTCCGGTAAATACCTCACCTACAAAGAACGGCTGTGTTAAGAATCTCTGTATCTTGCGTGCACGGTAAACAGTAAGTTTATCGTCTTCACTTAATTCTTCCATACCAAGAATAGCGATAACATCCTGTAAATCCTTATATCTCTGTAATATCCTTTGTACTTCACGGGCAACAAAGTAGTGCTCTTCACCGACATTCTCCGGAGCCAAAATCCTCGAGTTCGAAGACAACGG
>LSQX01341027.1_pt2 | contig 13325 bp, 13 predicted proteins | sample 654561 | NCBI WGS metagenome assembly LSQX01 (sample SAMN04489861, study PRJNA283612) | anaerobic digester metagenome | isolation source: 4 biogas reactors fed with cattle manure at either 37C or 55C with and... | place: Denmark: Kongens Lyngby | collected 2014 | reverse complement strand
CCCCGCCTTTAATATATTTAAAGCGGACAACCAAGGATTGGCCAAAACAGAGAGGGGCGGGGTTTGGTTTATGTTCAGGCGCAGGCGGAGAAGGGCTCCCGTTTCCACCCTCCGGGCCAGCTTAAGCCGGAGGATTCGGCAGAAAGACGACTGGGATGAATTCAAAGCCTTTGAACCGGAAGAGGGCGGCCGCAGCTTTTTACCGCTTGCTGTTTTGCGCGGCATGCATCGCCATCTCGCGATCAAAATTACCGTGGCCGTGGTGGTGGTGCTGCTGGCAGCCTTGCTTTACCGGGGCGGCTATGCCTGGGGCGAGCCTCTCTTAAACGCACTGCGGTATGTTACCACCGCGGAGCCGGAATGGAACAGCTTGATCGAGCGAGCCGTGCCGGCGTTCCGCAATGCCTGGGGTGACTGGGAGCTGCCCGTACTCGCCCCCGCAGGGGAGCCGGAGAAAGAGGCGGTGCTGCCCCTGCCGGGCAAGCTGGCCAGCGGTTACGGTTTGCGCAGCAGCCCGGACGGCGGCGGTGAGGAGATGCATTACGGGCTCGACCTCACCGCCCCGCCGGGCACTGCCGTGCAGGCGCTGTTCGGAGGCACAGTCCGGGAGTGCATTTCCGGCGAGGCGGGCGCTGCGGTGCTGCTCGATCACGAGGAGAAGTGGCAGACTCTTTACCGGGGTCTGGCCGCGGTCAAGGTCAAAGAGGGCGATGCCGTTGCCGCCGGCCAGGTCCTGGGCAGCCTGGGCGAACCGCGCCTCTGGAAGGAGCCCCACCTGCATTTTGAACTGCGCTACGACGGCCGCCCCGTCCCGCCTCCCGCCGAGTGGCTGGCTCCCTTCCAGGCTGCAGGCAACGGCTTCTAGCCCCTCATGCTTTCGCCCGGTTAAGCTCCAACCTCTAAGCTCCAACTTCTAATAGGGTCCGCAGGTGAGCCGTCGTCCATCCAGCGAGTGAAACGGAGCGAAAGGTTCAGCGACAAGCGCCAAATTTCTCGCCGGGGGGTGGGAGATTGCCTCTGGGTTCACTGTGGGGAATCCGGATTCGCTTGAACCCCTTATTTTTATTATTCGCCGCCTGCTGGTTCTTGGGCGGCACGCCGCTGGAGCTGCTGATGATCTGCCTTTCCCTGGTCGCCCACGAGCTGGCCCACGGCCTGGCCGGGCGCGCCCTGGGGCTCAAGGTGAAAGAGATTGAGCTTTACCCCTTTGGCGGGGTATTCAGGATCGAAGAGCAGTTGGAACTGGAGCCCCGCACGGAGCGCTGCCTTGCCTGGTCCGGTCCGGCGGTCAACCTGGCGCTGGCCGGGGCGGCCATCGTGCTAACCAGCCGCGTTTTTCCCCATTCCGCGGCGCTCCTCTACCTGATCCGGGTCAACCTGGCGCTGGCCTGCTTTAACCTGCTGCCGGGCCTCCCGTTAGACGGCGGGCGGATCCTGCGCTCGTACCTGGCCCCCCTCTTCGGTTTTCGCCGGGCCACGGAGCAGGCGGCCCTGCTGGGCCAGGGCCTGGCGCTGCTGCTGTTCTGCGCCGGCCTGGCTGGCTTGCTGCGGGGCAATCTCAGCATTTCCCTTATCCTCGCCGGGGTGATCCTCTTTTTTGCTGCCACCCGTGAAAAAAAACAGGCTGTCTATGCTTTCCTGCGTTCCCTGGGCGTAAAAGAGCGGGAGCTGAGGCAGCGGGGGGGGCTGCGCGGCGAAATGCTGGTCGTCCTGGAGGAGACCAGGCTCCTGGACGTCTTTCGCCTCTTTTCGCCCCAGCGCTATCACTTCATCCGCATCGTGGACCGGGGCTACCGCATCAGCGGTGAAATAACAGAAACTTCCTTAATTAGGGCTGCTATGCAGAAAGGGCTTGAAATACCGATTAAAAAAATACTATAATAGGTATTGTACTTTCAGGTTTTTTTCAGGTTGCAAATCGTGCTACGCATGGAGGAAATAGATTGTCCTTGGATAAAGAGCTGCAGGCGCTGTTGCCACGGGTGCAGAAGCCGGCCCGCTACCTCGGGAACGAGTGGAACGTGGTGATTAAAGATCATGCGCAGGCAGCGGTGCGTGCCGTGCTCGCTTTCCCGGATCTCTACGAAGTGGGCATGTCCAACCTGGGGCTGCAAATACTTTATGCTGCGGTCAATTCCCGTCCCGAAATGCTCCTCGAGCGCGCCTTCGCCCCGGCTGCAGACATGGAGGCGCTGCTGCGCGAGCGCGGCCTCCCTCTCTTCGCCCTGGAAAGTAAAAAACCGCTGCGCGACTTCGACCTGCTCGGCTTTTCCCTCCAGTATGAACTCAGCTATACCAACGTGCTCAACATGCTCGACCTGGCCCAGATCCCCCTCTATGCCAATGCCCGCGACGAGCGCTACCCCCTGGTGGCGGCGGGAGGGCCGTGCGCCTTTAACCCCGAACCGCTGGCCCCCTTTATTGATATCTTCCTGCTGGGCGACGGCGAGGAGGCGCTCCCGGAGCTGCTCGCCGAGCTGATCGCCCTGCGATCGCGCGGCGCCGGGCGCCGCGGAACCCTGCTGGCCCTCGCTGCGCTGCCCGGCTTTTATATCCCGCAGTTTTATCGTCCCCTCTACCGGGGCGGCTCTTTTCAGGGGATCGAGCGGCTGGAGAGTGCCGCCCCCCCCGTGGTGGCCAAGCGGACGGTGCCGGATCTGGATGGGGCCGTCTTCCCGACCGCACCAATTGTGCCCTATCTCGAGGTGGTGCACGACCGGGGAGTGCTGGAGCTTTTCCGCGGCTGCAGCCGCGGCTGCCGCTTTTGCCAGGCCGGCGTGATCTACCGCCCGGTGCGCCGCCGCAGCCCTGAAACGCTGCAGAAACTGGCCTGCGAAACGCTGCAGGCCACCGGCTATGACGAGGTGTCGCTCGCTTCTTTGAGCAGCAGCGATTATCCGCACATTGACGCGCTGATTAGCGATCTGAGCGCGGCCGCCGGCGAGCGGGTCCGCTTCTCGCTGCCTTCGCTTCGCCTTGACTCCTTTTCGGTAGGGCTGGCCGACCGCTTTCACCGGGGGCGGCGGGGCAGCCTTACCTTTGCCCCCGAAGCGGGGACGGAGCGGCTGCGCCGGGTGATCAACAAAAACATCAGCCGCGAAGATATATTTGCCGCCATCGGCGCCGCCGTAGCCGCCGGCTGGCAGGCCTTCAAACTCTATTTCATGATCGGGCTGCCTACGGAAACCCACGACGATATTGAGGGCATTGCCCGGCTCTGCCGGGAGCTGCTCGATCATCTCCGGCGCGCATACGGGAAAAAACCGCGCCTGACGGTCAGCGCCTCTGTTTTTGTCCCCAAGCCCCATACCCCTTTTCAATGGGAACCGCAGCTTCCCTTAGGTGAAGTGGAGCGGCGGCAGCGGCTGCTGGCGCAGGCGTTAAAACCGCTCCGCGGGGTTGGCTTTAACTGGCACGAGGCCGGGGCCAGTTTTCTGGAAGCGGTTTTTGCCCGCGGCGATCGCCGTCTGGCCCCGGTCCTGGAGCTGGCCCAGAGGCGCGGCTGCCGCTTTGACGGCTGGTCCGAGTTTTTTTCTTTGGAACGCTGGCTCTCCGTTTTCCGGGAACTAGAGCTTGACCCGGCCGACTGGGCTTACCGGAGATACACGCACGAGGAGCCTTTGCCCTGGGATCACCTGGCCGCCGGCGTCCCCAAGGCTGTGCTGGTGCGGGAGCACCGCCGCGCCCTGGCGGAAGAGGCGGCAGAAAATAGATTTGAGGGAGGGCAGAGCTAGATGGCCCGCATCTGCTTTAGCTTTGCGGTGACCGGAGAGCTGAAATACCTCTCCCACCTCGACCTGATGCGGCTGTTCCAGCGGGCGCTGCGCCGGGCGGCGCTGCCCCTTGTCTACAGCCAGGGCTTCAATCCCCATCCGCGGCTGAGCCTGGCGGCGCCCCTGCCGGTGGGAGTCTCCGCAGCCCGGGAACTGGGGGAGCTGTTCCTCGCCGATGACTCGATTGCGCCGGAGCAATTTTTAAAGCGGCTGCAGGAACAGCTTCCCGCCGGCTTAATCCTTAACGGAGCGGCGGCGAAGGCGCCCGGGGGGCCTTCCCTGGCGGCGCAGGTCAGCGCGGCCCGCTACCGCGCTGCATGGAGCGGTTTGACGCCGTCTCCCCCGGCGGCGGAGCTGCAGGAGGCCGTGGCCCGGCTCTTGAGTCTCCCTGAAATAAGGATTACCCACCGCGGCAAAGGCGGCAAAGAGGCCATCGCCGACATCCGCCCCTTTATTTACGAGCTTACCGCCGGGATGGAAGGCGGCCCGGTGCTGGAGATGCTGCTCAAAGCGGGCAGCAGCGGCGGTGTTTCCCCCTACCTTGTGCTCGAGCGGCTGGAGCAGGCTCGCAGCGGCGCTGCAGGGGAAGCACCGGCTTTTCTCTGGAACCTGCAACGCCTTGCCCTTTACCGGGGGGAGGCGGGCTCTCTGCAGGAGCTCACCTGTGCCGGAGCCTGAAGGGTGAAGCCTGAAAAGTTTGGCTAGATTGCGCTCACAATACTACTAAGAAGGAGGTGAATCGGGCTGATGAATAAGAAAATTATTGTCAACTGTGATAATCGCGCTACCCAGGCGGCGGTGCTGGAAAACGGCAAACTGGTGGAACTGTACGTGGAAAGGCCGCTGCAGCAGCGCGTGGTCGGCAACCTCTACAAGGGCATCGTGGCCAATGTGCTGCCCGGCATGCAGGCCGCCTTTATCGATATCGGGCTGGAAAAAAACGCCTTTCTCTACGTGGACGATATTTTTACCCCCTGGAACGGTGAAAAGCCGTCTCCGCCCAAGGGAGGCATTGAAAAGCTGCTCAAAGTGGGTCAGGAGATCATGGTCCAGGTCATCAAGGAGCCCTTCGGCAGCAAGGGCGCCCGGGTAACGGGACAGATCACGCTGCCCGGACGCTACCTGGTGCTGGTGCCGGGCACCAATTATATTGGTGTTTCGCGCCGGATCGAAAACCAGGTGGAACGCGAAAGGCTGTGCAGCGCCGCCGGGTCGATACGGCCGCCGGATATGGGGATGATCGTGCGGACCGCGGCCGAAGGGGCCGATCCGGCTGTCCTGGAGAGCGATTTAGAGTTTTTAACGCAACTATGGGAGCGGATCATGCAGCGCTTTCAACAGAAGACCGCTCCGGCGGTGATTTACCAGGACCTGGCGCTGACCTGCCGCATTGCCCGCGATTTGTTCAGGGAAGATTTTAACGCCTTTTTAATCGACAATGAACACGAATTTGAAAAAGTGCAGGAAATCCTCGATGTTATATCGCCGCACCTTAAAAAAAAGGTTAAACTTTACACTCAACCGCGCCCCATTTTTGAACACTACGGGGTGGAGCGAGAGGTGGAAAAGGCCCTCGACGGCCAGGTCTGGCTGAAAAGCGGTGGCTATCTTATTTTTGACGAGACCGAGGCGCTTACCGTAGTCGATGTCAATACCGGCCGCTATACGGGGAAGCGCAACCTGGCCGATACAATTTTGAAAACAAATTTGGAAGCAGCGGTGGAGATTGCCCGCCAGATTCGCCTGCGCGATATCGGCGGTATTATCATTGTCGATTTTATCGATATGGCTCTCGAAGAACACCGGCGCCAGGTGCTGGACAAGTTAAACGAATCCATAAAAAACGACCGCACCAAGACCTACGTGCTCGGGCTGACCAGCCTTGGTCTGGTGGAGATGACCCGCAAAAAGGTGCGCCAGGATCTGGCGGCGGTCTTGCAGCAGCCGTGTCCCTACTGCAAGGGTGTCGGGCGGGTGCTGACCCCTCTGGTGGCCAGCACCCGCGTAGAGCGCGATCTGAAAAAGGTGCTGCAGCGGGACCCCAGCCCGGCGGTGCTGGTGGAGATGCACCACGAGGTGGCGGCGATCATTATCGGCACCGGCGGCAGCAACTTGAAAAAGCTGGAAGAAGAGCTGGGGCGCCATATCTTTATCCGGGGCACGGAAGATATCCACATTGAGAAGTATCGCATCGTGGCCAAGGGGTCGCTGAAAAAGATTGAGGCGCTCGCCTCTCCGGTATCGGCCGGCGAAGAGCTCTCCGTTTTGATCGAAGAGCCCCACAGCGCCCACCCCGCCCACGGCATCGCCCGCCTGCATGGCTACGTGATCAACGTGGAGGGGGCCGGTGACGCGGTCGGCCGCACTGTGAAAGTAAAAATTACCGAGGTCAACCGCACCTTCGCCCGCGCCGCCATTATTTAGTATTGTTTTTGGAAAGGAGGGCCCGGCCGCAGCCGGGCCCTCCTGGAGGTTGGAAATTGCCTCTCATCCTAAAGCATGAGAGGCTTTTTTCTATCATTTCACCCTTTAGGTGGATGTTTTCTTAGGCCCCCTTCACTAAAATTTAGGCTGGAGGAGCTATGGTGTTAATGAAATTATCCTTCCCTGAGGGGTAGAAATGATTGAATGATTGGAGGAACAATCATGTTTTGCGAAAAATGCGGAAAGGAACTTTTGGAAGGAGCAAAATTCTGCGGGAGCTGCGGAGCAAAAATCGAGCCAGAACAGCCCGCCCCTAGGGTTGCAGCGGAGCCGCCTCCGGTTCACCCTGTCCCACCGCCCCCGGCCTACACGCCACCGGTGCAGGCAGTGACGCCACGCCAGGCTTATGCTCCGGCGCAGCCACAGGCCTATCCCGGGCAGCCGGCAAGCGAACCGCTGAGCGTCGGGCAGTACATTGGGATGTTCTTGCTGCTGTGCGTGCCCCTGCTGAACATCATTCTGCTGTTTGTATGGAGCTTTGGCGGCTCGGTCAACTTGAACAGGAAGAATTTCGCGCGGGCGTCCCTGATTTTTTCCGCCGTGATGCTGGTAATCTGGATCGCCGCCGGAGGGCTGATTGCGGGAATTTTAAGTGAAATATCGGGCGGGTTCTATTAAGGCGCCGTAAAAAAGGATTGACCCGGAGGGAACAATGATGAGAGCAAGTGCGCTCCCGGCCGGCGGGGAAAAAAATTTTAAATGGACAGTTTACTGTCAACGATTAACGATTTCAGCCGGTTTGACAAACGGGGCGGTGCGTGCTAAAATTTGAAAATGGATCTTCACCGCTCGAAGCCGGTTCATCAAATGCTCTGCGTCAGGGCTACCTGCTTCGGCGAGTCCTTCAAATAGGGGGTTTGTTTATGTACGCTGTCATCGAGACCGGCGGCAAGCAGTACCGCGTGGCCGAAGGACAGACGCTGCGCGTGGAAAAGCTGCCGGGAGCAAAAGGGGAAAGCGTGGTCTTTGACCGGGTTTTATTGTTGAACGACGGCACAGAGGTGAAAGTCGGCCAGCCTTACCTGGACGGCTGCACGGTTGAGGGCAAAGTGATCCGCCAGGGGCGCGCCCGCAAGATCATCGTCTTCAAGTATAAGCCGAAAAAGAATTACCGGCGCAAGCAGGGCCACCGCCAACCCTTTACCGAAGTTTTGATCAGCAAGATTACCGTTTCCTAAAGGATTGGCCTTTATTAATTAAGCTTACCGAGATTTAGTGGGAGGTATTCAATATGGCTCATAAGAAGGGAGTCGGCAGTTCGCGCAACGGGCGGGACAGCGAAGCCAAGCGCCTCGGGGTCAAGCGCTTCGGGGGGCAAGTAGTCAAGGCCGGTACCATCATCGTCCGGCAGCGCGGTACCCGCATTCATCCCGGCGTAAACGTGGGCAGAGGCGGTGACGATACCCTCTTTGCCAAGGTGGATGGCCGGGTGGAATTTGAATTCAACGGGCGGGCTAAAAAGCAGGTTAGCGTTTACCCGCTGGATAGTGCGGCAGTAAGTTAAGTCCGGGCTTACCCGGACTTTTTTTTATGGAAATTCGTAAACCGCGCGGCAGGGAGCGGGACAAGCGGCCATGCATCTCAAGCGCTATTACTGGTTCTAGGGTGTGGCGGGAAAGTGTTTGTTGATGAAATCTGGCTTGAAGTGGCGGGAGGCCGGGGCGGCAGCGGCGCCGTCAGTTTCAGGCGGGAAAAATATGTGCCCAGGGGCGGGCCTGACGGCGGTGACGGTGGCGACGGCGGCAGCGTCTACCTGCAGGCCGATCCGGGAAAGCACAGCTTTCTGGATCTGCGCTATCGCCGCCGGCAGCGGGCCGGGAACGGCGGCAACGGGGCGGGCGGCCGGCGGAACGGTCGCCGCGGCACGGATCTGATCATCCCGGTGCCGCTGGGCACAATTGCCAGGGACGAGCAGGGAGCTTTTTTAGGCGAGCTGACTCTCCCGGGGCAGAGGCTGCTGGTTGCCGCCGGCGGGGCGGGCGGACGGGGCAACAGCCGTTTCGTTACTGCGTCGCGCCGGGCGCCGCGGCTGGCGGAAAAGGGACTGCCGGGCGAAGAGAGGCGCATCTACCTGGAGCTGAAGCTGATGGCCCAGGTGGGGCTGGTCGGCTTTCCCAACGCCGGCAAATCAACCCTGCTCTCGCGCATCTCTGCAGCCCGTCCACGTGTGGCGCCTTACCCCTTTACCACCACTGCGCCCAACCTGGGCGTGGTTGACGCCGGGGAGGGGGAAAGCTTTGTGGCGGCCGATTTGCCCGGCCTGATCGAGGGAGCTCACCAGGGAGCAGGCCTGGGGCACCGTTTCCTCAGGCATGTGGAACGCAACCTGGTCCTCCTTTTTGTCATCGATCTCTCCCCGGACGCCGTCCCTGAACCGGCAACCGCCTACCGCCAGCTCCTGCGGGAGTTGAAACTCTACAACGAAAGCCTCGCCGCATATCCCCGCGTGGTGGCCGGAAACAAGCTCGATCTGACCGGGGCGGCGGAAAACCTGGAGAAGCTGCGCGCCGCGGTGGCGGAGCTCGAAGAGGACCCGCCGGCAGTGCACGGCATTTCCGCGGCCACCGGCGCCGGCGTGGCGCCGCTGGTCAGGCAGTTGGCCGTGATGGTGGCGGCGCAGCCGGCGCGGTCGCTGCCGGAACCCGGCGCCGATGCTCCCGCAACCTCCGCGCGGCTGCGGGCGCGCTCTGCGTTTAGCCTGGCCAAGGAAGGAGATGTCTATATCGTGAGCGGGCCGGGGATCGAAAGGGCGGCCGCCCGGACCGATTTTGAAAACGAGGAATCGCTGCGGCGCTTTCAACTCTATTGCCGTCGCAGCGGCCTGGACGATTTCTTGCGGGAAAACGGCGTTGCAGACGGGGATACAGTCCGAATCGGCAAAGAAGAGTTCTATTATTTCAGCGATGCGGAGGTGGGAGAGGAAGAGCCATGATCAGGAAGAGAGAGCCGCATAACGCCAAGATTGGACTGATGGGCGGCACCTTTGATCCGATCCATTACGGACACCTGGTTTCGGCGGAAGTGGCGCGGCAGCAGTTCGCCCTGGACCGGGTTATCTTCGTGCCGGCGGGAGTGCCGCCCCATAAGCAAGAAGGGAGAGTCACTGCCGCGCGCCACCGCTACCTGATGACCGTCATGGCCGTCATGTCCAACCCTTACTTTTACGTCTCCAGCTACGAGGTGGACAAGAAAGAACCTTCCTACACCATCGACACGGTGCGCTATTTTGCCAAAAAGGCGGGCGGCGCCGGCCTCTATTTTATTACCGGCGCGGACGCGATCATGGACCTCCTCACCTGGAAGGATTACGAGGCTTTGCTGGAAGCCTGCACCTTTATCGCCGTCTCGCGGCCTGGCTACTCGCTCGAGCGGCTGCGCGAAATCTTGGGCCGCCGCTGCCCGCAGTACCTGGACAAGGTGCACATGCTGGAAATACCGGCCCTGGCCATTTCATCCACCTTTATCCGCGAGCGGGCCGCCCTCGGTAAAACGATTCGCTACCTGACCCCGGATCCGGTGGAGCGATATATCAAAAAAGAGGGGCTCTATCTCAATCGCCTTTAAAATATTTGTTTGCTCGGGAGAAAAATCGGTTATAATACTTACATGGAGGTGACTTGGATTAATGGCCAAGACTTTGTATGTGGGGAATATTCCCTGGAGCACGTCTGAAAGCGATTTGGAACAGGTTTTTGCGCAGTTTGGCGAGGTGCTGGAGTGCCGGATCATTACGGAGAGGGCTACCGGCCGCTCCAGGGGGTATGGTTTCGTTGAGGTTAATGATGACGATGCGGCCCAGATCATGGAAAAGACCAACGGCCTGGAGCTTGAAGGGCGCAAGCTGGTCGTTAATGAAGCAAAGCCCCGGGAGCAGAATTAACCAGCAGGCAACCGGGGTTGCCTCTTTTTGCGCCGGTATGACGATTTTTAAAGTGCCGCAATTTTCTGTCTTAAGTTGCCGGTTGGTGCATCGAAGAAATACATCGGAGAATCGTTTTAATCCATGAATGCTTCATCCATGAACGTAGATCTTGATCAGGAAAGATTGCGCAAGCACCTCGGGCCGGAACTTTACCGCCATTCCCTGGGGGTGGCGGAGACAGCGCTGGAGCTTGCGGAGCGTTACGGTGCGGACAAGCGGCGGGCATACCTGGCCGGCCTGGTCCACGATTATGCGAAAAACCTTTCCGCCGAGCGGCTGCTGGCACTGGCTTCGCACTTTGGCTTGCCAATTGATCGGATCACCAGGGCGGAGCCGCGCCTGCTGCACGCTCCAGTCGGAGCGGCTCTGCTGCCTCTGGAAATGAAGATCACGGACACCGCCGTGCTCAATGCGATCGCCTGCCATACTACCGGTTCTTCCCGCATGTCCCTGCTGGCCAGAATCGTCTACCTGGCCGATGTGATTGAACCCAGCCGGGATTACCCGGGGGTGGAGCGCTTGCGGCAGGAGGCCTTTCAGGATTTCACCGGCGCTCTGCTGGCCGCCGTGGAGAATACAATTGGCTCGGTGCTCGCCAGGGGGCTGCTGCTCCATCCGCGGTCGGTCAGCTTCCGCAATCAGCTTTTGCTCGAGAAGAGAATGATCGGGGGATAAGTGCATGCAATTCAGCAGGTCCTACCTGCTGCGCAGGCCGAAAAGTTCCAGCGGAAAACGCCGCCTGGCGATCATCATGGCTGCCGCGATGCTTCTTGCCCTGGCAGTTTTTTTAGCCGTGCATGTCATCTCCACCTTCAACATGTTCTACAACAGAGCGGAATGGGCCCAGGCTTTGCGCCTGCAGGGCGCCGCCGGTGAGGTGAACTACCTCGTTTACGGCGTGGATTACTGGGGCGCCAGCCCTTACGTGGAGCGCCTGGTTTTAATCCTCCATCATCAGGACAGAGAAACGGTGAACCTGGTTTATATCCCCGGCAATACGCTGATTGAGGGCGCAGACGGCGAAGCTGCGCCCCTGGGCCGGCTCTACCGGCGGCTCGGCAATCCCGCCTTTATCGAGCTGGTGCAAGATTTGTCCGGTTTCCCGGTAAACCATTACCTGGAGCTGCACTACGCCGGGATCGGCGTGGTGGCCGATTATTTGGGGGGAATAGATGCGTCGGGGCTGCCCCGGGGCACGGGGGAAGTGCTGATCCCCCCGGGGAAGGCGAAATTGAGCGGCTTTGAACTCTACCGCTATTTTGTAGCCGCCGACGCCCGGGAATCGCCCTGGGAGCAGTTGGAGCGCCAGCGCGTGGCCTTGCTCCGGCTGGTAGAGCTGATGGAGCAGCAGGCCCCGTGGCGGTGGCCCCTTTTACTCAGCCGGGCGGCGCCGTACGTGGATACGGATCTTGCCTGGCGCGAATGGGGCACACTAAAGGAGCAGTTCTCCGCATTCTCCTTTTCCGAAATGAACACCATAACCCTGCCGGGCGTGGAGGAGACCCGTGACGGCTTTCTCTACTGGGTCCCCGGCGACCGGCTCCAGGGCGACCTGGCGCGCCTGATCGACGAGGGTTATGAGGTTTTGCCGGAATCGATAACCGTGGAGGTTTTAAACGGCTGCGGTGTCAGCGGGGTGGCCGCCTCGCTGGCCGAGCTGCTGGCCGCGGAAGGCTTCAACGTGGTCCGGAGCGGCAACGCCGATCATTTTGACTACGCCAGGACCGAAGTGCTCGCCTCAAGCAAGGCGCTGGCGAAAGCGCGTACCGTTTTGCTCTCCCTGCCGGGTGCCGTGGTGCGGCAGCGCCCCGGCCCGGAGGCGGACGTTGACGTGACCGTAATTGTGGGGAAAGACTTCGCCGATAAAAACGCCGAAAACAACGATGGTGATTAGGCCCCACTTTTGGCGTTGAGTTCCTCAGGGGGATGAAAAAACTTATGCCTCTTGTCGCTGAGAACCGGAGCGGAAGCCTCAGTGACAAAAGTGGTAAGCGTTATTAAAATAGACACCCATGAAAACCTGTTGTTTCTTTACCTGGGATAATAAGCTTGTAAGTAAGAGTTTAATCGTAAAGGAGATGATCATGTTTGACCCGAGAAGCGGGCGATGAAGCGCGGGAACTGGCCCTGCAGGCGGCCGGGCTCGCCGCAGAAAAAAAAGCGGTTGATCCCGTGATCATCGAGGCAGGGAAGATCTCGATTATCGCCGACTATTTCTTAATCCTCTCCGGCAGCTCCACTGCCCAGGTCCATGCCATCTGCGATCACCTCATGGAGAAGCTGAAGGAGGCCGGCCATATCTTGCTGCGGGAGGAAGGCTACCGGGAAGGATGGTGGGTGGTGCTCGATTACGGTGCTGTGGTCATCCATGTTTTCAGGCAGGATGCCAGGGAGCTTTACAACTTGGAAAGGCTCTGGAGCAAGGCCCCCGTCATAGCCGTGGGGCAGTAGCGGCAGGCATCATGCAGCCAATCCTTGGCTTTTGAACTCCTGTTTCCAGTATTCTTCCTGGCAAGGTGGTGTTCTTGATGCATGAAGGATTAAAGGATGCGATCCGGCAGCTCGCACAAAAAAGAGTTGATCCGGCGGGGAAGGAATATATGTGCCTGGACCTGGCTGAGACCATCGCCCTGGCGGAGCGCTTTCAGTGCCCCCGCCGCACGGTGGAGCTGACCGCCCTGGAGCAGCGGATCATTCCGGAGCGCTACCAGCGCAACATTGGCACCGTGGGCATCGACGGCCAGATGCGGCTGCTGCGCTCCAAGGTCGGCGTGGTCGGCGCCGGCGGCCTCGGCGGCCTGGCCATCGAGCTGCTGGCCCGGATGGGGATCGGCAGCCTCGTGGTCATTGACGGCGACTCCTTTGCCGCAAGCAACCTGAACCGGCAGCTCCTCACCCTGGAAGGCGGGCTTGGCGCCGGCAAGGCGGAAACTGCCGCGCGCCGGGTCAAGGAGATTAACGGTGCCGTGGAGATCCTGCCGCTGCAGCAGCAGGCGGACGCCTCCAACCTGGTCGCTTCCCTGGCCGGCTGCGACCTGGCCCTCGATTGCCTCGACAACCTCGCCACCCGCTTTGCGCTGGAAGAAGCCTGCGGCCGTCTTGCCATTCCCCTGGTCCATGGCGCCATCGCCGGCTTCATGGGCCAA
>LSQX01054180.1_pt1 | contig 13325 bp, 8 predicted proteins | sample 654561 | NCBI WGS metagenome assembly LSQX01 (sample SAMN04489861, study PRJNA283612) | anaerobic digester metagenome | isolation source: 4 biogas reactors fed with cattle manure at either 37C or 55C with and... | place: Denmark: Kongens Lyngby | collected 2014 | reverse complement strand
AGCTTAGGGAGGAGGTTGTAACTCTTTTTCTAAATGGCAAGACAAAAGAAATAAAAAAAATATATTCCACTTTCGACTTTTCCGTTAAAAATAATGATTTAAGCCCGCAAGAGCTTGAAACTGAGATTTCTTGTATCCAAGAAAAAATTGCTGACTTGCATAAGGAAATAAAGGAAATAAAAAAAAGTTTTCCATTCACATTAATTCCAGTTTTAACTGACACAAATTTGCTTGCTGACGAAGTGGCAAAATATAGCGATGGAATTAATGAATTGACTAAGCAAAAGCACAGATTAGAAAGTAAACTTAGCGGCTTGACAGCGATTTACGATTATGGTTCTATTAACCCAAATTAATGAAATTGGCGATAGTCCCTGATGGAATAAACGATATTACGTTAAAACTTAAGCTCATTTTTGGAGCAAAACATGAATAGATTAGTATTTAGATTAATATTCTTTGTATTTATTTTTCTTTGCAATTTTCTCCTCTTAAAAAGTCAAGAAATCGTAGTAAGTGAGTATTTTAATGCGAGCAGTCCAAATGAAGAATGGACTGAACTTCTTGTTATTGCAGACAATTTGAATTTAACCGGTTATGTGCTTCGCGATAATTCATCAAGCTCTGCTCTCAGTTCTTGGCAAGGTGGGGTTAGATTTAACGATCACCCATTATGGCAGCATTTACGCTCTGGCACTGTGATAGTGATTAAGCATCGCGGGAGTGAAGAATCTGACGCCAATGATGCTGACGGCTATATTGAAATAGGAGCAGAAAACTCCCTATATTTTGAAAAAGTTGTATATTGTGATGGCTGCTCACTTAATAATTGGCCCATCGTTGCTTTGAATATAAGTCAAAGTGCTGAGATAGTTCAAATTATAAACGCGCAAGGCGAGCATGTGCATTGCTTGGCTCACTTCACAAACGAAGTAGATGAGTGGTCTGATTTACCAAGCACGAAAGTTGCTCATGCTGGCTCTATCGCTGGGAACAGCTCAGTTTCCGTTGCTCCCGGCGCCAATCTAAATAGCTATTCTGCAGGTGCAAGCAACGAACAAGTATATAACTCAAGCGAAGAAGTTACAAAGGGAAAACCAAACACAAGACCAAACGCGCTTACTGAGAATGAAACTTTTTGGCGAGAGACAAGGCAGCCACTGTGGCTAAATCCAACTGCTTCTGCCGATATTAGCTCCAATTCAATTAAAATCAGCTGGAGCCAAGCTCAAAATCCCTACCCAAACGATAATAAACAGGGCTATATAGTTACGCGCTGCCCAGTGGAAGGCTTGCCAAATGCAGCATCTCCAGTGGACGGAAGAATTTATAATGATGGTGAAATGCTTGGCTCTGCGACTATTTTAACTCACAGCTCTGATTTAAGTTTTACAGATAATTACTCCCTTTCTTGCGGAGAAGCCTTTGTTTATCGCGTTTTTGCTTATAGATATTCTAACGACAGTAGTGGCGGAGAATTAGCTCCGAGCTTAACGAGAGGACGCTCTTATAATGAAACGAGTTACGCAGAAGTAGTTGCAGCAAAAAGCAACCCAGTAGCTCCAATTCTTTCTACTGAAAACAATAGAACAGCAATTTGCAAAGGAGACAGCATTGTTCTTTCCGTGGCGAGTGAAGAAGGCATTGTTGAATACGAACTTTATTTATTTGCTTATTTTGTAGAATCTTCAAGTGAAAATAGATTTGTAGTTAGTAATGCCGGGCATTATTCTGTAAAAGTTATAGATTCAGCGGGTTGCTCTGCCTTGTCCAATGTAATTTCTATTGCTATTATCGAATACCCAATTGCTCAAATTGAGCTAAATTCAGTCATTTTAACGGAAAACCAAACTGTCAGTGTTTGTGAAACTGAGACGCTTGAGCTTTTTGCTTATGGTGGAGGCTCTTACGAGTGGTATTGGAACGATGAGTTTTTAAATACAAACAGGCAAAGTATATTGATTTCTGAGGAAGGGAAATATTATTGCATCGTTTACAATGAAAACCTTTGTTCGGACACAACTTATTCCGTTGAGTTAAAGCATAAAAAAGAAGATTTTGATATTGAGCCAAGCATTTTATATTTTTCACTTGGAGCAAGCGAAATCTCGGCAAAAAAATCTTTTAGTATACACAATAATTCAGCTGACAGCTTATTCTTGCAAGTGGCAAAAAGCGCTGACAATCCTTTTAACTTAACTTTTGAGCAGCCAGTAAAAATTCCTCCACAAAAAGCATTGGATTTGGAAATAAGCTTTGAAGCTGACTATTCTGGCGTTTTTAGCGATTATATTATTTTGCAAAGCTATTGCGGCAGAGCTGACACCGTTTTTTTGGAAGGAGAAAAAAGCAATAGAAAGCTAAATTTTTCAAACAATAGCCTTGATTTTGATTTACTTCTGACTTGCGATACTATTGGCGCTGTAAAAAGCCTTTTTCTTGTAAATCCTTCTAATGAGAAAGCAAGCATAAACGAAGCAAGTGTAGCCGCACCTTTTGAGCTTATTGAACCCAAAATTCCTTTTGAGTTGAATGCCAACGATTCAGTTTCCTTAAAAGTTAGATTTGCCTCGCAGGTGGAAGGGACTTTCCAAAGAAATTTAACATTATTTTACAGAACAGGGAACGCTCTCGATTCTATTAAATTGGCTTTGACCGGGCAGGCGATTGAGCCAAAATTTGCTATACAGCCCGACACGCTTTTTATACCTACAATTTTGGAGGGTGTGGATTCCTTCGACACAACTTTCACTATAAAAAACATTTCAAACGTTGCGATAGCAGTTGATTTGCAAACAAATCAGCCAGAATTATTTCTTTCTGAACTGCCTCTAATTTTAGATCCTGAGGAGGAAAAGGAAATAAATTTGCGAGTTAGCCCAAGTGAAAATGCTGAGTTTAGCTTCCTTGTGCTATTTGAGGAAGGTCTGTGCGATGCTATTGAGCAGCTTTATATTTATGGAAAAAAAGAAAGAGCTTCATTTTACTTTTCAGCCGACACGCTTGATTTTGGAACTCATACCCGTTGCACTGAAGATATTTCAACAACAGAAAAAGTTTTACTCTATAAAATTTCATCTTCAAATAGCTTAAAAATCTCGGATTATGAAATATCAGCTCCCTTTTCATTTTTAAGTAAAATTGGAGAGGAGCTTAGCGATTCTACATTGCTTGAAATTGGGTTTAATCCAGATGGAGATGGGGAGTATTTTGGGAGGTTAACTTTGCGCTTTGAGCCAACAAATCAAGAAATTGAGCTGTTTTTAAAGGGAAAGCAAAACTCAATCTCAGTTGATTATGAAAATGAATTGGGCTTTGGTTTTATTACGTCAAGAGACAGCTCGCTTTTAGACTATGTTTTAATAAACACAAGCGATTTTCCAATCTCAATAAACGATTACTCAATTTCAAATCCAGCTTTCACATTGCTAAACGATACATTGTTTCCAGCCTTGCTTGGAGTTGATTCAATGCTCGTTTTTCAACTGAAATATAAGAACGATAAGGACGCACAAGACAGTGCTGATTTTAAACTGCATATCGCAAGCCCTTGCGATACATTTTTACTTAGCAAACTATTTGGAAATTGTGTCTTTTTCAAGCCCTTTGTTTTTGAAATAAGTTTGCCGGAGCTTGCTTCCGAAGCAAATATCGAAATACAAGTTCCGATTCAAGTTTTTTCAAAAGACAGCGCAAGACACATAAGAGATGCCTATATTGATGGCTTTTCCTGTGAAATCCAGTTCGATCCAGCTTTGCTTTATCCTATGGAAGCAAATTTTTCTGAAGCAAATTTCATTAATGGAGTAATTAAGGAATTTAATGAATATATTCCTGGCTTTTTAAAAATTGATGCAGAAATTTCTGAGGCAAGACTTTTAGAGGAAGGTGATTTTATTCTTGTCAAATTCAAAACGCTCTTAGGGAATAAACATAATAGCGATTTAATTTTAGCCTCAACAGAGCTAACATCGAAAAATCTAAACGTGAATACTGAAAATGTTAACGGAAAATACAAGCTCATCAGCGATTATTTATCTCGGACAAACGACAGTTTATCAATAGAAATAATTGGGAATCAGCCAATAGAAAAAGAGGTTCAGCTTTTATGTAACATTGTCTCAGACGATATGAGCGAGCTTTTTATAATCAATCAATTTGGGCAAAAAACTAATCTTCTAATAGACAAAAGCATTTCACCCGGCAAGTATTATTTTAGCATTAATCCAAATTCTTTTGGAACAGGCGTTTATTTTGTAGTTTTGAAAAATGGAAATTTGACAAAAATGATTTCAATTTTAATTGTGAAATAAAATGAGCCGAGCAAGCAATAACCCGTCTTTTGGTGGAAACTTAAGACTAAATATATTACGAGTTTTAACCCTTTTAATTGTAGCGGTTTACATAGGAAGACTTGCCCATCTTCAAATTGTAAAAGGGAGCATTTATCGACTTGAAAGCCAAGCCCAGGCAGTGAAAGAAGAAATTGTTGAGCCTTTTCGAGGAAATATTTACGATAGAAATGGAAAACTTCTTGTTCATAACGAGCCATCTTATACAGTCGCAATCACTATTAACGGCTTTAGCAAAGATATTGGCTCGCGATTACTTTTAGCAAGTTTGCTGGATATTGACACATCAGAAATAACTAAGCAGTTGGGAAAATACATAAAAGAATCTCATTATAAGCCAATAAAAATGTTTAAGGATGTGGGCATTGAAAAGGCGGCACTGATTGAGGAATATAGCGATATTTTAGTTGATGTTCAAATTGTGGTTGAATCGAAGCGACTTTATGATGATAAAATAACCATGGCTCACTCCCTTGGCTATGCAAGGCAAATTTCGGAGGCAGAATTAGAAAGTCTGAAAGAAAAAGGCTATCGTCCCGGCGATTTAATCGGAAAAAGTGGAATAGAAAAGCATTATGAAGATTACTTGAAAGGGACGAAAGGAATAAAATATGTTGCTGTAAATCCTTTTGGCAAAAGAGTTTCGAGTTTTAACGAAGGGCGAGACGATAAATTAGTAAGCAATGGTTATGATTTATATTTGACAATAGACAGACGCTTGCAGGAAACGGCAGAATCTTTAATGGCTAAGCGTAGGGGCGCCCTAGTTGCTATTGACCCAAGGGACGGAGGAATTTTAGCTATTGCGAGTAAGCCAGACTTTCATTTAGAGGATTTTTCGGGTAGAGTTTCGCCAGAAGTATATAGAAGGTTGAGTAATGACCCGGGAAAGCCACTTTATAGTCGCGCCACTATGTCTGCTTATCCGCCCGGTTCCACTTGGAAAATGCTTGTTGCTCTTGCGGGCTTGCAAGAAGGAGTAATCACCCCAAACACTATCTCTTATTGCTCTGGCTCATTTCCTTATGGAGGTAGAACTTACGCTTGTCATGCTCATGGCGGGGTAAATGTTAGGCGGGCAATTCAGGCATCGTGCAACGTTTTCTTTTATCGTTTAGCACTTAATCTCGGAATGCACCGCTTGCAAAAATATGCTAAATTATTTGGTTTTGGAGAGCTTACTGGCGTTGACATCTCCGATGAGAAAAAAGGCTTTTTCCCAACGGTTGATTGGTTGCGAAAAAAGTTTGGGAAAAACGCTGAAAGGGGGGGACGTGTTGTAAATTATGGAATTGGGCAGGGCGAAATCAACGTAACTCCTTTGCAAATGGCTAATTACGTAGCCACTATCGCAAACAAGGGACAGATGATTCAGCCCCATATACTCCGTTCATACTATAATAATATCGCCAATAGACAGGAATACCTTAAATTTCCGACAAAAGTTCTCCCGATTGATAAGACGAATTTTGATATAATTCAACAAGGTATGTTCGATGTGGTAAATGTTCCGGGGGGGACTGCAAATAATGCAAAAATTCATGGGATTAGCGTTTGTGGAAAGACTGGCACCGCACAAAACCCACACGGAGCCGATCATTCTTGGTTTGTTTGCTTTGCTCCAAAAGAAAATCCGACAATTGCAATTGCTGTTATTGTAGAAAATGCTGGCTTTGGTTCTACGGTTGCTGCGCCAATTGCAAGAGATGTTCTTTTCAAGCATTTTTTCCCAGATTCAATTCCCCGCCCGCCAGTCTTAGCGGACAGCATAGCATTAAGGGATTAGCTTTTTTGTCTGAACCGTGATTTGCTTGATTGAGGGATTTCTTGATTTTTCATTCTAACAAGGGATTGCAATTCATTAAAAAATGAAAAAATTATACAATAGAATCTATTCGTTTTTTTCTTTATTAATTAGCAAGGCAAAAGAAAAGACAAGCCCTGTATTTGAATCATTTGAAAGAATAGACCAATATAAATCGAGCGACTATTCGATAATCGTTATTTCTGCAATAATTGGAATAGTAATCGGTTTTTTTGTTTATATTTTTCATTTGACGATGGAGTTTGCAGAAAGTTTTTTCACTGCGATAAGGGTTTCTGCGTCTTCTTATCTTGGTTGGTATTTGCTGATAATTCCCTTTATTCCAGCTTTGGGCGGACTTTTTATAGGAATAATGCGGAAATGGGTTTTCAAAGGGATTAACGTTGATGATTTAAATACTGTAGTCCATTCATTAATACATAATCATGGAAAGATTGATTGGCGCAACGCTCTAAAATCTATTCTATTTGCAGGCGCCTCCATTGGCAGCGGTGGTGGTGGGGGACGCGAAGGTCCTACCATTGCTCTTGGCGCCTCCATCGGTTCATCACTTGCTCAATTAATTGGATTAAAAAGAGAAAACAGACGGGTTCTTTGTGGTGCAGGGGCTGCGGCTGCAATTAGCGGTATTTTTAATGCTCCACTTGGGGGAATAGTCTTTGCACTGGAGGCGGTAATTGGAGATGTCGGTTTAAAATCTTTTGTGCCTATAGTAATTTCATCGGTTTTATCGACAGCCGTTTCGCGAATTTTTCTCGGAGACTCAGCTCTTTTAATAGCGCCGACAATGATAGAAGTTCGTTTTTTTGACTACTTATATTTAGCTGGTTTGGGAATTCTTTCTGGTTTTGTAGCAATTTATTTCATAAAAACTTTTAACGCTACAAGCAAATCTTTTAAGAAAAGAACAGCAAAATATCCAGAACTTTTAAAGCCAGTAATTGGTGGCTTCAGCGTTGGAATACTTTTAATGTTTTTACCAACTTTATTAGAAACTACTTACAATCCAATCAATTACGCAATTGGTTGGAAAGTAAATCAATTATCGGAGAATTCGATTTTCAGCTTTTTCACGAGAGTTTTAACAATAGAAAATGCAGCGTTGTTTGGAGTGCTTGCCGCATTTTCTACAATATTATTAAAACCAATATCGGCAGCACTTACCATTTCAAGTGGTGGAGCAGGTGGAGCTTTTGCACCTTCTATCAAAGTGGGGGCAATGGCTGGTTTTTGTTTCGGTTATCTTCTTCGATTTGTTTCACCTGGCGCGAGTCCAGAATTATTTGCTATTGTTGGAGCAGGTGGCGTGCTTGCTGGAACTTACCAATTACCTTTATCAGCTGGGATTATCTGTTTTGAAATTACAAAAAATCACGAGCTGCTCTTACCTTTAATATATTCCTCAGTTTTTTCCTCGTTCATAGTTCAAAAGATGAAGCAACGCACCTTCAACCCCTTTCAAAAAGAAACAGTTGTTGACGAAGAAAGGTTGTTACCAGTTTTAAAGAATGGAGAGGGTTAAATTAGATCGTGTAATTTGCTTGCTTATTTTTTGCAATCTTTCCGAAGATAGAGAAGAATCCAGAAAAATTTTTTAGTGTATTTCTCTGGATTCTTCCTAAAACTCAAAATGACCATTAGCGCATTATTGCAAATCTGCCTTGCTTGAATAGCTTCCCATCTTTTAGAATAAGATAATTATAAACTCCTTGCGGATAATCAGCGCAATTTAATGAATGAACTCCATTTGGACTTGAAATAGAATAATCGCTCATCAAACTTGCTTGTGAGTTGAATACTTTTATTTCTATATTCCCAGTTAAATCGCTTAGATCAAAATTAATAAAGTTGCTCGCCGGGTTTGGATATGCAAAACTGCTGAGTGCATTATCCTCGCTAACGCTTGTTGCTTCTATGTCGAATAAAACTTCGTATTCATCGAAAAATTCTCCACTTTCAACTGAAAAGAAAACCAGCTTAACCGATGTTTGCCCAGCCTCTCCGTTGGGATTCAATTCAACGTCAAAATCTTCTTTCAAGGATTCCTGCCCAGGCTGCAAAATCAATGTGCCTTCTGATATTGTTGTGTCGTTAAAACTTGGACCATAGCAGTTGCCACCATAGCAGTGTGTTATAACGTGATTTTCTGCTTTGCTTAATAGAATTATTTTTAAGCCAATCTCAACTGTATTTGAACTGTTGTTCTTTAAAATTGCATACGATTTGTAAGATTCCCAAAGATCGTAGCCAAAAAGATGAATATCTGCATGAATTATTTGGACGTCTGGAGTGGTGTAATCTTCGCTGCAAATGAATTTTACTTCATATTGCGCAAAATCTGTATCATCAGAAATTAGGAAAAAAAGAACTTGATAAACTGATTCCCCTTCAACACCATTTGGGTTAAGCTCAAGATAAAAATCATCTTCTGAGGATTCTTGACCCGGCATTAAAGTTAAAATGCCCGTTGAAACCATAAGAGTATCAGTGGAGGGACCGCTATACTCGCCAGCAAAATAGCTGCTAATCTCGTGTCCTTCAACAGCATAAGATTTTACAACCATCAAGCCAACTACAATCGGCTCGCTGCTAATGTTTTCTATAGTAGCAGTAGATCTCATTGCTTGATCTGATATCACTTCATTTTCATAAGAAAGAAGCTGAATACTTGGACTAAGCGAGAACAGCTGCGGAATATTAAGCAAAAAACTGGCTAAGACAAAGCAAAGCAATAAGTGTAATTTTTTCATAGCATTCTCAAAATATTTTTAAAAAACTTATACAAATATAAAAAATTTTATTAAATTANNNTGGTATTTGGAAGAAAAATGGTAAATTTTTTTTATATTTGTAATAGTTCGAGTGGAATGAAGATTTAAAAAATAGAAAGAATAAAATGAAAATAGCAAGTGAATTAGTTCAAACAGTGAAAAAAGCAAAATATGTAGCCGTTCTTACTGGTGCTGGCGTTTCTGCGGAAAGCGGTATCGCAACTTTTCGCGATCCTGACGGGCTTTGGGCAAAGCTAAATCCCGCTGAGCTTGCAAGTGTAGACGGTTTTATGTCGAACCCAAAACTTGTCTGGTCTTGGTATCAGCATCGCAGAGATATAGTGCATTCAACCGAGCCTAACAAGGGGCATTACGCAATAGCAGAAATGGAGAAGATTTTCCCGGAATTTGCTTTAATTACGCAAAATGTAGACCGGCTTCACCAATCTGCTGGTTCAAATGACGTGGTTGAGCTGCACGGCAATATAATAGAAAATCATTGTCAAAAATGCAAAAAACCATTTTTGGGAGAAACAACTCTGCCAGATGGAGAATTGCCCCGTTGTTCTGAATGCGGAGGGATGATTCGCCCATCGGTTGTTTGGTTCGGAGAGAACCTGCCTTTTGAAGCAATGGCTAAATCGGAAGAAATTGTTGAAAGTTGCGATCTTTTTTTCAGCGTTGGAACCTCTGCCGAAGTCTATCCCGCAGCAGCTTTACCAGTGAAAGCAAAGCAGTATGGTGCCACGTTAATAGAAGTAAACCCAAATAAAACCGCTATATCGCATTATGCTGATTTCAGATTAGAAGCACCCTCGGGAATTGCCTTGCCAATTTTATTGGAAAAACTGAAAGAAATTGAGTAATTTGCAAATCATTATTGTTAATAATAAGTAAAGCTATGTGATCGCATGTTTAATTACTAGTTAATTATTAGAAAATATTAGCAAAATGATTGAAAAATTTATAAATAAAGTGATTCTGGGTGATTGTTTAGATGTGCTTGAAAAAATTCCTAATGACTCAGTTCATTTAATAGTTACATCTCCTCCATACAATCTGAATATTCAATACGAAAACCACTCTGATGAGTTAGAATACAGCGATTACTTAAAATGGATGTCAGAGGTTTGGAAAAAATGCAATGAAGTTTTAGTCCGAGGCGGAAGATTGTGTATCAACATAGGTGAAAATAAAAGACAAAATATATCATATCCAACTTATTCAGCTTTTATTCAGAGCTGTGTTGAATTAAATATGCTTTATAGAGGAACAATCATTTGGAATAAAAATAGTGCAGCAAAGCATACAGCTTGGGGGAGTTGGAATAGTCCTTCAAATCCGCATATTGTTCCAAGGCATGAGTATATAATAATTTTTTCAAAAGGCGATTATAAATTATTGGGAAAAAAAGAAAACTGCGATTTAAAGCCAGAAGAATTTATGGAATACACAAGAAGTGTGTGGAGTTTTGGAACCGAAAGCAAAACAAAAATAGGTCATCCGGCTCCCTTTCCACTTGAGTTGCCAAAGCGACTTATTAAGTTTTATTCATATAAAGAGCAAATCGTTCTTGATCCTTTTGCGGGTAGCGGAACTGTTGGCATTGCTGCTTCTCTTTTAGAAAGAAATTATATACTTATTGACAACTCGGAAGAGTATTGCAAATTAGCTGAGAAAAGAATTAACGATAAAAACGGAATGAACTTGTTTAATGTATCGAATAAAAAAGATTTTATAGATAGTTCTGCTGAGATTCAAATTTTAAATAATTAAGTCTAATTCACAAATGGAATCTGTATGAAAAAAATATTAATAATTGGAGCTTGCTCAGCGATAGCCCAAGAAACTGCAAAACTATTTGCAAAAGATGGACATCAGCTTTTTCTTGCTGATATTAATAATACCGGATTGGAGATTGTAAAAAAAGAACTGTTGCTTATGGGCGAAACGGAGATTTTTACTTCTTTTTTCGATGTAACTGAATTTTCAAAGCATAGCCAATTAATTGAAAATGCAATTAGCTCTTTAAATGGACTTGATTTGCTGTTTATTGCCCATGGCACTTTACCCAATCAAGAGGAAGTGCAAAAAGACGCAAGCCGTGCAATTAAAGAATTTGAGATAAATGCAATGAGCGTGATTTCCTTATGCACAATTGCAGCAAACTACTTTGAAGAGAAAAAAGATGGAGCTATTGCTGTAATTTCCTCAGTTGCGGGAGATAGGGGGCGCCAGTCAAATTATCTTTATGGCTCGGCAAAGGGCGCAGTCTCCCTTTTTCTCCAAGGCTTGCGGAATCGCCTTTCTAAATCAAATGTCCATATTTTAACAATAAAGCCGGGCTTAGTCGATTCTCCAATGACTGCCCATCTACCAAAAAATTTCCTTTTTGCTAAACCAAGTGATATTGCTAAAGGCATTTATAAAGCTATTGAAGGTAGAAAAGACATAGTGTATCTTCCAAGTTATTGGTGGTTAATATTGACCACTTTGAAATTGATACCAGAATCAATTTTTAAAAAGATGAACTTGTAAATTGGCATAATCATTGCTAATATATACATTATTAGTAATATTTTGGCAATGACTATGAAAAAATATATTTTTATACAGGCAGCAGTTTTTTTAATAGCTTTTTCTCTTTACTCGCAAAGCCTTTCGATAGTTCGGACCGATATTGATACTTCAAGGGCAAATTTTGTTACTGCCACACAAATGTTTGGAATCGACATTGTAATTGATAGCTTAAGCGATTATGATAGAATAATTTTCGATTTAAAACTGCATAATATTAACCAATTCAAATTTTCAAACTATATTGCCTCTTTCCCAAACGACGTTGCGACAATAGTATATGCTGATACAAACTCAGCCTCAAATAGCTCAAGTATTTTTGTTGGTGTGTTTTTTCAAGACTATAAAAGAAACTCAACAGTCCCCAAAAGCATTATACACCTTGATTTTGTAGTAAATCAGCAAGCTATTCATAATAGCAATATTGGATTTTCATTTGAAAATCAGAGCGCTATAAAAATAGTTGACGGAGAAGAGGAAGAGCTTATGTTAGAAGCAGAAGCTGTGAGCTATACCGTCCATGGCTTTGTTGACGTCTGGCCCGGTGATGCAAATAACGATGGCTTGGTAAATGAAAACGACTTTATTCAGATAGGGAGATATTACGGAAGCGGGAGTGAAACTAAGCAAATGCGAAGCTTCGCAAGACAAAACGCAAGCACTATTTGGAAAGCACAGCGAGCCTTAGCCTGGGATAATAAAGAGCATACCTTTGCTGACTGCGATGGAAATGGAGAAATAAATTTAATAGATATGCTTGCAGTTTACCCAAACTACAAAAAAACGCATATTGGTATCTTTAAAAAAGCTGTTTTACCCCAAAACAGTGGCTTTAATAAAGTAATTGAATTTAAAGATAATTATAAAACTTTTCCAATAAACTTTACATTTAATAAGCATTTTCAAGCGGCTTCTATTAAGTTAAAGTGGGATAATATTAGCCACATCAAAGCAATAGGCTTTATTAAGGGCAATGTGTTTGATTATTTTGATAATGAAATTACTTTTACTAATATTAATGAAGAAGAGAATTATGCGGAATTTGTTATTGGGCATTTCGATAAGCAATATCCTGTAAATAAAGGAGGTTCAATAGCTTACTTTGTTTATGAATCACATTTACCAAGCTCAGAAGCAGATTTTGAAATAGAAGAAATAATTGCTGTTGACTCTGAAGGGGCTTTCTTTCCTTTGCAATACACTGCTCTCAGCTCAAACTTAGAAATGAATGAAAATACACAGCAAATTAGTGTAAATGTAACAGCAAACGAGTTATTGGTTAATTTTAGCCAAAACGATATAGATAAATTTAGCTTATCGGTTTACGATCTTTTAGGGAATTTGCTAATAAAAACTGATGAAATTAAAAATTTTAATAGAGAATACAGACAGGATATTAGCTCGCTTTCAAATGGCAGCTATTACGCATTAATACTTGTAAACAAAAGAGTTATCAGCGTTCCTTTTATTAAGCTTTATTAAATATAAAAAGCAAAAGCTAATAAAAACATCAATTTAAAAAAGTAAAGAAATAAAATTGGCACATAAATTGATAAAATAAAAGCATAAAAAACATTGCGAGAGTGATCGTTTTAAATGAGATAGTTGTAGTAAGCTAGAAACTCTCGCAATGTAATTTTAGAATTTTAAATAAAAAATAGTATATTACAAATTATTCACATGGAGGTGAATTATGCCATTCGCAATAGGAGGAAATGCGAGAATCCGCACTAACATTTCGGCTGAAAATGCTTACAATGCGCTCGAAACATCAAACAGAGCTATCTCGCTCCGTCAGCT
>LSQX01399218.1_pt1 | contig 13327 bp, 8 predicted proteins | sample 654561 | NCBI WGS metagenome assembly LSQX01 (sample SAMN04489861, study PRJNA283612) | anaerobic digester metagenome | isolation source: 4 biogas reactors fed with cattle manure at either 37C or 55C with and... | place: Denmark: Kongens Lyngby | collected 2014 | reverse complement strand
CGGTACCGAAGAACACCGGGGTCAGCCTGCCGGCCAGGTACTCCTGCAGATCGAACTCGTGGCAGGCGCCCTGCACCAGCTCCAGCTCCTCCACGAAGCCGTCGTACAGGTCGCCGAGCAGGGCGCGGGCCTCGTCACTGTCCAGACCCTGGATGATCCTCTCTTCGGTGCGCTCGTGGCCATGCCCGGGGGTGTAGACATGGATGCAGTCGTTGGCCAGGTGATAGACACCCTTGAATTCCCGGTAGCAGCCGATCGGCCAGGTGATGGGGGCGGCCTTGATATCCAGCACCTCCTCGATCTCGTCGAGCAGCTCGATGGGGTCGCGGATGTCCCGGTCCAGCTTGTTGACGAAGCTGATGATGGGCGTGTCGCGCAGCCGGCAGACGTTCATCAGGGCGATGGTGCGNNCCGAGGTGGTGATGGAGATGCCGCGCTGCTGTTCCATGGCCATCCAGTCGGAGGTGGCATGGCGGTCGGATTTGCGCGACTTGACGGTCCCGGCTACCTCGATGGCCTTGCCCATCAGCAGCAGGCGCTCGGTGATGGTGGTCTTACCGGCGTCGGGGTGGGAGATGATGGCGAAGGTGCGTCGACGGGCGACTTCTTTCTGGATCTGTTTACTGGACATAGGCGCTGTTTCGGTTCATGCCGGCACCGCTGGCGGGTCAGCGCCAGGGCAGCCGGATGGGAATGAAATTGGATTGGCGCGTATTGTCGCTGATCCGGCGGGGCAAACAAAGCACAAATACCGCGCGCCGGCTCACACCGTCAGATACTGCTGGATCAACTGGTCATCGAGCTGCTCCATGGGGCCGCCGGCGACCGCCCGGCCCCGCTCCATGATGAAGAACTCGTCCGCGGTACGCCGGGCGAAGGGCAGTTTCTGCTCGACCAGCAGCACGGTCAGGCCCAGCTCGCTGTTGAGGCGGCGGATGACATCGCTGATGTCGCGCACCACGTTGGGCTGGATGCCCTCGGTCGGCTCGTCGAGGATCAGCAGGCTGGGGTCCAGCACCAGCGCCCGGCCGATGGCCAGTTGCTGCTGCTGGCCGCCGGACAGGTCGCCGCCGCGGCGGTGCTTCATCTCCCTGAGCACCGGAAACAGCTCGTAGATGAGCGGCGGTATCTGCCGTGCACGGTCGGCCCGCGCGCCGAGGGATATCTTCAGGTTCTCCTCCACGGTCAGCAGCGGGAAGATCTCCCGGCCCTGGGGCACATAGCCGATGCCGCCCCGGGCGCGATGCTCGGTGGACAGGCGGGAGATGTCCCGGCCCTTGAACAGGATCTGCCCGTCGCGGATCGGCAGCAGGCCCATGATGCACTTGAGCAGCGTGGTCTTGCCCACTCCGTTGCGCCCGAGCAGGCAGCCGCAGGCGCCTTCCCCTAGCTGCAGGTCCAGATCCCAGAGGATATGGCTCTGATTGTAGAACTGGTTGATGCCTCGTACCTGCAGCATGCTCATTCTCCCAGATAGACTTCGATGACCCTGGGGTCGTTCTGCACCTGATCCATGGTGCCCTCGGCCAGCACCGAGCCCTGGTGCAGTACGGTGACCTTGCGGGCGATGGAGCGGACGAAGGCCATGTCGTGCTCGACCACGATCACCGAGTGGCGGCCGGCCAGCGAGGTGAGCAGGGCGGCGGTATGCTCCACTTCCTCGCCGGTCATGCCGGCTACCGGCTCGTCGACCAGCAGTACCCTCGGGTTCTGCATCAGCAGCATGCCGATTTCCAGCCACTGCTTCTGGCCGTGGGACAGTGCCCCGGCCAGCTGCCGGCGCTGGTCGGCCAGGCCGATCAGCTCCAGCACCTCATCAATGCGGTCACGCTGTGTTCCGGTCAGGGCATGGGTCAGGGTGTACCAGACCGACTTGTTCGAGGCGGTGGCCAGTTCCAGGTTGTCGAACACGCTGAGTGCCTCGAACACCGTGGGCTTCTGGAATTTGCGGCCGATGCCGCCACGGGCGATGACATGTTCGGGTTGCCGGAGCAGGTCGATGCGCTGGCCGAAGTACACGCTGCCGGTATCCGGGCGGGTCTTGCCGGTGATCACGTCCATCATGGTGGTCTTGCCGGCACCGTTGGGTCCGATGATGCAGCGCAGCTCGCCATCGTCGATGTACAGGTTCAGGTCGTTCAGCGCCTTGAAGCCGTCGAAGCTGACGCTGACGCCCTCGACGTAGAGGATGGGGCCATGGCTGACATCCACTGGCAGGTCGAACTCCGGCCTGGGCAGCAGGAAATCGAACACCTGGTCCCGGCGGAAGGTCTGGCGTAACTGATTGACGGCATTCATGGGGTGTCTCCCTTGCGCTGCAGCCGGCCGAGCAACCCGACAATGCCCTGCGGCAGCAGCAGCGTGACCAGCACGAACAGGGCGCCGAGGATGAACAGCCAGGTTTCCGGCGAGAAGGTGGTGAAGAAGGTCTTGGCGTAGTTCACCGCGAAGGCGCCGACCACGGCGCCGTACAGGGTGCCGCGCCCGCCGGCGGCCACCCACACCACCATCTCGATGGAGTTGAGCGGGGAGAACTCGCCGGGGTTGATGATGCCCACCTGGGGCACGTAGAGCGCGCCGGCAATGGCCGCCAGCACGGCGGAGAAGACGAACAGCCAGAGCTTGTAGGACTCCACCTGATAACCGCTGAAACGGGTGCGGGTTTCCGCGTCGCGGATCGCCACCAGCACCCGGCCCATGCGCGAGGTGACTATGTAGCGGCAGGCCAGGTAACCGAGGGCCAGGGCCAGGGCCGAGGCGACGAACAGCCCGGCGCGGGTGCTGCGTGCGGCCAGGTCGAAGCCGAGGATCTCCTTGAAGTCGTTGAGGCCGTTGTTGCCACCGAAACCCATTTCGTTGCGGAAGAAGGCCAGCATCAGGGCGAAGGTCAGCGCCTGGGTGATGATGGCGAAGTACACGCCGGTGACCCGGGAGCGGAAGGCCAGCCAGCCGAACAGCAGGGCCAGCAGACCCGGCACCAGCATTATCATCAGTGCGGCGAACCAGAACATGTCGAATCCCTGCCAGTACCAGGGCAGGGATTCCCAGTTCAGTACCACCATGAAATCCATGAGCTCGGGGTGGCCGTAGACGCCGCGGTCACCGATCTGGCGCATCAGGTACATGCCCATGCCGTAGCCGCCGAGGGTGAAGAAGGCGCCGTGGCCCAGCGACAGGATGCCGGCATAGCCCCAGATCAGATCCACCGACAGGGCCAGCAGGGCGAAGCACAGGAACTTGCCGAGCAGGGCGACGGTGAAGTTGGAAATGTACAGTGGCGAGCTGCTGGGCAGGGCCAGGTTGCAGAACGGCACCAGGATGGCCGCCAGCAGCACCAGCCCCAGTACCGCCAGGCCGCCGCGATCGCTGAGTAACAGACGTTGAGTGAGCATGATGTGGTCTCTTGTACTCGGGAGCTGCGGCGGTCAGTCCGCCGCCGCGCGTCCCTTCTGGGGAAACAGGCCCTTGGGCTTCTTCTGGATGAACAGGATCAGCATGATCAGCACCAGCACCTTGGCCAGCATGGCGCCGGCATAGGGCTCGAGGAAGTTGTTGATCAGGCCCAGACTCATGGCGCTGACCAGGGTGCCCCACAGATTGCCGACGCCGCCGAACACCACCACCATGAACGAATCGATGATGTAGGCCTGACCGAGGTTGGGTCCGACATTGGTGATCTGCGACAGGGCCACCCCGGCCACCCCGGCAATACCGGAACCCAGGCCGAAGGTGAGGGCGTCGATCCAGCTCGAGCGCACGCCCACCGCACGGGCCATGGCCCGGTTCTGCGAGACCGCGCGGACCTTGAGGCCGAGGGTGGTGCGTTTCATCACCAGCAGCAGGGCGACGAACACCGCCAGGCCGAACAGCAGTATGTACAGGCGGGTCCAGGTGATCGACAGCACCGGGTTGATGGTCAGGGTGCCGCTGATCCATTCCGGCGAGCTGACCGGCCGGTTCAGCGGGCTGAACAGGGTGCGCACCGCCTGCTGCAGGACCAGGCTGACGCCGAAGGTGGCCAGCAGGGTTTCCAGCGGTCGGCCGTAGAGAAAACGTATGATGCCGCGCTCGATGGCGATGCCCACCAGTCCGGAGATGAGAAAGGCCGAGGGGATGGCGATCAGCAGGCTCCACTCGATGAGGTCGGGAAACAGGACCTGGACTCCCCAGGTGGTATAGGCGCCGAGCATGATCAACTCGCCGTGGGCCATGTTGATCACGCCCATGACGCCGAAGGTAATGGCCAGGCCGATGGCCGCCAGCAGCAGGATGGAACCCAGGCTCAGGCCGAAGGTGAGGTTCTCGATGAAGCGGTAGAAGCTGATGCGACCGGCAATGGACCGCAGCGCCGCCTCGGCCGCCTCGCGCAGTTCGGTCGGGGTATCCGGGTGGCTGGCCAGCGCGGTCAGGGCGTTGCGCGCCTCCTGCTCCAGCGAGCCATGCAGGGCGTCGACGGCTTCCAGGCGCTGGGCGGGGCTGCCGTGGTTGAGCTGATACAGGGCCAGGGCGGTGTCGATGGCGCTGTTCACCAGCCCGGACTCTTCCTGTGTCTGACGGGCCTCGAGCAGGGCGATGCTGGCCTGGTCGATGCCGTCGCGGATGAAGCGGCGTACCGCTTCGTAGCGCACCCGGGCATCCTCGTGGTTGAGGTTGAGCTGTGCCAGCAGGGTACGCAGCTGACTGCGCAGACTGTTGTTGACGGGCACACGCCTGAAGCCGGTACTGTCCTGCACCGGTTCGCCGGTCAGCACGTCCTGCAGCTGGCCGCCTCGGCGCACCGCGACCCGTGGCGGGGCAGAGCGGTCGGCCTGCAACTGGCCGTCCTGCAGGGCGGTCAGCACCTCGATTACCCTGGGGTCGTCAAGGGCGCCCAGCCGGGCGATGGTTTCGGCCCGCTGCGGCAGGCCGCCCTGGGGCAGTTGCCGGACCAGCTGTTCGAAGCCGGCCGGGCTGGCCGGGGCCTGGCTGTCGGTGTCGCCCAGCGCCGCCGTGCTGAAGCCCAGCCAGGCCAGCAATGCCAGCCACAGGGCAGCGAGGTGCAGAGGTCGATGAGATAGCTTCATGGCGCAGTCCTGAAATCTGAGTACCTGCGCAGCCGCCGGGCAGCTGCGCAGGTCGGGGCCTACTCGGCGCTGGCGCCCAGGCAGGCTTGGGTCACCTTGTTGTAGTTGCCGCAGCGAAGCGGTGCGGTCCAGTCGGCGATCAGGTCCTTGCTGCCGTCCAGGTAGTCGGACCAGGCATCACCGGGAACCAGCTCGTCGGTGCGCGAGACGGTAAGGAACTGGCCGTCGTCCTGAATCTCGCCGATCAGCACGGGCTTGGTGATGTGGTGGTTGGGCAGCATGGTGGCGACACCGCCGGTGAGGTTGGGCACGGTGATACCGACCATGGCGTCGATCACCTTGTCGGTGTCTGTGGTGCCGGCGGCTTCAACGGCCTTGACCCACATGTTGAAGCCGATGTAATGCGCTTCCATGGGGTCGTTGGTGACCCGGTCGGTGCTGCCGATGAACTTGTGCCAGGCGTTGATGAAGGCCTCGTTCTCCGGGGTTTCCTCGCTCATGAAGTAGTTCCAGGCGGCCATGTGGCCGACCAGCGGGCCGGTATCTATGCCGGACAGCTCCTCTTCACCCACGGAGAAGGCAATCACCGGAATGTCTTCGGCGGAGACGCCCTGGTTGCCCAGCTCACGGTAGAAGGGCACGTTGGCATCCCCGTTGATGGTGGAGACCACGGCGGTCTTCTTGCCGGCGCTGCCGAAACGCTTGATGTCGGCGACGATGTTCTGCCAGTCGGCGTGACCGAAGGGGGTGTAGTTGACCAGGATGTCCTCCTCGGCGACCCCATTGGCCTTGAGGTAGGCCTCGAGGATGCGGTTGGTGGTGCGCGGGTAGACATAGTCGGTACCGGCCAGCACCCAGCGCTGGATGCCCAGTTCATCCTTCAGGTAGTCCACCGCGGGGATGGCCTGCTGGTTCGGCGCGGCGCCGGTGTAGAAGACGTTGCGCGAGGACTCCTCACCCTCGTACTGCACCGGATAGAAGAGGATGCCGTTGAGTTCCTCGACCACCGGCAGCACCGATTTGCGCGATACCGAGGTCCAGCAGCCGAAGATGGCGTCCACCTGGTGCTGCTCCAGCAGCTCCCGGGTGCGCTCGGCAAACAGCGGCCAGTTGGACGCCGGGTCCACCACCACGGGCTCCAGCTGCTTGCCCAGCAGGCCGCCCTTGCGGTTCTGCTCCTCGATGAGCATCAGCATGGTGTCCTTCAGGGTGGTCTCGGAAATGGCCATGGTGCCGGACAGCGAATGCAGTACCCCTACCTTGATGGTTTCCGCCTGCGCGGTGAGCGCAGTCACCACCATGCTGCAGGCAATACCCAGTGCGCCGGCGTGTCTGGCGAGTCGTTTCAATTTCATGGGTCAATCTCCCTTTTTTGCTGAGGTGTGTCCAACAGTGAGTACGTCCTTGTCGTCCGGGTGATACCCGCTCCCCGGGCGGCCTGACAGTCCAGCGGTCATGCGAGCCGGCGGCTGTCGTCCTGGTGTTGCCGTGCCTCGAACAGCATGTGCAGTGTGATCTTGCGTACCTCCGCTTTGCTTTCCTCGATGTGGGTCCTGATCAGCAGCTGGGCCTGGTCGGCCCGGCGCTGGGTGATGCTGTGCAGGATCTCGGCATGCTCCCGGTAGGTCGCCTCGATCCGGTTGTCCCGGGTGAAGTCGATCCGCCGCACTATGCGCAGGCGTTCGGTCAGGTCGTGGTGGATGCGTGCCAGCTCCGGATTGCCGCAGGCCCGCACCAGGTCGAGATGGAAATGCTCATCCAGCTGGCAGACGCTGGGACCATGGCTCTGGCGCTCCTTGATGGGTACCAGCCAGATCGCCTGCAGCGCCTCCAGCTCGGCGGTCGGCTGCAGCTCGCACAGCCGGCTGACGGCGGCCATCTCGAGGATCACCCGCACGTCATAGAGCTGCTCGAACTGCTGGAAGTCGAAGGGGCGGATCTGCCAGCCGCTGCGGTAGAACACCTCGACGAAGCCCTCGCGCTGCAGGCGCATCAGCGCCTCGCGGACCGGCGTGCGGCTGGCGGACATCTGCTCGGCGATCACGTTCTCGGTGATGCGGTCCCCGGGCAACAGGCGGAAATCGAAGATGTCCTGCTTCAGGCGCTGGTAGATGTGTTCGGTCAGGTTGCGCCGGGGTTCGGCGCTGGCTGGCAGGGTCATGGCCGTTTCCTCAGGTATCCAGTACCAGCAGCAGGTCGCCGGCATTGACCGGTTTGCCCGCCGCGCAGTGGATGCTGCTGACCCGCGCGCGGCGGTCGGCATGCACGGCAAATTCCATCTTCATCGCCTCGACGATCAGCAGGGGATGGCCGGCCTCGACCTCCTGCCCCGGCTCCACCAGCAACTTCCAGATATTGCCGCTGATGTCCGCCGTCACTGCGTGACCGGCGAACTCGATCTGTGCCGGCTGGCTCGGGCGCTGCAGTGCCTGTTCGACCTGGGTGGCCTCCTCGGCCTGCCACAGCGCTACCTCCTGCTCGAAGGCGGCCTGCTGGCGGGCGCGGAACTGCGCAATGCTGTCGGCATTCGCCTCGAGGAAGCGCTCGTGCTCGGCAAGATCGAACCAGCTGTCCTCGACCCGCACCTCCAGCCGCCCCTCGCGGAAGGCCTGACGCTGCTGGTCGAGTTCCTCCTCGGACACCGGGTAGTAGCGCACCTGGTCGAAGAACTTCAGCAGCCAGGGTTCACCCTTGACGAAGGCCGGGTGCTGCGGCTGGCGGTTCCAGATGGGCAGGGTGCGGCCGACCAGCTGATAGCCCCCGGGGGAGTCCATGCCGTAGATGCACATGTACACCCCGCCGATGCCGACGGTGCCCTCGGCGGTGTAGGTGCGCGCCGGGTTGTACTTGGAGGTGAGCAGGCGGTGGCGCGGATCCACCGGCACGGCGCAGGGCGCGCCGAGGTAGACGTCACCCAGACCCAGTACCAGGTAGCTGGCGCTGTAGAGCACCTCGCGCACCGCCTCGATGCTGTCCAGTCCGTTGATGCGGCGCATGAACTCGGTGTTGCTCGGCAGCCAGGGCGCGGTGTCGCGCACCGACTGGCGGTAGCGGGCCACCGCGTCCAGGGTCGCCGAGTCCTCGAAGGCCATCGGCAGGTGCACTATGCGGCTCGGCACCCGCATGCTGGCCGCATCCGGCAGGGCGGCTTCCAGCTCCAGCAGGTGTGCCACCAGGTCACGCTGGTGCAGCTGGCGGCTGTCATAGTTGATCTGCAGCGAGCGCACACCGGGCGACAGCTCGATGATGCCCTCCACCGGAGCGGCGCGCAGGGCTTCCATCAGCGCATGCACGCGCAGGCGCAGGCGCAGATCCAGCACATTCTCGCCGTACTCCAGAAGAATGTACCTGTCACCGGCCTGGCGGTAGGTCACCAGCGGGCGACTGCCCGACGGCGGCAGACAGGCCAGGATGCACTCGGACAGACCGTGATCGCGCACCGGTTCGGGCAGCGCCGGGGCAGGTGGCTGTGCCTGCAACGCGGCGATGCTGGCATCGGTGGCCTGCTCCATGGCCAGTGCGGTATCGAAGCTCAGCCGGCGGAAGCGGATGCGGTCGCCGGGCTTGATCTGACCGACCTTCCACAATTCGGCGCGGACTATGGTGACCGGACAGACGAAGCCGCCCAGGCTGGGCCCGTCCTGGGTCAGGATGACCGGCATGTCGCCGGTGAAGTTGATCGAGCCGACGGCGTATTCGGTGTCATGGATATTGGATGGATGCAGGCCGGCTTCGCCGCCGTTGCTGCGGGTCCAGGTGGGCTTGGGCCCGTTCAGCCGAATGCCGAGGCGGTTGGAGTTGTAATGCACTTCCCAGGCGGTATCGAAGAACATCTCGATGGCCTCCTCGGTGAAGAAATCCGGTGCGCCATGGGGGCCGTAGAGCACGCCGATTTCCCAGTCCCGGCCATAGGTGGGAATCAGCTCGGCGGGAGCCGGGGCGGGGGCATGGCAGGGCGCCGGGGTGTCGCAGGCGGCGCTGGCCGGGTTGCTGATCGGCAGCATGTCCGCCGCGCGCAGGGTGCGCCCGGCGTGGCCGCCGAACTGACCCAGGGCAAAGGTCGACCTGCTGCCCAGATACAGGGGGACATCCAGCCCGTTGCGCACCGCCAGATAGCTGCGGCAGCCCTGTTCGGCACGACCGACCTCCAGCACCTGGCCTGCGGTTACCGCTACCGGAGTCCAGAAGGCCACCGGCTGACCATCAAGAAGGGCGTCGGAGGGGGCGCCGGTCAGGGCGATGAGGGCGTCGCAGTGAAAGCGCAGGGTCGGGCCGATCAGGGTGAACTCCAGTGCCGCAGCGCTGGCATGGTTGCCGACGATACGGTTGGCCAGGCGGAAGGCGTAATCGTCCATCGGACCGGAGGGCGGCACGCCGATGCTCCAGTAGCCGGTGCGGCCCGGGTAGTCCTGGACGCTGCTGGAGGTGCCCGGCTGCAGCACCTCGATCACCGGCGGCTGCCACTGGAAGTCCGCCAGGCGGCTGGTCGATACCTCACCCTCGAGAAAGAAGTCCGCGGCCAGGATGCTGCGCAGGTAGTCCAGATTGCTGGCAATGCCGGCGATGCGGGTCTGATCCAGCGCCTGGCGCATGCGCAGGATGGCGTCCCGGCGGTCGCTGCCGTGGACGATGATCTTGGCGATCATCGGATCGTAATAGGGGGACACCTCGGTACCGCTCGCCACCCAGGTATCAACCCGGGCATCAGCAGGGAACTGCACCTCGGTCAGTCGGCCGGGGGAAGGCTGGAAGTCGCGCACCGGGTCCTCGGCGTAAAGCCGCACTTCGATGGCGGCGCCCTGAGGTTTCGGAGTGAACTCGGCAAGGGCCGGCGGTTCGCCGGCGGCGGTGCGGATCATCCACTCCACCAGATCGACTCCGGTGCAGGCCTCGGTGATCGGATGTTCTACCTGCAGTCGGGTATTGACCTCGAGAAAATAGAAGGCGTCGCGGGCGGCGTCGTAGATGTATTCCACGGTGCCGGCGCTGCGGTAGGCGACCGCCTGGCCGAGCTTGACCGAGGCGTCCAGCAGCCTTTCCCGGGTGGTGGCGGGCAGGTGCGGTGCCGGGGTCTCCTCGACCACCTTCTGGTTGCGGCGCTGCAGCGAGCAGTCCCGCTCGCCCAACGCAATGACGTTGCCTCGGCCATCGCCGAAGATCTGTACCTCGACGTGACGGGCGTTGTCGATGAAGCATTCGAGGAACACGCCGCTGTCGCTGAAGAAGCTCTCACCCAGGCGTTTGACACTTTCATAGGCATTGATCAGTGCCGCTTCGTCATCACAGCGGGTAAGCCCGATGCCGCCGCCACCGGCGGTGCTCTTGAGCATCAGCGGGTAGCCGAGCCGGCGGGCGGCGGCCAGTGCTTCGTCGAGGCTGCCGAGCAAGCCGGTACCCGGTGTCAGCGGTACCCCGGCGGCCTGTGCTATCTCGCGGGCACGGTGCTTGAGGCCGAACTGCCGGATCTGCTCAGGCGTCGGTCCGCAGAAGGCGATACCGGCCGCTTCGCACTGTTCGGCGAACGCTGCGTTCTCCGACAGGAAGCCATAACCGGGAATGATCGCCTGGGCGCCGCTCTGGCGCGCCGCAGCCAGAATCAGATCACCGCGCAGGTAACTGTCGGCGGCGCTGTCGCCGCCGAGACAGATGGCCTGGTCGCAGACACTGACATGGGCGCTGTTGCGGTCGGCATCGGAGTAGACCGCCACCGAGCGGATGCCCAGGGTGCGCAGGGTACGGGCGATGCGTACTGCGATCTCGCCGCGGTTGGCAATGAGTACGGTAGTGAACATGTCCGGTTCCTTGTTCAGTTGCGCAGGGCGATGTAGGCCCGCCAGCCGCCCAGGTGAGTGATATCCACCGCGCCCTCCACGGCGGCGCCCTCGCAGATGAAACCCTTGACCTCCCGGCCGTCCTGCAGGGTGAGGGTGCCTATACCCAGCGGCGCCGGGATCAGGGCAACGAAGCTGCCGAATTCATGGGTGGGGATGTCCCACAGCTCCAGGGCGATGGAGGCGCCCTGACTGCTGCGCACCAGCCCGGGCTTGGGCGGCGTGGTACCGGGCAGCGCGTACAGCCGGTAGTGACTGGCGGTGAAGGTCTGTTCCACGAAGTGGGCATGGCGTTCGGTCAGCTGGCCGTTCAGCGGCATGCCGCGCAGGTGAGCGCCAACCACGGCCACCCGGGTATAGCCCGGTGGTACCTCGGTACCGGCCGTGCTCGGCTGGCAGGCTTTGCCGGTGGCGCCCAGGGTCCAGGGCGCATGGGTCTGCCAGCGGCGGGCCAGCTCGGCCAGAGCATCGTCCTGCCAGGCCGGGGCAATCAGGGTGATGCCGAAGGGCAGACCGTCAGCGCGCCAGCCGGCGGGCAGGGACAGGGCGGCGCAGTCGGCCAGATTGACGAAATTGGTCCAGGTGCCCAGTTCGCTGTTGCGCGCCACCGGATCGGCGGCGACCGCCTCCAGCGTGGGGTGGGTCGGCGCGGTGGGTACCAGCAGCGCATCGACCCGGGCCATCTCGCTGCGGATGCGGGCCGTCAGCTCGGCGCGTCGGTACTCGGCCTGGAAGCTGTCCACTGCGGAGAACTCGCTGGTGCGGGAGAGGATGCCCCGTACTACCGGGTTCATCTCGGCGGCATGCTGATCGAAGAAAGGGCCGATGGCGGCGTAGCGCTCGGCGACCCAGGGCCCGCCGTAGAGCAGTTCGGCCAGCTCGCGCATGGGGGTGAAATCCAGCTCCAGCAGCTCCACGCCCATCCGGCGGATGTTCTCCAGACTGGCTTCCCAGGCCGCCTGGGCTTGGGTATCACCGAACCAGGGCAGCTCCCGGGGAATGCCCAGCCAGGGCCTGTCCCCGGGGAAGCGCGCCGGCAGCGGTGCACTGCGGGAGTAGCAGTCCGCCGGGTCATGGCCTTCGAGGATGCCGGCTATGGTCTGGGCGTCCTCCACCGTGAGGGCGAACACCGAAACGCAGTCCAGGGTACGGCATGCCGGCAGCACACCGTGGGTACTGAAGCGGCCACGGGTCGGCTTGAGCCCGACGATGTTGTTGAAGCCGGCGGGCACCCGGCCGGAGCCGGCGGTGTCGGTGCCGAGGCTGAAAGGCACCAACCCCCGGGCCACCGCCACGGCGGAGCCGGAACTGGAGCCGCCGGAGACATGGGCGGGATTGAACGGGTTGGGTACCGCGCCGTAGGGCGAGCGGGTGCCGACCAGCCCGGTGGCGAACTGATCGAGATTGGTCTTGGCCAGCACAATGGCGCCGTCGGCGCGCAGCCGGGCGACGCTGGTGGCGTCCTGGGCGGCAATGTAGGAGAACGCCGGGCAGGCCGCCGTGGTGGGCAGGCCGGCGACGTCGATATTGTCCTTGACCACGAAGGGGATGCCGTACAGCGGCAGGGCGCGGGCATCGGGCAGTGCTTCCAGCCGCTCGAGCTGCTGATCCAGTTCCCCCGGCGAGACTATATGGATCCAGGCCGGATCGTCGCCGCGCAATTCCGCCCGCAGGCTGTGCAAGGCTTCGCGGGGTGACAGGCGTTCGCTGCTATAGGCCTGACGCCATTGCTCCAATGTCCATCCGAGTTGCTGCCCCATCATGCCTCCTGTGAATACCGACTTGTATGCAAGCTGGTATTCAGCAGGGAGCGTGCCAGAACGGCTTGGGACGCTACTGCATATTATTTATCGCTTGTTAATCAATGGCTTATGACGGTTGTTGGTGGGCGTAGGGCGGGCGAGCCAGGCGCTGGGGCGCACCCGGGTGCGCCCGCAAACGGTGCCGGCGACCGGCCGTGCGGGTGATTCTGGTGCGCAATCAGCTGTGGTCGGCGGCGTGCCAGCGGGTGCGTATGTCCATGTAATCGCGCAGCACCGAGACCTCCGCGGGGCGCAATCTCAGTCCGAGCTTGGTTCGGCGCCACAGCAGGTCCTCCGGTTCCAGCACCCACTCACGCTGAATCAGGTAGAGCACCTCGCGGGCGTAGAGGTCGGCACCGAAGTGGCGGCCCAGATCATCCAGGCTCCTGCAGCCCTCCAGCAGCTCATGGGTCAGGGTGCCGTAGCTGTGACAGAAACGCCGCAGCAGGGTGTCCGGCAGCCAGGGGTAGAGCTTGTGCAGGTCGGCTGCCAGGGTGGCGGGATCGGCAAAGTCGCCGCCGGGCAGCGCGGCCCCGGCGGTCCAGGGGCGGGACGGGCGCTGCAGCAGGCCGCAGAGCTGATCGGTAGCTTCCTCGGCGAGTCGGCGGTAGGTGGTGATCTTGCCGCCGAG
>LSQX01304975.1_pt1 | contig 13329 bp, 7 predicted proteins | sample 654561 | NCBI WGS metagenome assembly LSQX01 (sample SAMN04489861, study PRJNA283612) | anaerobic digester metagenome | isolation source: 4 biogas reactors fed with cattle manure at either 37C or 55C with and... | place: Denmark: Kongens Lyngby | collected 2014 | reverse complement strand
GGGGTTCAGAGACGCAGGTTTTTCTGTAACCGGTGCTGACATCAACCCACATTCTGCAGAGATCTACTCTATCAACGCGATCGGTGAGTTCATTGAGATCGATCTGGCCCGGGATCCCATTACGGACATATTTGATGTCATAGTTGGAGGTCCTCCGTGCCGCCCCTGGTCAAATATCAACAGGCAGAGGCGGGGTTCTCTTCATCCAGATTATAGTCTACTTGAACGTTTTTTTGATCATGTGTTCACGCTTAGACCTCAAGCATTCATCCTTGAGAATGTGCCCCCTCTGGGGAGTGATGAAAAATATATCTCACTCATCAATAAGGTTGTCAATGAAGGGTATAGTGTTGCTTCACAATCATTGAAGTATTTTGACTATGGGGCCGCAACAAAAAGACAAAGATTGTTTACGGCTGGGTTCAGAGACTTCGGAATGAGTGCAGGTGATTTTTTTATATATCTGAATCATTTAAAGGAGACTCCTATCACAGTTGGTCAGGCAATCGGAAAATATGAACGGTATTCTGAGAGGGATATCCCCGATCATGAATGGCCTCAATTGAGAACAATAGATAAATACAGAAGTTACTATGAATCCGGGAAATATGGATGGTCAAAACTAAAGTACGATGAGTGTGCTCTGTCATTCGGTAACATTATGAAAACATATATCCTTCATCCCCGGGCTGGTGAAGATGGTTTCCCATTGCGGACAATATCTGTGCGGGAGGCTCTTGCAATCATGGGTTTTCCGGACGATTTTCGATTTCCCTCCGGAATGGGACTCGGCATGCGATATCAGATGGTAGCAAACGCTGTTAGCCCTGTGGCGGCACGGAAGATAGCTCAGGTTGTTCAGGAAATGCTTGGAAGGCAGAATTATATCCGGAGTTGAAGCCAGATATATGATGTCTGAATTATGCAAGATGATACAGTGTTCGCTCTTGCAATGGGGTAATACCCATTTCAGAGATTACCCTTGGCGCCATACATGTGATCCATACAGGATCATGATTGCAGAATTTATGTTGCACCGAACAAGGGCTGATCAGATTGTTCCGGTGTATCTGAAGTTCGTTAAAAAATATCCAGATGTTTTTACCCTTGCACAGGCAGACTATTCTGAAGTCAGGAAAGTGACAGAACATCTCGGGCTTCACTGGCGATCAGGACACTTTATTGAGGCGGCCCGATACGTTGTCCAGAAATATAATGGAAAATTTCCTGAAACTGAAGAAGAATTGCGAGATATTCCCGGGATTGGGGAGTATGTGGCCGGGGTAATTCTCATCATCTGTTACGGAAAACCTCATCCCGCTATTGATTCAAATGTTGCCCGGTTTATCAACAGGGTGTACGGACTACATCTCACCGGAGAAATCCGGAGAAAGAAAGAGATCAAAATAATGGCCCGGGAACTCTTTGCCGTACAGAACCCCGATAAACTTCTCTTTGCGATCCTCGACTTTACCGCTGCAGTATGTAAATCGCAAAGTCCTCTTCATGATGAGTGCCCGCTAAAAGAGATGTGTAAACACTATCTGGAGGAGGTGCAGATTCTGGAGGGTTCATAGCGCTGAACTCATCCTGTGAGACCGGCGGCTTAGAAATCATATTTTGATCTGAACGATATGGGTTACTTTCGCTTTGAATTTCCCCGAATACGGGCTAATTCCAAATCAGAGGTATTCTGATCGCCATATTCCCCGGTGCTCAGGTTCCGTTTCTCAGGAACCGCGCATAACGCACCGTGGGCGGGATCATAAGTGAGTGCCCCCTCCGGCCAAGGGCTCAAGTAACGACCCGGTAGCTTTCGATTATATCAGCCGTACCCCGAGAATTTTACAATCTTCATGGTTATGAGAAGTGAAAACGACCTTTGTTGTTGCAATATCATGCGCTCTAACTCATGGAGAATACGCAAAATCAATTTGCAGAGATGCATTTCGAAAGTGTATTATTATTGTGATTTTTATAGTAGAACTATCCGCTATCAGGGGGATGTCCTGTTGGGGTGACACTATTGACTTATGGCAGGGATATTGTTTTAGACAGACTCCGTCAGGATCTGATCGGTCCGGATAAGGAGAATGAAATCCTGGAATCAAGACCGTCAGATGTATATCTTACAGGAATCCTCTGGCCTGCAAATTCCAGATTCGGGGGAGATGAAGATGAGAAACTGGGACTGGGAGGCATTTCTGGAGATAACGGGGACAGTTCTGATGCAGAGGATGATGCGTTCCTCTCAGGAATGAGCAAACCAGCAACCGCAGGTCTATCCTTTGCCACATTTTCAGAAACAACTCCGGTCGTTAAGGTCAGATTCAGTTTTGCCCTGTACCAACCCGGGACCCCTGAGGAAGAAGCTAAAAACGATAAATCTGGCTCAACCAGACCCGGAAAGAATCGGATCATCTGGGTAAGAAAGTCATTTTCCGATAGTATTGTGGTTCCGCTCGAATACGGTGTCCAGAGGATACCTCTCTCTACCCTGCATGAAGGTATCCCTGAAGGCGTCTTCCTGCATGCACGGGTGATTTGCCAGGATCAGGAGAGCAATGGAACGAGGAGACTTGCTACAATAACTCTCGTTAATGATGCGAAACCCGATCCATCCTTACAATGGCTGGCACGGGAATCATGCACGCTATTTCAGGTTGAACTCAAGATCTCCCCGTGCGAGGGAACAGAACTGATTGCCCGCCCCTCAGGAAGAAAAAATGCAATTGTTTCGGATGATGAAGATGAGAGATCTGCGGCACTGCTCTATAGAAACGCTCGCGAGTACGCAACCGGACATACCTGTTCTGCAACGTGGGATGCTGACGCTGTTGGCGAGAAAGCCCGGTGGATTGCTACAACGTGGATTCCTGATGTAATTGTTCGGGCAACAAGTCCACTGGGGCACGAGTTGTTCTCAAAGGCCCGTGAAGAAGGTGAACTCAGACCACTATCTGCCGGGTGGCTCTCCGAAGCTTCAGATGATAAACTGAAACAGGCTCTGCTGTTGATCCCGGAGATTTATGAGGAGTGGTTAGCACTGCAGGAGGCAAAAGTTGCCGGGCTTGAAGATGCATACAGGAAACAGGCTCAGGAAAATCTGGGACGGTGTCGTGAAGTTCTTCGCCGGATGGCCGAAGGTGCGGAAAAGATCGGCAGCAATCACGATATGGCAGATGCGTTTAGACTGGCTAACCGTGCAATACTTACCCAGTATGAATGGAATCCGAAAAATAAAGACAAAGGCCCGTTTGTATGGAGGCCATTTCAGATAGGCTTTATCCTCCTTACCATACCCTCCACCGCAGAGGCAACTCATCCCGACAGGGATGTGATGGACCTGCTGTGGTTCCCGACAGGCGGAGGAAAAACTGAAGCATATCTGGCACTTGTGGCTTTCACGATATTCTACAGAAGGCTCTCCGCTGAAGGAAATCCCGACAGTGGGGCGGGTGTGGTCGCAATTATGCGGTATACACTGCGCCTGCTGACAACACAGCAGTTCGCACGGGCATCCGCCGTTATCCTTGCGTGTGAGATGATTCGCCGGGGTCGTGATGAGAAAATTTCCCGGGCTCTTTCGGCGCGTCTCGGAAATAAACCCGTCTCAATTGGACTCTGGGTTGGTGGTGAGGCCACTCCCAATGACTTTGAGACTGCGCGGAGATCGCTTGAACCCAACGACGCCTATCCCTCCCCAAAACAGCTCGAAAAGTGTCCCGCCTGTGGCCAGAAACTTGAGTGGAACGCAGATCAAATGACAGAAAGGGTAAACGTTTTCTGTCAGAATACAGAATGCGTCCTGTTTAATGGCAACAATACGCCCCTTCCAGTTTACACCGTAGACTCTGATATTTACCGTGAATGCCCCTCGCTCATCGTGGGAACCGTTGATAAGTTTGCCCAGATTGTCAGAAGAAAGGAGATAAAATCTCTTTTCTCGGTGAATGGGCCGAATCCCCCGGATTTGATTGTCCAGGATGAATTACACCTTATATCTGGCCCCCTGGGGACTATTGCCGGCCTCTACGAGACAGCAATAGACTGGATGTTCTCAAAAGGCGAATTGAGACCGAAAGTGATCGGTTCAACCGCAACCATACGTCGGGCTGCCGAACAGATCAAAGCGCTGTTTAACAGGGACACATGTCAGTTTCCGCCACCTGCGATTGACCAGGAGGATTCAGGATTTGCGGTGATTGATCGCGATGCAGCCGGGAGGATGTATGCGGCAGTATCGACTGCCGGGCGTTCAGCTAAATTTACCCTTCAGGCGGTATCAGCCTCCCTGCTTCAGTCTGGAAGAGGCCTTGACGAAACAACTGATATTGACTATTACTGGACAATCCTTTCCTATTTCAACTCGCTGAGAGAACTTGGTGGAGCTCTCGTCCTGATGCAGGATGACGTGAATGATAGTCTCTACCTGCTGGCCAGACGGCGCAACGAAGAGGCAAGAAGAAACCGCGAGCCAGAGGAGCTGACGTCGCGGAGGACGCAGGAGGAGATCCGACTGATGCTTGAGAAACTTGAGATTCCATGGAACAAACCCGGAGCCCTGGATACAGTTCTTGCCACAAATATGGTGAGTGTGGGCGTGGATATTTCCAGACTCGGTCTCATGCTTGTCAATGGTCAACCCAAGAGCATCTCAGAGTACATCCAGGCAACGAGCCGCGTGGGTCGTGGAAAGGTACCGGGGTTGGTTGTTACAATTCTGAACAATGCCAAACCACGTGACCGATCCCACTATGAATCCTTCTCAACGTGGCATAGAACGTTATACCGTGATGTCGAGGCAACGAGCGTGACACCTTTTGCGCCTCGTGCAAGGGAGAAGGCACTTCATGCGGTTCTGGTCGCTCTCCTCCGCCATACGGTGCCGGGAATGATGGAGGTTCCTGATATTGGAAAATTATCTGAGGATGAGATTTCAGCGGTTACAGACTATATCATAAAACGGGCACGCATGGTTGATCCTGAAGAAAGCAATGTTGCATCTGAACTGAAGGAACGCATCGACAACTGGAAGTTCCGCGAACCAGATGCATACTACGCCTACGGACGTGGGGGGAACGATAAGCGGCCGCTCCTGCAGGATGCAGAAAACGCTGCATCAATGAGAGCACGTGGTTTCAATCCTGGAGATCCCTGGTCCACAATGAATAATATGCGTAGTGTCGAGCCTTCAACTGCTTTCCAGATAACTGAACGCCTGAAACCGAGAAATCAGCAAGGAGGTGCATCAGATTGAGCGAACGCGGTAAGATTCGGAGAAGTGCAATTATATCCACATTTGGACCGGGTGCAGTTGTTGATTTCAGGTCAGCCGGGGGAGCGGTCTCTGCTGTCGTGGCTGGAATAGATGACTGGGAAGGGGATTACCCCGGATCGTTCGGGACAAGTAATCTCCGGGTTCAGGAGCCCCGCCTTGAAAGAGCGCTTAACGTATCCTATTTCGTCCTTCCTCCCGTGGCTGCCGAATCTAAGAAGGAGGAGAAGGATCCTGAGACAAAACCTATCCATGCCGTTCGATTCCCCCGGTACCTGCAGTGTCCCCGATGTAACAGGATTGCACCACAAAAAAAATGGGGTCATGATCCTGGCAGGAACTATCGGTACTGTCAACGATGTACCCATGAGAACCCGGGTGGGAAGAAGGTCTTTGTCTATCCTGTCAGATTTATCATGGCCTGCGAGAACGGCCATCTTGACGAATTCCCATGGGAAGACTGGGTTGGACACAAACCAGATTGTGACCATCCATGGGGCGGATTCCTTAAACTTGAGTCGAGATATCCGGGACTTTCGGGTTTGATACTCAGCTGCCCGGAGTGCGGGGCTTACCGGTCTATGGACGGAATATTTAGCGCGGAGCGGATGCAGAAATACAGGTGTAGAGGGAAAAGGCCGTGGTTATCCGGAGATGATGAAACTTGTGACAAAAAACCACGCGTTGTTCAGCGTGGCGCCTCAAACATATACTTCCCGGCCACCGAATCTGCACTGAGTATACCTCCATGGTCTGATCCTCTCCAGCAGGCTCTTGGCCTGTTCTGGAGACCGATTCTCGACACCGAGCCTTCCAGTAGAGAGTTCTTTATTAAAAATATACTGCATAAGGAACTGGCTCCGGTCCTTAGAGGCCTTCAGCTGACGCCCGAAGAACTGGTTGCAAAAATTAACCAGAGAGTGGAGTGGTATTCGGGAGACGAAATTCTGGATCTCCGGGGGGCTGAGTACCGACATTTCATATCTGGTGTGGATAGCGAATACGCCGATCATGAATTTGAGATACGCAACGAAAGAGTTCCTGAACCTCTCAGACCTTATTTCACGAATATTGTCCGTGCTGTCCGTCTCAGGGAGATCAGAGCCATCAAGGGCTTTACCAGGATCCTGCCTCCAGGAGGCGATGAAAATGATACAAATATTGCGCCGATATCTCTTGACAGGAAAGACTGGCTTCCTGCAATCGAGGTCCGGGGGGAGGGCATATTTCTTGAAATCAATGCAAAATCGCTGAAAACATGGGAGAGGAATGCAGATGTGCTGGAACGTGCAATCTCGATTAATCAGGGCTGGCAGAACGAATATCAGGATAGATATCATACAAATGTCCCCTTTAACATAACCCCGCGGTTCCTTCTGGCCCACACATTTTCTCATGCTCTCATGCGCCAGCTCACCCTTGAGTGTGGGTATTCCGGAGCATCACTGAGCGAGAGACTATATGTCCGTGATGAAAGTCCGGAGATGTGCGGGGTTCTTGTTTATACTGCGACCTCTGATTCAGATGGAACGCTCGGCGGCCTCCAGAGACAGGGGCTGGCTGACAGAATTGCCCCTACTATCAGGGGGGCAATCAGAGACATGGAGTGGTGTTCATCTGACCCCCTGTGCATCGAGGGGATGACTGCCGCACGAGAAAGTCACTCAATGGCGGCCTGTCATGCATGCTGCCTTGCGCCTGAAACCTCATGTGAGCACTTCAATAAATTCCTCGACAGGGGCATGCTCATCGGTACCCCCGGCAGCCCCGACACTGGGTTCTTCAACCCGCTTCTCCGGGAGGATTGATCGTGGCTGTGATGTGGCCCCGGGCACTCCCCCGGGAGATCACCTCATCGATACTGAGAAGTACTGAATGCAAAGTTTATGCCCGCCTTCGCGAGGCACTGGATGACACGTTTGTTGTCTTCTACTCAAGGCCCTGGCTCGGGCTGAGCCCGGACGGAGAAGAGATTGATGGCGAGTGCGACTTTGTCGTAGCCCATCGTGAATACGGCATTCTAACGCTTGAGGTAAAGGGAGGGGCCGTTACCTATAACCCTGAAATGGGAGAATGGACAACCCGGGATAGATGGGGCTGCCGTCACAGAATCAAGAACCCGGTTCATCAGGCAAGGTCGTCCAAATACCAGATCCTGAAAAAATTGAATGAATCAGAAAAATGGGCGCCACGCAGGATCCGGGCGCGTCATGGAGTAATATTTCCCGATTCGCGAAATCCCGGTGAAGAGAACCTGGGGGCAGATATCCCTGAAGGTCTGATATGCTTCCTCGAAGATTTTGACCACGGTCTGGAGGCATGGATTCGGGAGAGGTTGGGGGTAACTGACGAATATGGGTACTCTGAGAGTCCTCCTGGTAACGACGGAATGCAGGCGCTTGAAGATGTTCTGGCCCATCCTATACACCTTCATTTCCCTCTTGGAAAGATGATCTCCGATGATGATCATCAGATCTCGGTGCTCACCCGGCAGCAGTATCAGATTCTAAGTTTGATCCGGAGTATTTCAAGAGCAGGGATTTCAGGAGGTGCAGGAACCGGTAAAACTGTCCTGGCCATTGAGGAGGCAGCGAGACTTGCACAGAAGGGGATGCGTGTTCTCTTCACCTGCTATAACAGACCTCTCGCAGAGGTTATCCGGAGAACGACTGAAGGAGCAGAAAATCTCGTCGTCGCCAATTTCCACGACCTCTGCTACAGATACGCAGAGTCCGCCGGAATACCAATCCCGGATGACGTTTCAGAAACCCGTCTTTTCAGATACATTTATCCGGAAATATTCACACAGGCAGTTAGCAGGAATCCCCGGCTTCAATTCGATGCTATCATCATCGACGAGGGACAGGATTTTCTTCCACAATGGTTCAGAGCGCTTGACACTGCTCTGGATCCTGAGGGACGTTCAATTCTTCGAATATTTTACGACAACAACCAGAGTGTCTATGACTATGAAGCCAGACTGCCAGAAGGAGTTTCAGTTGTTCCTATCCATCTTAACAGAAATTTAAGGAATACGCAACGGATCTGCGAAGTTATGATGGATTATTATTCTGGTTTTGAACTTGTACCCACCGGACCTCCTGGCAGAGATGTGGAATGGATTGTGGCAAATACTGTGGATGCCATGCGGTCGGTTATCGATTTGAAGATAAGGGAACTCATCGAGAAAGGGGGCATAGCCCCATCCGATATCGCAGTCCTCACCGATTCAAAGAGCAGATTCGATCTGCTTGCTCCCGATATCCGGCTCGGGGGAGTTATCTGTCACCGTTGTGATGTCCCCCGATCTAGGGGCGTTATTCTTGACACTGTTCGGAGGTTCAAAGGTCTTGAGAGCCCTGTTGTGATCCTTGTCCTTTCACGGGAGTGGGTTACCAGCATGGAACTTATGTATGTTGGATTGTCTCGTGCGAGGGTACACCTGGTTGTGGTCGGAGCGGAAAAGGATCTTGCGGCTGTCAGAAAATATGAAACGAGCACCAAACCGGTACGGGAGAGCGGTTCTCTGGCGAGCGGTTGTTGCGGTGAACGACCCGAAAGTTAATTAATGGTTAAAAGTTAACTCTGACTCATTGTTGTTCTGAAGGGATATAGATGGAAACAGGAGATCAATTTCAGCCCGGACCCGATATCAATCTCACCCGGCTGAGAAAGAGAATCCTGAAAATCGGCAGGAAAGCTGATACCAATAAAGACGACGATTGTTTGTTAAATACTTCTGAAATCTATAAAACACTGGAGATTGAATTTGCTAAAACCCTCAAAAAATTGGGTTCTGGTTCTGAATCACCGGATATAGAACGTGTGATCCCTGAACCTGCTACGGGTGGTGCAGGTACTGGCAACACCATGGTAAGCTGTTGCGGGGAAACGGAGGAGGTGCCTGAAAAAATCTCCGTGGATCTGAACAGCAAATCGACGGGAGTATCTCACGCTGATTTAGATAGATGCCACTCAGAAGGTGTTGATCCAAAGTGGGATAATGAACAGGCTGAGATTATCACCTGGCCGTCTAAGGGGCGATTGCTCGTTGACGCAGGTCCGGGGACCGGGAAGACTGATGTTGCATGCGCACGGGTCGCCTGGCTGGTAAACAGGGGTGGTGTTTCTCCGGGTAGAGTCTGGTTGATCAGCTTCACCCACGCCGCTGTTAATGAACTCCGCAACAGAATTGCTTCACATCTCAACAACCCGGATGATATATTCTCCATAACAATTGCGACACTCGATTCACATGCATGGGCAATACACTCAGGGTTCAATCATGACGCCAGGCTTTCTGGCTCTTACGATGACAATATCTCTGCAACCCTTGAAATGATACAGGAGGATGAAGAGATCTGGGAGTATCTCGAATCACTCGAACACGTTATCGTTGATGAGGCTCAGGACATCGTAGAGAAACGTGCCGACCTTGTCATGGCGATCTTTGAAACAGTTAGTCCGGAATGCGGGGTGACCGTATTTGCTGATGATGCGCAGGCGATTTATGGTTTTTCCATTGAGCGGGAAAGACCTGCTGACATAAACGAAACTCTGACGCTTTCAGATAGAATTCAGCAAAAAAGTAACTCCTTGAATTTCGAAATATGCTCTCTTTCAAAGGTGTACAGAACCGGATCTCCAGAACTCCTGAGGATTTTCTCTGGCACCCGTAAGTGTGTTCTTGAGAAATCTATTGCTCCCGATGAAAAGTTGCAGAAAGTTCTTGAGGATATCAAAGTTAACTCTGGAAAGACGGAGAACATTTCATCGCGTTCGCCCGGAGAGTACGGGGACAATTCCTTTATTTTGTACAGAACCCGTGCAGAGGTCCTGCTTGCATCCGCGTTTTTGAAGACGACCCCTCACAGAATCAGGATGTCGGGTCTTCCTCCCTGGATAGCACCGTGGGTGGGTGCATGTCTTTCAAATTTTGATTCGTCGCTGTTAACCCGGGAGGATTTTACGGACCTCTGGGACCGTTATGTTGAGGGCAGGGTTGTGCTGGCACCGGAGAGGAGGGCGGCCTGGGAGGAGCTTGTACACCTTGCAGGAGAGTCTCATTCGACTGTAGACATGCGCAGGGTTCGCATGAAACTCGGACAGAGGCGACCGCCACGCCAGTTCTGTTTTCCTGAATTCGGGCATCATGGTCCGATTATAGGGACAATTCATGCCTCCAAGGGCCGCGAAACTGGAGAAGTCAGACTGCTGCTGCCTCCAGATTTACAGGAAAGGGCATCCCCCGAGTTGCAGAGGACAGCTGATCAGGATGAAGAGACTCGCGTCTATTTTGTCGGTGCAACCCGCGCCCGCGACAGATTGTATGTGGGCAGGAGCTACAGACCTCTTAATTCCGAAACGATTGGTTCTGGCTCTAAAAGGATAATCAGGTATCTCAATAATTCCGGAAAAATTCAGATGCAGGTTGGGTGCGATGGCGATATTGATCCAGAGTCTGTTGCAGGGCGCAACAACTTTCAGGATCATGGGAATCCTAAAAAAATTCAAGAAACTCTCCTCACATGGGCAGGACGTGACGAAATTACCTGGCTAAAGGCTGATCTTCAGGACGGCGAGAAAGAAAAGTTCCTCCTGAATATGAGCGCCGACGGCACCCCCATCGGGTTTCTGTCTCAAAGGTTTATGGATGACATCAAAACTGTCGCGAGGGAGATCTATAAAAACAGAGGCCGGGTAAGATTCGTCAATGTACCACGAAAATTTGATCATATCCGCCTTTTTGGGGTGAGAACTATTGTTCTTCCGCCCGAATCCTCAGAATGTGAGCGTCTGTTTGAACCCTGGTCGTCAAGTGGTATTATGCTCGCACCGGTTATTCTTGGTTTCTCTACAGTATATTATCGGGTTTAATGAATTACGAAGGGTTTCGCTTACGGATCATTCATACATAAAACCAGATTCGAAAGAGTTTTCATCCCCGGACGATATCCTGAAAGTGTTATAAATGGCAATCTGCAAACGCTGTGGAAAAAGAGGTGCGCTGGAAAACGGTATATGCCCACAGTGCCTGAGAAAGGACCGATTTACTCATGGAAGCCTGCCATTACCTGACTTTAAGGAAAAATTCATTAAAGATCCTGTTTCGGGCATTTTCTATGCTGACGACGCCCTGCTTCAATACCAATCTTACAGGGAGGATCGGCGATTCACTCCGTTGATTTGTGGTGAGTATGGAGGAGATTATAAAGAGGCTCATGAGGATTTACGCCGCTGGTACACCGGGCATTTTTTCTTATTGCTTGAACAGAAAATATTCGCTGAGTCGACTTTCAATCCGATAAACCGTGACACTGCTTACTACGATCAATTAAAGGCATCATTTGTTTCTTTTCTTGACACCATTTCCACTATTTTCACATGGCCCGGGGCGGAAAAAGAAGAAGCGGGTTCGGCCTCTATTCTCCTGAAGTATATCCTTAAAAAAATCCTGGTCAGTCTTCGCAGCACCTACACCTCTGATGAGAAACTCAGGGCTGCAGATCCGGCAAACGTCGATCTCGCCGGGTCGACTTTTGATGCAGGAAGCGGACTCTTCCTGCTGGAACTGTTTTTCCAGATAAGAGATAAATCGGTTCTCCAGGACTTCATAAACGCCCTGAACACTCTGAATCATAAACCCCTGAAAACCGTCCTGAATAGACTCCAGTTGGTGGTCATTCCGTGGAGACATCAGTCCAAAGCGATCTCAAGGTGGGAGGTGAAGAAGTCTGGAATAGTCGAGATGGCAACAGCCACAGGTAAAACTGTTGTTGGGCTTATGGCGATTGAGCATCTTTGGGAGAATGACAGGCATGCGAATGTCCTCATCCTCTGTCACAGAAGCGTGATCCTCAATCAATGGCGGCGTGAAGTAATACAGAAGTTTGGTATTATTGCAAACGAGAATCTGGATTATAAAGTGCCCATTACCGTAGATTCCTTCAAAATCCAGTTTGAAACCATCCAGACCGTCATGAAAGATCCCTCCAGGTATCACGCAGATCTCCTTATAATCGATGAGGTCCACCACGTTGCGGGAGAAAAATACAGACGGGCTGTTGAACTTCCACACAAATATCGGCTTGGTCTTACAGCGCAACTCAATGAAGGTGAGCGAAAAAGGGCAGTAACGAGGAACTTTGGGGAGATTGTGTATCAATATGGTCTTCTTGAGGCGCTCAAAGACGGAATAATTCCAGAATTTTCCTGGGTTGTTCACACTGTATTCCTTGATGTAAAGGAGAAGGATGAGTTCCAGGAAATATCCTCAAAGATTCGTTCAGCGTTTAACCGCATAAGAAACGATAAGAAGACCATACGAGTAATAACCGGGAGAGAGGATTATAAAATCACTACCATATACGATTTCGTTCGCCTGACAGAAAGAGCTCGATATTCCGGGATAGAGGTTCCAGAAGACTGGTTCGCTCTTAAAGCGCTCCTTCAGAAACGACGGTGGATTATCCATCGGTCAGGTCCACGACTCGAAAAGGCCCGTGAATTTGCGAGTGAGATGGCTGATAACCACAAAATCATCATCTTCCTGATGGATACTGAAAGTTGTGACGCACTTGCCCTTGAACTGAAAAAACAGCATAAGAACGTATTTGTCATTCATTCAAAAATAAAGGAAGATCCGATCAGGGTCGTCAATGAATTTCGGAACGTTCCCAATGGAATTCTGCTGGGAGTTGAAATGCTCACCGAAGGTATTGATATCCCGGATGCTGACATAGGAATCAACGTAGCCTTCACCAGGACACAGCTTCAGCTTGTACAGCGCATGGGACGTATCCTCAGAAAGGACGGGGCAAAGAAACCACGATTTTTCCAATTTATCGCTGTTCCGGATGAATCTTCATCAGTTGAGGCAATTGATGCCCCGGAATATATCGACGATCTGTCCTGGGTACAATCAACAGCAATAAGGATGGGGCTTGATCTCGATATCGCTCTGGATAGTAAGGAACTTCGGAAGTATAAGACAGATGCTGAAAAATTCATCCGGAATTCATACAATACCGTCACTTCGAATGAGCAGTCTT
>LSQX01118333.1_pt1 | contig 13330 bp, 6 predicted proteins | sample 654561 | NCBI WGS metagenome assembly LSQX01 (sample SAMN04489861, study PRJNA283612) | anaerobic digester metagenome | isolation source: 4 biogas reactors fed with cattle manure at either 37C or 55C with and... | place: Denmark: Kongens Lyngby | collected 2014 | reverse complement strand
ACACAAAAATATTTACACTCCCTTTATTCGGATAATTTAATTAAAGCCTTTATTATCTTTTTCTGCTGAATTGCCTCAAATGCTTCATTAATACTATCAAGAGTGAAAGGAGCATCTAAATTCAGCCAATAATGGGCTTTTAACTTTCCTTTCCTTATATACGATATAACCTGCTCATGTGTTTCTTCCTCATCATATGCTCCTCCATAAAACTTGAATGTCTTGCCTGCTTTATTGGGAGTTATCGTTATCTTATCATAGTCATCAATCCCATATATTCCTATGGTTCCGCCGTCTTTAATTAAGGGCAGCATTTTATTTATTTCCCCGGCCTTACCCACCGCATCTATAATAAAGTCAAATCCATCTGGATAATCGTATATGAGCCTATCAACCAATCTATCATCCCGATAGTTATAATAATCCGTCACCCCAATCGCTTGAGCTACTGTTCTTCTTAGGTCGTTTCCCGTCATTACGACGTTAGCCGCTCCTAGGTTAAGAGCATGATTAGCAAAAGCTAATCCATTACCCCCGGAACCTAGTATTAAGACGCTGCATCCTCTCCCTATCCCCATTCTTTTCATATAACTTAGTGTTTCCCGCCAGGTAATAATCATCGTGGCTTCGGCAGGTTCGATTCCAGTAGGTATAATCTGGTTTACTCGGTAACTGTTCCATTCTTCTTTTGGAACCCCATCTTTACACATAGCCCAGTGGTCCTTAGCAATGCCTAATTCTGCATAACCACCCCAATGGGCGGCTATTTTACCATCGGCAGTTGGAGGAGCTCCCACGCGTGTGACCAAATCACCTACCTTAAAGTTTCTAACCTTTGACCCAACTTTTATCACCCGTCCTATGCTTTCATGCCCCAGTATGGTCGGGTAAGGTATGGTAAAAAAAGGAATCTCCCATATATAATATGCTGATCGGTTCCGGTACAAGTTGCTCCGTATAACATTTCACACAATACATCATAATCTCCAACTAATGGCTCAGGAATATCACGTACTTTTAGCACCCCTATTTTTTCTAAAATTGCCGCCTTCATTATCTCGCCTCCCAAGGTCCTTTATATTCCCACTTCACATCGCTCGAGTCGATGAAATTAAATACTGGAGATTATTTTTCAGGTCTGTTTTTAAAACCTATCACTTTGCTTTTAAGTAATTTTTATAATCGCCGTTTAAGACAATACATGGGACAAGATACAGTCCCCTTGTCCCCATGCGCCTCAACCCTGCTCCACTCTCACTACAGCGGAGTCGACCTCCTGTTTTATGTCCTTGAACAGCTGGAAAACTCCGAGTAAACCCATAAAACAACCCATTAAAATATTAGGTGCCATTTCTCTTATAACATCCGGTGTGGTTAAAACAAAATATACAATGTCCATACTAAATGGTATTTCATGATAAACCATTATTGCAATAACATAAGTAACTACCTCCGAAAAGACGATACTGAATGCAGTAACACCCAGAATAATCCATCTTGTTCCCATCCCCAACTTCCCGCCAAACATTTTGTATCCTTTCAGTGATGCCTTGCCTATCACAAGACCAAGGATTGCTACAAACCATCCAAAATAGGAAAAAATTATCCATGGTATTGATGCAACTATACCACCGGCCAGTGCACCTACCAGACCTTGTATGTAATTTTTATCAGTTCTCGCAAATTCCTGTTCTGCCTGCTGGCTTTCCCCCTTGGTACTCTCAAAACATTCCTTACACATTGACACGGGAATCTCATTTAAAAGTACCATCTCATGGTTAACTTCCCTGCCGCATCTCGAACACTTATCAACTCCCATTATTTGCTGTTCCATAAAAACATTCGTAACATGATCGAGATATTTTTTTATTTCCTCCTGCTTTAGCGGTCGCCATGTTTCTCTGAATATTGCACTCAGAATACCCTTCTCCAACTTAATTTCTGCCAGTCGCAACTTCTTTTTGTTCTGATTCAGGTTCCTTAATATTTCTGCCCTTTGTGATTCCTCCAAGCAAGGCAATAAGGTGGCAAAGCATTTATAACCGTTACCATCGAATGCAGTAAAGTAATACCCGTTGTACCCCCCATAAATTCTGTTCTTTCCTACTTTCCAATTGTTCTGTTCCGCCCATTTTTTTAACCCCGGAAATACCATTACCAGCTTCCCCCTCATTTATAATTTATATACCGTTCTACTACTCTGGCTAATCACATGCCCTTACTTCAGCTATGCACCTGGGCTTTAACAGTTAATACTATAATTAAAATACAATTTATTATAATTTATAACTGAGACAAACACAATGATAAATAAAAGTTATGCATAATTTGTGGGTTGCAAGTCTATTTGTTATACATATTTTTGCGGAACTGATGTCCATGTTGTTTTATAACGTTTTTGTACAGATGTTTGTTTCAGATTCTTAAACCTTAGCCTTTATTTCTCCTATGACAACATCTTTTGTTGTAAAATAAAAAAAGTATTCGACCCCTCATCCTTTCACTATTCGAAAAAACCCTTTATATCGGACGGAATACTAAATTCTCTGTAACGTTCCGCTTCCATGTTCATCATATGTATTTAGTCGCCGCTAATGGGATAAAAACCTGCCGAATTGAAGAAAAGCCGGCAGATACAACTCCGGCTTTTTCATAATATATCCTTTTTCTATAACGCAAGATTCTCCATATTTTCGAACCACATTGGTACGACCGAAAGGCGCTGGTCATAAAAAACAAAATGGTATTGCTAAAACTATAAGATAAAAATATGCGAAACCGCTATCATCACAAATACCGTCGAAAATTCCCAATTGTATGAAATGTGATGCAATTGGCATCGTGGTAATTTCGCGCTCCGTTTATGGCCGTTCTGGAAACATAGAATATATCGTCTCCTTCTATCAAAAACGATATATACTGAAAACCAACTTTATTTGGATCCTCGTTCCGGTAGTCCAGCAATGTTTTTACAACTCTCCAATTATACAGATCCTCCGAAGCCTGTAAAGCCAGTACATTGCGCTGCCCGGGCGTTGTCGGATCCACACAGATATTCCCGATAGCGATGTAATACCCGCTGACCCGATCAAACAAAACATAGGACTTGCTGTTGCTTCCGCTGGGCATGTTAATAAAACGATGTAGTTTTAACGGTGCTTCAGGCCGATCCGGATCAGCCTCCAACAATACGGCTATTCCGTGACTGGGCTCACAATTAATGAGTCCGATGCGCAGCAGGTTCAGCAGCTTCCCATCCTTGCTCAAAACCATATTCCCTTCAAGCATTCCCGTACTATTGCCTTTCGGAGCGCCCGGCCAGCCAGGATCATAATCAATCAGCTCCGAACAGGTCCAATAACGGCTGTCAAGCAGATCCGCATCCTCAGGTATGGAAAGCATACCAATACTATGACCACCTTCCTCCCATGCGCCGTAGTCTACGGATGTATACAACCTTCCATTGGTATTAATAATCGACAAGGGGGCCCGTTGCCATCCTGCAGATAAGTGTGAACCGCTACCTACAAAAAGGTGAGCTGGTCGCGACCAGGTATGGCCCTCATCGTCTGACACCCCGATCACTATATCACCATATTCGGTAGAACATCCCAGCATATAAAGCCTATCCCGATGAATGAATAGTGTCCCCCAATAGCACGGAAAAAGATCCGTAACATACCTCCAACTTTTACCTCCATCATCGGATCTAAACAACAGGGTCAGGTTCTGAGGTGCGGCCGGTGCAAAAAGATCCATGGAAACCAGCAAAGCCCCGGAAGGCAACTTTACAATCGAAGGGCTGCATAAAGCACGTCCTGAAAACGCATACAGCTTATCTTCGGGATGCAAATAATTTATAACCCGACCGGGTACATGACCTGTTCGAGCATATCGAATTGGGCTTGCTTCCTGTGGTCTGCCTTTCCTTATGATACAGAATTCATAATCCTGATTCAATTCTAACCCTTCTATACGCACTTCCGCCGATGCTGCAGCTATTGAATTCCACGGAAGGTCGCTGTCCTTTATCCTCCACTGCAGAATATGCTCACCCAAACTCCCTTTATCAAACCACTCCAGTGTAATGGCAGTCTCTTCTGGTGCAATACGGCAGATAAATGGCAGCTGCGTCTCTTTAAGCCTATGAGCCGGCCTGTAAGGTTTGTAATGCCAACCGGTAATTCCCTTCACGACGAATTCCTCTCCTTCATTCCTTTCTCAACGTAAAATCTGACATAAGCAGTATCTGATTTATGCACAAACTATCTTGGTCGGTTAACTCTCCTGAATCCAATGTACCAGACGTTTTATGGTTTAATTATGCAGAACCATAGCGAGTGAGCTCACGTATACATGGGACTATAATACACAGCATGCACAATTTTCCGCTATGGTTCTGCAGCTTTCGGGATTTCATCAATTTGTACCAATCTTTCGTAAGCCCCTCAGAATCAGTAATTATCTCCTTTGGTGCTTTGTCCGTGCAATAATATGATCCTGAAGCTTTTTGTCCAGCAGGGAAAAGCGCTGGCTGAAGCCGGATACCCTAACCGCCAAATTCCTGTATTTATCGGGTTCACGCTGTGCTTTCTCCAATGTTTCGGCACTCACTACATTGAATTGCATCTGCCCAACTCCCATGTCAACGGCGGTTTTAACCAATATGGCCATCCAATCCAAATTATCATCGTTGAACAGCACAGGATCCACCTCTATAATGGCGGAAGTGCTGCCGGCAGCCATATGGTGAGGCAATTTGGCCAGGGAATTTATAAGAGCCGTCAATCCTTTATAATCCCTACCCTGCATAGGCGATACACTATAGGCCAGGTTTTCCCCTTTTCGCCGGCCATCTGGGGTGGCACCCGTCTTCTCGCCGGCTTCCACCAACCAAAGAAAAGTGAATGGCTGGGCAAAAAATCCCATTCCCCAAAGCCCCTTCTGTTTTCGAACCGTCTCGCAAAAATGTGCCGTTACCTGCGCACCATATCGGTCTACCTCATCTTCATCATTGCCGTATTTTGGCGGAAACTTCAAAAACTCCTGTCGCACCCGCTCGTCGGGAAAATTCTTCCTCATATGCTCGAGTACTTCTGCCAAGGTATATCTTTTTCTCTCAAATACCAGCTTTTCGATAGCCGCCAGGGAATCGGCCACGTTGGGAATCCCCATGGCCATACTCTCATGATAGTTGTATTTAGCACCGCCGGCATTAAAGTCCCTTCCGCTTTCCAAACACCCTTCCGTTAAAATGGACTTGTAAATCATTGGTACAGTAAAGCTATTGGCAAGTTCACACCGGTTGGACTCAAAACAGGCCAGGGCAACGAAATATTCTACCTGCTTTTCATAGGCGGTTATAATATCATCCATGCTCTCCATTTCTGAGATATCCCCGGTTTTAAGGCCTACGGCTTTTCCAGTGGTCAGGCTAACCCCATTATTTAAAGCCAATTCCAGGCACTTCAACAGATTAACCCTGTTGCTCACAGCGTGGGGATTGGCCTTCCCCGGAATGGTTATTTCCACACAACCGATAGCAGCGTAATCCCTGGCATCCTCAACAGGAATGCCACTATCCACCAAAGCCGGGATCAGCACATCATCGTTGAAGAAGAAAGGAATTCCTTGTCCTTTTTTCACAATATCCAAGGAACGGCGTATCAGTTCCATGGGGCTTTCCTTGTGAAGACGTACTGAAATGCATCGTATAAAATCCAGAGCCTCCGTTACATCCAGCATAAGATATGTCAGCTCATTGGTTGCATCCTTCCCTTCAGCGGTGACTCCTCCCAATGCAACCTGCTGCACATCATAATCGCGGTAGAGTTTTATCCAGAGACAGCACAACAGTTCAAAGGCTTCCTCCCTGGTAATCCTTCCTTCTTCGAGATCCTTCTTGTAATAGGGATAAAGAACTTGATCCAGCCTGCCCAATGAATTGGCATTGATTCCGTCTTCCCAGGTATTTATAATATGAGCGAACCATAGGCTCTGAAGTGCCTCTCTGAAACTGGCAGCAGGATATTCAGGCACCCTGTATAATATTTCCCGCAACTGTGCCAGCTCCCGGCGCCTTGCAGCATCCTTGCATACGGCAAGCATTTCATCCGCCTTATCTGCGTACCGCCTGCCTATAGTACGGGCGGCATCCACCACTTCTCCGGCACATTCCAACAGCAGCTTTTTATGAATGGTATCAGGATCACTCCAATCCAGATTTGACAGCAGTCGGTCTATTTCTTCCCTGATCCCGGCAAATCCCATTTTCAAAACTTTTTCATAATTGATAATGGTATGGGTATCCGGCGTACCCCATGCCCACAGTATTCCTTCTTCCGTAGCTTCCCGGACTTCCTCTGGCTGCTCCAGGATATACCGGGTATGAGGAAGATATTTGTCAATATTATCCAGAGTATTCAATATAAACTCAATTTGCTCTTCATTTAAGCTTCCCATCCTCAGATATCTCGCCAATTGTTCCCTCTGTTCCCCTTGCCTTGGATAGAGGTGCACCTCGTTCCACATTCCCCCATCATCGCCGTAATAATTGTATCCCACCAGAAGTTCACCGTCATGGATAATGGGCGGCATATTGAGAATAATATTTGCCAGCATATGGCTTTTCCTTCTCATCCAGGGCAAAGACGGATTCATGGACACCAGAGCTTTCAAAGCATAATACAGCCTATGACCGATATACTCCTTTTGGTATTGCTCCCAGTTTAACGCCCTATCACGCAGCCGGCGGACACGTTCCGACAATTCAATCATGGCTTAACCCCCTCTTTTAGCACTGAGATTCGTCATCCATATTTTTATGGTATTATGTATAAGTACGTCAGCTAACGCCGAACACTGGCATACCTTTGTCTATAGTATATTTTTCATGGGGAAGATAATCAATTGTCCATATACAGTATATATTTTTTTAATTGGCCGGGTAACCTATTACCTGTTTGTTCCAGCCACATACAACCGGATTAGAATAGATATACCCTAATCATGTACATTGTTCTTTACACAAAATCAAATACCATGAATTTCTAGTAAGTTCAGCAATATCCGGTGCTGACTTCGTTATTTTTATTTATATCCCAAAGCCGCAACCTTGATGTCAAAATCCGGGGGAAGCTGTGCTAAGGGAGCATTCACGTATTGCTGTGCATATCCAATTATATTTAAGAGCAATCGATCTGCAGCAGGGTGCAAACTAATATTTTCCAGAATACGCAAAGTATTTATTATAAACCTTCCCGAGCCAAAACCATACGAACCCACAAGTACACCCGAAGCATATCCTCCGGGACAACAATAACCGGTAGCAAATGCCGCAGCTATCACCTCATCAGGTGTATCCTGTCCATCAAATAAGTAATGGGGAATTACATCACCGTAATAATCCCAGTCCATTATCCCCTTACACTGCAAGCCATCGAATATCGGATGGGGCTTAGCCACACACTCCTTATGATACAGCCAGTCATGGAATTCATAACATCTTCCTTTGTTTATAAGGGGTAACCAACCCACAGCATCATCCCCACGCTTAAACGCCAGAGGAGACAAAAACACAACCGTACTTCCCCGTATTGCTCTTCGCATTAGTTCCTTCCAATCGTCAATACCTGATGTTATCTTTGAAATATCCCCCACCAAAATTATCTCCCGATGATTACCCGTTGGAGTTTCTCCAAATTTTATGCAATTAATGCCTCTGGATTTAAGCCACGCTTCAACCCGCCCATCTATGCCCCATAAGGTAACCGTCGCTTTTACCTTTGGAAAATCGGCACTGTCAGAGACATAGAACTTCAGTCTCCCGCCGGCCGGACTGCCTCCCCGCAACATGGAAGCAGCAAATTCATAGATACCGGCCTTATCGTTCAGTAAAACCTCTTCACACAAAACCGGTATTGCCAGCGGCCCCTCTCCACAAGTTGCGGGTTCAGGAATAGAAACATTCGTGCATTTTTCCCATACAACACCTGTGGGGCCAAGGATTCTGAAACATACCGGATATTGACCCGGTTTCAAAACATCTTCATTAGCCAATACCGCCTCCACCTTCAAGGTTCTCCCACTATAACCGTGCATGGGTTCAACAAACAAACACCATCTGAGAGGCGCCCAGCCATCAGTTAAAGCATCAACGATTCCCGGCTTCCACTGCCTCCAAAATGTCCACAACCCTTCTCCGGTGATTGCATGATCCAACATGCCAGTAAGATTATAGCCACATATATTCGGGTTTGACCTGATTAGATCAAACCCCAGCAATCTCTGGCGTGCATTCATTCGCTGACTGTCACGGAGCATATCCTCCGGAAATGGATAAACACCATCCATTCCAAATTGCTTCCAATCCCGTTCCAGTTTATTAACCATTTCACCTATTAAGGAAGAATCCTCAAGATCCAATCTGGCTCCGACCTGTTGATACCTTCGGTACTCATCGATAACATTCATAAGGCTTCCTATGCCGTATTCAGACAAAAAAACCGGCTTTGTATTATGTCCCAGCTTTCTTATCAATTCATTCATATGTTTCGTTTGAGGAACAATAGGATATACATGGGCATCACCCGCGGCCTCTATATATCCGCCACTGCCGTGTGCAAGGTAATCCCTCCGTGCAAATGCAGAAGCTAATGCATCTTTTCCCTCTCCGCCCCAGGCATATTCCCACTCCATACTTCCCGGATTGCTGACAGAACCTACTGAAAACTGACCATCCCATCTGCCGCTGCCCAGCAGCACAAGACGGGTATCATCCAACTCGCGCAACTTTGGCAAACATGAGCATGCATGGCGAAAAACCGGTCCATCAACCGTCTCGTTTAAAAGACCCCAAATCACTATGCTTGGATGGTTACGGTCACGCTTGACCATTCCAAATACCGAACGATCATAGCGTTCAGCCATTTTGGGTGAATCCTCAAGGCACCAACCGGCATAAGCCTCTTCATATACCATTAACCCGATTTCATCACAGAAGTCCAGCTGCTCGGGATGAGCTACGCCGGAAATAAACCGTACCATATTAAAACCGCTTGCTTTAGCATAGATGAGATCACGCCTCAATAAATCAGGATCACGAGTCATGTGAATGCCTACAGGGAAGTGATTCCCGGTATGGGTAGAACGTATAAAGATACGCTTTCCATTTAAATAAAAATAACCATTCTTCACGCGAAAATCCCGGAATCCACATCGGATGGAGAATTCATGCGTGAATAATACAGCTTCCCCATTCCCGGCATTCAATGTGACAGTTACACGATAAAGGTATGGATCGTCAACACTCCATAGACGTGGCTGAAAAATTGTAAGGATTAATTCATGCTCCGTAATACCCGGCTTAAAATCCGCTGACAAACGGCCATCAGCCAGCATCTCCCCACCCCCTGACGGGCTTGCCTTGGATATAAGCTCTCCCCTCAACACACTGCCGAAATCATTTTGCACACTGACGGTTAAATTGATCTGCCCCGCATCAATATTCAGCCTTGCAAATACGTCAATAATCCGAACAGCGGGCACGCATGCAAGTTCAACATCCTGAATAATACCCCCATGATTAAACGAACTGCCCGGCATATAATTCTTACCCTTTTTATTGGCATGAGGTGTTTCATTTAATACAATTCCATCAATTGGTTCCTCAACCGGGTTTATCACCCGCACCGCAAGCAGATTCTCCTCTTCCGTTTTAATTACATCTGTTACATCAAATACAAAAGGAGTTTCACCATCCTCATGGCTTCCTAAAAATGTACCATTTAACCATACATCGGCATAGTAATCAACCGCTCCGAAGCGGATGAGTATTCTTTCGCAGGAAGCACTCATTATTCTTGGAGAAAACTTATGCCAATACCACGCTACCCCATGGCAGCCGGGGAAAACCTCCTGTATAATACCCGGAACGGGAGCATCTTTGGCTGTATCAACGGGCCCGAATTTAAACCATTGTTCTTCTTTCCCCCTGTTATCCGGATCCATTGAAAGTTTCCATATACCCGAAAGTTTTTGATGTTTATTGCTTTTATCCATCAACGTTACACTCCCAGTTAACAAAATTAAAGACATAAAAGCGTGTACAAACTGCTGTATATGAAAATCTTTATAAATAAGATAATCTCCATGGGCTATAAATACTAATTCAGCATTACCGGTAATCAGTTTCAAATCCCTGTGAATCGTCGTTGTACTAAAGGCCAAAAAACGGCAAGAAGTAGTTACTTGTATTTGTATCTGCAACAGACCTGGCTGCATTATCTGGAACAATACCTGTAAATAATATTATCACCATCTACCACCTCCGTGAAGAAGTGGTAGATGGTGTGACCTTCTATAGACTGTAACTATACACTATGCTTTTTTATAAAACCAAATAGCTGCAGTTCTCTTCGGAAGCTCTATGGCAAATCCATCGTTTAAAAGAGTCGCTCCGGAAATCTCAATTTTTTCTTTTGTTTCGGAATTTTCAAAGATATAAGAAGCATCAGGGCAAAAGCCTTTTGGATAGACGGTAATACAATCTTCGGGGCATTCGGCATGACGAATTCCCTGTATGAGGCCTTCACCTCTTTCGGGTATATCGAATTGCCGCACTACCCATTTATCGTTAGTTCGGCTGACCGGAGTCAGCAGATAATAGTCACCATTAAGCATTATATGGGATGCCCTGCGCCAAATATTTATCAACTTTACTCCCAGATCAAAATCATAGTCGTCTCTGCGTATATCCAGAGAAGCAAACAGCATCGGTGCCATCCCGCAATAATAAGAAAATCTGTCAACACTTCTGTCATACCTCATGCCATCTTCCCGACTACCTAAATCCCAATAAAGGGAGAATTCTTTGAAGTAGGGTATCCATGAGAAAAGGATATGATGGAAAGCCAACTTTACGGGATGGTCTCCATACCCATAGTCGGTGTAGTGCAGAGGTACTGAGCGGCGCATGGTTTCAAGATCATTACGGCGTCCACCCGATGAACAGGAGTCAATCCATAAGCCGGGATTACGTTCCAGCAGCTCATCCCAATACTGTAAATAACCCTGAACATGAAGGTTCTCATTGATACCCTGCCGATCCTCCGGCTCGTTATCGCGCCAGTAATCCAATGGAGGAAAATTAAAATCCTGGCGGTAAATCTTAATACCATTGTCCTTAATAAGCTTGCATACATGATCGGTAAGCCAACGGCGGCATTCTGGATTGCCGAGATTCAACAATCTGTTCATATCATCGGGGTTATTGCGCGTCTTTAATAACCATTCCGGACGCTCAACATCAAGCCGGCTTCCGCGTGTCACCCTTTCAGGCTCAAACCACACAAGCAGGGCAGCGCCGTTCTTGGAAACATGTTCGGATACAGGCATAAGCCCGCGCGGGAAACGTTCAGGATCCGGCTCCCAGGTACCGGTCAGCCACCATCTTCTGTCACCATGTTCCTCACTGTAACAGGGATACCATCCCGCATCAATCCACCAAACGTCAAAATCAAATCCCTTTTGCCTAAACTTATCCATATAACGTATCTGGTTCTCTTCAGTTGCCTGCGTATATTCCTCTCCTTCATCGGTACCGGCACACGCTAACTTCGGCTGTAACGGCCTTCCATCCGGCCTTGGAAGTATATGCGCCAGATACCATCTACGCCATAAATTAACGCCCTTATCAATATCCCCGATCCATGACATTATAGTCATCCTGGGAGTTCTAATGCTCTCACCGGGCATTAGCCTGAGATTGGTTTTCTCCTGCCCTGCCTTTATACACACACCCTCTTCAAATCCTCCGAAAGACGCCCACCACTGAGCAGGCCAACCTACGGCGATATTCATACCACAGCCATCAAACAACAGGCGGAAATAAGGGAACGCGCCATCACACGGCCTGCCACCGGTTGGAGCAAATTCAATTGTATCTCCATTATTTATAGCCGTTTCCTGCAGCATATAACCCTTTTCGCTGTAAAAATCACCATTGCAGTGATAAAGGAGTGGTGACTTTCCGTCAAACTTGCTGTCCATCGCATATATATTACTGAGCATCTTTGTCGGTTTATCGCCTCTATTGGTAAACCATGCTACCCATTCAACCACCGGATAGTCATTGTACTCCCAGCATTCAACCCGAATATTTAGTCCGGTCTCGGGTTCCTCACCCTCAAAGACCGTTTCAACTATGTTTGCATCAATTCGCCGTTTTGTAACATCATGATTCCAATCAGCCGGAATACCTGTTATTTTCTTTCCGTCATAAACAAAAGAAATGGGCAAACTTTCCGGAGCAGTGAAAAAATGTTTCGTCCATGCGTGGCTTTTCATCATATCTTCCCATGTTGTTTGCGTCGGATAGTTTCTTTCGCATCCTGACATTTGACATTCCTCCTACAATTAATTTATATTCTGTTCCTTTAGTTATTAGAAAGACTTGAAACGCCTCGGGTACGATCAAATCTCACGGCAAGAGGCGTTCAGGCCTTATGAACATTATATCATCATGCCATGTATATCCAAGAGGTTTTTCGAAATATCTTCACTTTCTTCATTGTTCACCCTGCCAAAGATCTCTTTGTGTCATCTTTTTGAGTTTAATAAATTAACAGTTCCCTCACATTGTTTTTTATGATATTTCTATAAGCATTTTTATTTTTGTATCATTCTTTTCATCTGCCGTTTTCATTGCTTCAATCGCTTCATAGAATTTAAACCTATGCGTTACCAGAGGTTTTAAAGATATTTTATTTTCTTTCATTATATTAATGATTATCCCACAAAAAGTATCGGTTCTAAATAAAATTTCTTAAACCTATTGTCGAAAAACAACCAAACCGATGAACACAAATATAAAAATGAATGTAAAAAAGAAGGAGTTAATCTGTTCTTTGGATCCTTCTTTATCCATTTTAGTAAACTCTTGAAATTCATGGCTGCTATCTTAAACCCAAACCACAATTTTGAACGCAATAATCCCCTTACCGGCATAAAGTCCACTTTGTATTTCCTCCTCAGTATTGATAGTATACCCTCTATCCCGGCTCTTTGACTCACTATTCTTCTGAAATCTTGTGTCCCCATCTTCACACGCAACAAGCTCAACCGATATGCTTTCTCACTTATCCTTACCACTGCTTTCCGTTCCGTTATCTTTACTCGACACCTATCCTTTAATGGACATCTCTTACATTTTTCTACTTCAAAGTAGTCCTTGTAATTCCCTTTACTGTTATAACTGGCATACGGTTCTTCTCCGCCAGGACATCCTATTATAACATTTCTTGCCTCATCTACCTTGTATTCACTGTAATCC
>LSQX01021826.1_pt3 | contig 13331 bp, 14 predicted proteins | sample 654561 | NCBI WGS metagenome assembly LSQX01 (sample SAMN04489861, study PRJNA283612) | anaerobic digester metagenome | isolation source: 4 biogas reactors fed with cattle manure at either 37C or 55C with and... | place: Denmark: Kongens Lyngby | collected 2014 | reverse complement strand
GAAGCAGCTTCTGAAAGTTGACAAAAAAGGAACGTCCCCACTGTCCCATCCTGATAAAGTTGCCGGTTTGCAAAAATAAGTTGTTTTAGCATTGTGGTAAAGTTATAATGTAAACAGGATGGTATTTTCCGGAAAGCGAGGAGATAGCATGGCGAAGGTAATCATAGACAGAGAACTTTGTATCGGCTGCGGGGCCTGCTGGGGAACGTGTCCGGCCGTTTTTGAACAGAATGGCGAGGACGGTCTCAGCCAGATTAAGGCTGCATGGCAGTGCGAAGAGGAAGTCGGCGTCGGCTGCATCGGGGAAGACCTTGATGACTGCGCGCGGGAAGCGGCGGACGGCTGTCCGGTTTCGGCAATCACGCTCGAATAAGGACTTTCCCGAATTCTGCCCTTTTTACGCGGTCAGCAGGGGGTCGCGGCAACGGCAACAATCAGCGTTTCACAAACCAAAGGGAGGTTATCAAATGGAAGACATTATTAAAGTTGGCGAAACAGCGCCTGATTTTACATTGAAGGATCAAAACGGCGAGGACGTAAGCCTCAGCGATTTTGTGGGCAAAAAAGTACTGCTTTCCTGGCATCCGTTGGCATGGACATCCGTCTGCACAGACCAGATGCGCGACTTGGAAAGAAACATCAGACGCTTTGAAGAAAAAAACGTCATTGTTTTAGGTATGAGCGTTGACCCGGCGCCGTCTAAGGCAGTATGGGCGAAGGCTCTCCTCTTGAGCAAGGTCAGGGTGCTGGCCGATTTCAATCCTTTGGGCAGAGTCGCCAAGGCTTACGGTATTTTCAGCGAGGACTTCGGGGCTTCGAAAAGGGCGAATATCTTAATTGACGAAAAGGGCAATGTTGTTTGGACAAAGAAATATGAAATCCGCGTTTTGCCGGATGTTGAGGAAGTTATTGCCCGGCTGTGACGGCTGCGGGCAGGCCGGGGACTGTCCCCGGCCTTTTTTCGTTTTTTGTGCGGCGCGCCGTCTCTACCTTTTTGCTGCGGACTGTATTATAATTAATAATGATTGCATGTAAAGGAAAAGGTTTAAGAATCCAATGAAGAAGCTTGTCTACCTGTTTTTGAGCATAGCGATGCTGGCCTTTATTTTTGGCAATTCGCTGCTTGACGCCGGCGGCTCGCGCGAGGGCAGCCTTTTTGTCACGGCTCTGGTGCAGAGGGTGTCTGATTGGCTGGGCTTTGCGGTGACTCCGGGCCGCCTGCACGTCCTGACGCGCAAAGGAGCGCACTTTGCCGAGTATGCTTTGCAGGGAATTTTTCTTGTAAAGGCGTTTGCGGCCTTTGGCGTGCGCAGGAAAGTCTCTCTGCCCTACATTCTTCTGGCAGGACTTCTTACGGCCGTGATTGACGAGAATATTCAACTTTACAGCGCTGGGAGGTCGGGAGAGGTTGCGGACATTATGCTTGATTTCTCCGGCACGCTGCTCGGCATCCTTGTCGCCTTTTTAACGGGCTCCGGCAGGTAACCTGCCGTGACACATACACATAGCTAAAATTTGCAGGAGGTTTATTTCCGATGGCTGAAGAGAAAAAAGAACTTACTGAGGAAAAAAGAGAACTGGATGAAAGGGAATTCTTAGAGGTGGCCGCAGCCATTCGCGAAAAAATCAGAAAGTCGCCGGAACTGAAAGCCGACGGCAAGAGCGCGGCGCTTGAAGTGCTTGACGCTATCGCAAGGTCGGTAGAGGCTCATGGCGTCAGGCAGCACGGCCTGACGAAGAAAAAGAAACAGGTCGCGCTGACCGTTTACGAGCGCCTGTCCCGGGACGAGGAAAACACCCGGGAAGAGAAAACCGTTCTGGAGGCTCTTGTGGCAATAACCTTTCAGGGCATAGTCCAGGCAAAGTGATTTTTTTTGCGGGAGGCGAAGTTAATGCAGGAAACGATAAAACTTTACGAAGAAGATTCTCTGCTGCGTTCCTGCGAGGCCGAGGTTTTGTCCTGCTTACAGACAGACAAGGGTTACGAGGTCATTCTTGACCGCACAGTAATCTTTCCCGAAGGGGGAGGACAACCAAGCGACAGGGGAACAGCGGGCGGCGCTGCCGTTACGGGGGCTCTTGAGCGTTCGGGCAGAGTAGTCCACTTCTGCGAGCAGTCTCTTGCCGTTGGGACAAAGGTAAAGGTGGAGCTTGACTGGGAAAGAAGACTTGACCATATGCAGCAGCACTGCGGCGAGCATCTTCTTTCGCATGCCTTCTGGCAGACGGCTAAAGCGGCAAATGTCGGTTTCCGCATGAACGAGGAAGCGGTCTTCATTGACCTGGACAAGGAGGTAAGCCCGGCAGAGCTTTTGGCTGCAGAAGGCTTGGCCAACAGCCAGATCTGGGATAACCGAGCCGTCAGCGTGAGTTTGCTGCTGCCGGAGGAACTGGCAAAGCTCGACTTGAGAAAAAAGAACGAACAGCTGAAGGGCCTTTGCCGCGTGGTTTCGGTTGAAGGCGGCGACGGCTGTACCTGCTGCGGCACGCACCCTCCCTTTACGGGCATGGTCGGCTCGGTCAGGATTACGGGAGCGGAAAAGCACCGGGGCGGAAGCCGCATTAAGTTTGTTTGCGGTAAAAGAGCTCTTCTGGACGCTCAAAAAAAGCATGAGGCAATAGCGGCTGCCAACATGCTGCTGTCCGTAAAACCGGAAGAAGTGCCGGACGCCATTCGCCGTCTGAAGGAAGAAATGGCCAATGTCAAAGCAATGCTCAAGCGTCGAACCGAGGAGTTGTTTATGGCAGAAAAACCGAAGCTGCTCGAGCAGGCTTTAATCAGCGATAAGGGAACGAGGCTCCTCTTGCTGGCGCGTGAGGAATGCGAACCTTCCGAGGCAAAGCTGCTGGCGGAGATAGTCACGGAGGGCGAAGCCCTGGCGCTCGGAGTTTTTTATCGTTCCGGGGACAGGCTTAATTATCTTTTTGCGGCAAATCCCGGTGCGGCAGACTGCCGTGTCTTATGCACGAAGACTTCACAAGCTCTGGGGGGCAGGGGCGGCGGCAACCAGCTCTTTTCACAAGGCAGCGCATCCTTTCAGGGGAGCGCGCAGGCAGCTATTGATACTTTGGAAAAAATTCTGTTGTAGAAATCAGGTGTGATTATGGATAGGATTCACATTTTCCTTGCCAGCGACGATAATTACGCGCAGCATTCAGGCGTTGTGCTTGCATCCTTGCTCGCCAATCACAACGCGGGTGGGCTGCCTCTCGCAATTCATTATCTGGACGGCGGCCTTTCTGCGGTAAATAGGGACAGAATCAGCAGCATTGTTGAAAATTGTGCAAATGCCGAGCTGATTTTCCATGAAATGTCCGGCGAGTTTCGGGAACTGAAAACAGACCGCTACATTACGCATGCAACTTACTACCGGCTGAAGATCGACAGCCTGGCGGGCAATGATGTGTGCAAGGCAATCTACCTCGATACCGACGTGCTTGTTTTCGGAGATATTGAAGAAATGTGGAACATCGATATTGCCGGTTACGCGGCAGGCGCTGTCGAGGACGCAGGCCTCAGAGACATCATGCCGAAGCTGAAGAAACAGTTGAAAATGCCTCAGGACAGCCGTTACTTCAACTCGGGCGTTCTCCTCCTTAATCTGAATTATTGGCGCGAGCAGGCTGTTGGTGACAGGGTTATGGCTTTTCTCCACACTTGCCCCAGGGATTTGCCTCATCATGACCAGGATGCCCTGAACGCTACGCTTTGGCAGGAAACGCTGTTTATCGATCCGAAATGGAATGTGCACAAGGAGGTTTACCACAATTATTATTTGCCGGACCGGCGCAACAGATTGAGCGATGCTTTTATCAATGCCGTTCACCACCCGGCGATTGTCCATTACACCGGTAAAATCAAACCCTGGCACTATGACTGTGGGCTTCCCCATGTAAAAGAGTATTACAAATATCTTGCCTGCACGCCTTGGGCCGGTTATCGTCCGACGGGACGAAGCTGGAACGGACTCAGGCGAAAGCTTGGCTGGCTGCTTAAGCGTCTGCTTTTCAAATAGTGACAAGCAAAGTAAGATTATCATCGACTTTCTGTCGCTATGGTATAATGAATGGTAACGGGTTGAGAAATTTGACTAAACATCAGTGAAAGGCAGTGGCAGCAGACTTGCAAGGCAAGAATGGAAGAAAAATACTTTTGGGCAGGGACTATACCGATAATGAGAAGGTCAGGCTTTTGCTCTATCTTGCTATTGGGGCTGCCGCAGCAATAATCGAGTGGGGCTGTTTTTATTGCCTCAATATTTTTTTTGGCGTCAACTATCTGGCGGCGGCGGCGATGGCCTTCGCTTTTTCGACAGTTTGCCATTATGCCCTCGGTAATATTTTTGTTTTTAACAGCGGCGCACGTTATCGGCGTCAAAAAGAACTTTCGCTGGTCTTCCTGGTCAGTACTGCGGGCCTTGGGCTGAATCTTTTTCTGATGTGGATTTTTGTCGGAATTTTCCTGATGGACGCCATGATGTCAAAGATTGCGGCAAGCGCCATTGTTGTTTTCTGGAACTATTTGTCCAGGAAGAAGTGGATATTTTAAAATACGTATGCGGTAAGTCTGCAGGTGGGAGAATATGCTGAAAGAGCGTTTGGATATAAGAAAATTTAAGAAGGTAATCGCATTGTTCAATCCGAGCTCGGGGAGACAGCTTTTCAGTGACAAGCTCAGCAAGGCGAACGAGGTGCACGCGCTTTTGCGCAAGACGCTCGGACGCGGGGTGCTGAGGGAGATGGAAATCAATTCTTTTGTTGAAGTGCGCAGGATCGCGAAACAAATTTGCGACGAGAATTACGACTGGGTCATAGTAATCGGCGGCGACGGTACTCTGAGGGCAATTACCGAGGTCTTTGTCGAGAATCACAAGTTCCCCTATATGAGCGTTTTTCCGGGAGGGACGGTAAACCTTGTCGCCAAGGAACTGATGATGCCTGACGATCCCGAAAAATGGCTGAAAAAAATTAAAAAGGGCGTGGCGGTGCCTGTCTGGCTCGGAAAGGCGAATAAGCGAATCTTCCTGACCGTGGCCGGCATCGGCATAGATTCGATGGTTATAGAAGGCGTTACGGAAACGGAGAAAAAGTTGTTTTCCAAGTTTGCTTACGTCCTGCAGGGAACGGAACTTGTAAAAAGGGAGCTTTTGTGGAAGGACTGGCAGTACAAGTTCAACGTGATGATTGATAATGACGGGATTTGGAGGGACGCTTCCTCAGTCATCGTAGCCAAAAGCCGCTATTATGCCGGGAAATTCTCACTGGTTGAAGGCGCGTCGCTTTCTTCGCCGAAGCTCCATGTCTGCCTTTTCCCCGGTGACAAGAAGCTTGACTTCTTAAGATATTTGGCTCTGATTGCGGCCGACGCTCTCGACTATGACAAGTCGGTGGAAATCGTTGAGGCAAAAACAGTAAAAATCAAGTGTGACACACATAAATTCGCAGCTGAGCTGGACGGGGACTGTCTTGTCACCTCGCCGCTCAGCATCAGTCTTTTGCCGGACCCGATCAAGTTTATTTCGTGAGGTGGCGTATTAGTGAAGAAGAGCCGGCTTTTTGCTTTTCTGGCAGTAGTTTCTCTCGCAGCTGAAGTTTTCTCTGCACGGAGATTTTACCGGGAAATAGTGCCCTTCCCTCTTGAAGAGTTCTATTTTACCTTCCTAAACCTGTTTTTGCGGGACCTGCTCCTGATAGGCGCGCTGGCTTTGCTGTATGCCGTGCGCAAGAGAATCAGGGACAGGGTGCTGCGCTATTTCCCCGTGGTCGTGGTGGGGACGTCCTATCTTGCCTTTGCCGCCTTCATGGTTGATTATCTCAAGCTTGACTGGGGATTCATGACTTTGCTTGCGGTGTTTGCGGGGCTGAACAACAATGTTCTCGTCTGCCTGCTGGCGGCTATGTTCTACCATAAGTGGCCGAGTATCAGAATGAAGGCATTTTATTTTCTTGTGTATGTAACGACCTCGGCCATCATGCTTTTTGACGCGGTATATTTCTGGACGACTTCGATGCACGTTGAAAGCGTCTTGTTCCGGAATCTGAATTATCACTCGGTAAAAGGCGTGCTGGAAACATCGAAGCCCGCATTCCTCGCAGCGATTGCCCTGCTGCTCGTCCTGATTGTCGTATTGTTCCGTGTGGCAAAGCCAACGAGGAAGAAACCGAATTTTGCCTGGTCTTTGCTTTGCGTCGCCGGCTTTACGCTTGCTTTGAACTTTACCTATCTTTCCCTTTCCGGGGGAGTCAGTTTCTCCATCAACCAGTTCGGGGAACTGTGGTCGGAGGTCGAGATAGAGAAGACCCGTCAAAGCTATCGCAACGCTGTGGCAACACCGATCAACATCAATTTTTTCAACAAAGCGCTTTTTGATACCGATAAGCTCGTAAAGGACCCGGCAAAGCTGGGCAAAAGGATCCTGACGGAAAAGGACCTGAAGGTTCTGCTCGGCATGGGCATTGTGCCCGAAAAACCGCCTGCGCCTGCCGCCCCGGCCCGGTATGACAAGATAGTGCTATTGGTGCTGGAGTCGGTGCATCGCGACTTCATCCATTTTTACAATAGGAACATTCCGCAGGAAACGACACCGTTTCTCGACAGCCTGCTGCAAAAATACCCGCATCTTGACCGTTATTATTCCTCGGCGATACCGACGACGGAAGGCCTTAACAGCGCCTTTCGCTCACAGCTTTTGTTTGACGGCGACGCGAAGGGGCAGGGAAACAGCGGCTCACTTTTCAGGCAGCTTGAAGGAACCTCCTGGCGCGGTATCTTTCTGAATGCTTCCAGCGGTTATTACAGCAACGAATTCAGACATTATCCCGAGGTGTTCGGCATGAAGGAGTATTATGCCAGGGAATACCTGGAGGAGCGCGGTTATAAAGGCGCTACGGGCTGGGGCTTTCACAACGACGTAATGTATAAGGAAACAGCTTCATTGCTGGAAAACGCCCGCAGGGACAAAATGCTTCTGGTGACAAAGACTCTTGACATGCACCAGCCTTATCCCTATTACGGACTGACCTGGGCCGAGATGCCGCCGGCGGTGCGTGACAGCAAGTACGCGACAGTCCGGGGCATGCACTGGGTTGACCACACGCTCAGGGAATTTTTCCGAACGCTTGAAGAGAAGGGCCTTTTTGACGAACGAACGTTGTTCATCATTACCAGTGACCACAACCCCCATTCGGGAGGCGAGTATAAGGAGCTGGTGCTTGCGGCCGCCGATACTCAGAGCATTGCGCCAATCCCTCTGATTTTCGTATCGAAGAATCTTGAGCCGCTTGACGCTTTGAAAACTGCCGAGCATGCGAGTTCGATAGACCTTGCACCGACGCTGCTGCCTCTGATGGGCCTTGCTGCGCCGCCTGACTTTCTGGGCAGAAATCTGCTTAAAACCGTGGAAATTCCTTTTGCGCTCGGCTATTTTGGCGGCAAAGCCTATTATTTCTCCGAAGGGCTCAGCTTCGTCAACGTGCTTGACAATCCTTATCCGGCAACTCCCGAAGAGGATGCGCTGGCCAATTATGTTGTTTGGGATTATACAAGAAGACAATAGGAGGTTAAATAATGCATTTGATCCGTGCTGATCTGCATCTTCACAGTACAGCCTCGGACGGTACCTGGCTGCCGCACGAGCTTGTTGCCGCCGCCAAGGCGGCGGGACTCGGTGCCATGGCGCTGACCGACCACGAAAGCGTGGCCAACGTAGCCGAAACCGAAAAATATGCCGGTGAAGCTAACATCAGGTTTCTTGCCGGTGTGGAAATATCTGTGACCAAGGGAGAAACCTGTTTTCACGTTCTCGGCTATGGTATCGATATTACAGACGTACGGCTGCTTGAACTTTTAGCGCACAACGATTCCCTGCTGGCGAAAAAGGACGAGGACAGCATCGGCATTCTTGCCGACAAGGGCTGGCCTGTTTCCCTGAAGGAGTTTCACGACTATAGTCATGACCGCCGCCGCGGCGGCTGGAAGGCGCTCTGCTATCTTCAGGACAAAGGGCTTTGCCGGGATGTGGGAGATTTCTTCGAGAGGATCTTTACTGCCGAAAACAAGCTTGGCTTTCCTGTTTTTTCAAGTATCGGCGAAACCATCGACATCATACACAATGCGGGCGGGATTGCCCTGCTTGCGCACGCTGCCAGCGAGATGCACGGGCCTGGCCTAACGAAAACGATGCAGGAGCTTTCTGCCGAGAAGTTTGACGGCTTCGAATGTTATCATTCCCGGCATAACGAGGAGGAAACAAGGAGCCTGCTTGCATATTGTCGGAGCAACAATCTGATGATAAGCGGCGGCAGCGACTGCCACGGCACCTTTGTCAAATCGAGAAATATCGGCGAACCGAAAATTTACGCGGAAAATTTGTATTTGCCGGGGCTGCTTGCGGGCAGGTAAAAAAGGCTTCAATGCGAATAATATTTCTTAGGAAGCAATCAATACATTATTGCAAGAACAGACAAGGAGGCGTTAACATGACCGACAAAAGCAAGGTTTACATTTCCTACCTGCGCAGCAAGGGGCCTCGCACTAATAAGAGCGCCAAAATCAGAGGGCTTTTTGACATAGCCGGCTTTGCCGACTTCATTGGCGCAAACGAACCGACCGCGGTCAAGCTGCATGTAGGAGAGGAGGGCAACGATGCCTACGTTTCGCCCCTGCTTGTCAGGCAGCTTGTCGATCGTGTGAAGCAGGCCGGAGGCCGTCCCTACCTGACAGACACCAATACCCTTTACTCCGGCAGCAGGCATGATGCCGTCAGTCATCTGGAAACGGTTCTGGCACATGGTTTCGGGATGGAGGTAACAGGCGCGCCCTTCATTGTTGCGGACGGCCTTCATGGCGGCAACACCGTAGATGTGGAAGTAAACCTGCGTCATTTTGACAAGGTTCATATCGCGGGAGACATTGTCGGAGCAGGCAGTATGATTGTCGTGTCGCATTTTAAGGGACACGAGCTGGCAGGTTTCGGCGGAGCGCTGAAAAATCTCGCGATGGGCTGCGCACCGGCCGTCGGAAAAAAGGAACAGCACGAGCTGTGCTTTCGTGTCAAGAAGGAAGGCTGTGTCAGCTGCGGCGCCTGTGTGCGGGTCTGTCCGCAGCACGCCATCAGCATGGACCCTGAAAATAAGGCTGAGATAAATCCCGAAATGTGCATCGGCTGCGGCGAATGCCTGACTGTTTGCCCGAAAAAGACCATTTACATCGATTGGGAAACTGAAATCGACCCCTTTCTGGAGCGCATGGTGGAATACGCCTACGGTGCGGTGGCGAACAAAAAGAAAAAGGTCGGCTATGTTACGATGCTGGTAAACGTGACGCCGATCTGCGACTGTGTGCCCTGGAGTGACGCCCCGATAGTTGCCGACATCGGTTTTCTGGCTTCAACGGATCCCGTCGCCATCGACCAGGCTGCCTACGACCTTGTGACAGCGGCCGAGGGTTTGGCCAATTCAGTGCTGGGTAAGGCTGTGCCGGCCGGGGTTGACAAGTTTATGTCGGTGCATGATTATGTTGACGGCAAAAAGGCGCTGGCCTATGCTGAAAAAATCGGCATGGGGAGCAGGGACTACGAACTGATAGAGCTTTAAAGCCAAGAGCGCGGCTGCAATTGCAGCCGCGCTTTATTTTTTCTTCTCACTCCGGAATTTCCTCTATTTCACTGTCCTGCAGTGCGTCATAGCCTTCTTCGCCGGTCCGGATTTTGACGGCGTTTTCGACATCGTAGACGAAAATCTTGCCATCGCCGTATTTGCCGGTGTAAAGCACGCTTTTGGCAGTCTCGATGACGTCCCTCACCGGGATTTTTGAGACTACTATCTCAACCTTGACCTTTGGCAGGAGGCGCGTAGGAACCTCGGCGCCGCGGTAGAGTTCGGTATAGCCTTTCTGGATGCCGTAACCGAGAGCCTTGGTAACTGTCATGCCGGTGATGCCAAGCCTGTCCAGCGCGGTTTTCAGTGCTTCAAAGCGTGTTTGCGCTGTTATGATGCAGACATTGGAGAGTTTATGTCCGTCTGTGGTAACAGATGGCTGTACAGGCATGCTGATGACGGGAACAGCCCGCTCAAGCGGCACGACGCGCGTGCCGTCATGCTTTGTCAGCAACCCGTCGCGTTCGGCGGAGGGCATGAAGTCGGCATAGCTGCTGACTAAACCGTGTTCTTCCAGGTCCAGGCCGCAAATCTCTTCTTCCTCGCTGACACGCAGGCCGACGGATTTATCGATGACGGTAAAGACGATCGTGATAGTAGTCAAAACCCAGGCGGCGACAGAGAGAACGCCGATGAGCTGTGTTTGCAGCATTTGGGTGCTGCCGCTGTAGATAAGGCCGCCGTCAAGGGCGAACAAACCGGTAAGAATCGTGCCAAGCGCTCCCGAGACGCCGTGGACGGCGACAGCGCCGACGGGATCATCGATTTTAAGTACCTGGTCGATGAATTCCACTGCATAAACAACCGCNNCCTCCTATAAGCAGCGCGCCGACAGGGCTTACCGCGTCGCAGCCTGCCGTAATTGCGACAAGACCCGCCAAAGCGCCGTTCAAGGTCATGGAAACGTCCGGCTTACCGTAACGTAGCCAGGTAAGAAGCATGGCTGAGGAAGAGGCGGCTGCCGCAGCCATGTTTGTCGTCACAAAAATTGAGGATATCGAAAGCAAAACATCGTCACCACTTGCTGAAACCGTTGAGCCCCCATTGAAACCGAACCAGCCGAACCAAAGTATGAAGACGCCAAGTGCGCCAAGAGTCAGGCTGTGACCGGGTATGGCCGTTACCTTGCCGTCGGCGTCGTATTTGCCTATACGCGGTCCTAAGATTTTCGCGCCGACAAGTGCGGCGATGCCGCCCACCATGTGCACGGCCGTGGAACCTGCAAAATCATGGAAGCCCATAGCGGAAAGCCAGCCGCCGCCCCAGATCCAGTGACCCGAGACGGGATAAATCAGGGCGCTGATTACAATGCTGTAGAAACAATAGGAAATAAATTTCGTTCTTTCCGCCATGGCACCCGAGACGATGGTGGCGGCAGTGGCACAGAAAACGGTTTGGAAAATAAGGTAGGCATTGGAAGGAAAGGAGTCTTTCGCACTATAGTCATTTTGCGTGAAGAAGTCCGGAGTGCCGATGAAGCCGCCTATGTCGGTGCCAAACATCAGGCCGAATCCGATGAACCAGAAGACAAGAGTTCCGAGTGAAAAATCCATCAGGTTCTTCATGACAATGTTGCCCGCGTTCTTGGCACGTGTAAACCCTGTTTCCACCATGGCAAAACCTGCCTGCATGAAGAAGACGAGAATCGTACCAAGCAAAACCCAAATAGTATCAAGTGAAGAAAACATGCTAAAACCCCCATCAAAAAAAATAGGAAGCACGGCGTTTGCTAACGCCGCACTTCCTTGTGCAGACTTGCTCAAATTTTTAGTTCACACCGAAGAGAAGTTGACCGTAGGTAGGATAGGGCAGATATTTTTCGCTGAGCAAAGGCTCGATTTTATCGGCCGTCTCACGAATTTCCTGCATTGCAGCAAAGACGGCATCGCGGTAATGGCAGGCAATTTCCTTCGCGCCGGATATTTCGTCTGCCGCTGCCAAAGCTTTTTCCAGCTTTTTGAGGCTTTCGCAAAGTGCAGAGGAAAGGGTCGAAATTCTTTTGAGCGCGGCCAATTCATAGGTGCCTTCAGCTTCGAACCCGGCAAGTTTTATGTTGGCTATTGTTGCCGCCAGGTCGCTTGAAAAGGCTGCTGCTGCCGGCAGCAGATCCTTCGTCATCATTTCGCCGAGCGTAAGTGCTTCGATCCTGATGGTTTTGGCATAGCCTTCCAGCAGGATTTCCACGCGGGAGTGGATTTCGGCTTCGGTGAAGATTCTGTGCTTGGTGAAGAGCTCGATGTTCTTTTTGTCAAGCATGTACGGAATCGCTTCAGGTGTCGACTTTAGATTCAAAAGCCCTCTCATTTCGGCCTCTTCGACCCATTCGTCGGTATAGCCGTCACCGTTAAAGATAATCCGTTTGTGCGCAGCAACTGTTTCCCGGATAAGCTTTTTGATAGCTGCCTCCTTGTCTTTTTGGCTTTCCAACTCATCCGCGAACTGTTCGAGAACCTCGGCGACGATGGTGTTCAAGACGATGTTGGGACCTGAAATCGAGAAGGATGAGCCGGGCATGCGGAATTCAAACTTGTTGCCGGTAAAGGCGAAGGGAGAGGTGCGGTTCCTGTCGGTCGTGTCTTTGGCAAAGTGCGGTATGACATTGCCGTTGAGCTGCATGATGCTGACGGCGTTGGCATTGTATTCGGCATCCTTTTCCACCGCTTCCAGAATCGCCGTAAGCTCGGAGCCCAAAAAGACGGAAACAATTGCGGGCGGCGCCTCGTTGGCGCCAAGCCGATGATCGTTGCCCGCGCTTGCCACCGAAACGCGAAGCAAATCCTGGTAATCGTCGACCGCCTTGATAATGGCGGCTAAAAAAAGCAGGAAACGCGTATTGTTTTGTGGTTCTTTGCCGGGTGTCAACAGGTTTTCCCCCTCGGCCGTCGCAATGGACCAATTGTTATGCTTGCCGCTGCCGTTAACGCCGGCAAAGGGTTTCTCGTGCAGCAGACAGGCAAGGCCGTGTTTTGAAGCGATTCTCTTCATAAACTCCATTGTCAGCTGGTTGTGGTCCGTTGCTATGTTTGTTGACGTGAATACCGGCGCCAGCTCGTGCTGTGCGGGTGCTACCTCGTTATGTTCCGTCTTAGCCAGCACGCCGAGCTTCCAGAGTTCTTCGTCCAATTCCTGCATGAAGGCGAGGACGCGCGGTTTGATAATGCCGAAGTAATGGTCTTCCATTTCCTGGCCTTTGGGCGGCATGGCACCAAAGAGTGTACGCCCGGTGTAAAAGAGGTCTCGTCTTTGCTCCCAAAGCTTCTTGTCAATCAGGAAGTACTCCTGTTCGGGGCCGACGGTCGTGGTGACTCTTTCGGTCGATGTGCCGAAGAGAGCAAGGATTCTTCTGGCGGCCGCATCAATTGCCGACATGGAGCGCAAAAGCGGCGTTTTCTTGTCAAGAACCTCGCCGGTATAGGAGCAGAAGGCTGTGGGGATGCAAAGGGTGTTATCCTTGATAAAGGCATAGGACGTCGGATCCCAGGCCGTATAGCCTCTGGCCTCGAAGGTCGCACGCAGGCCTCCGGAAGGAAAGCTGGAAGCGTCGGGTTCGCCCTGAATCAGTTCCTTGCCGGAAAACTCCATGATGATGCGTCCGTCGGCGGTTGGAGTTATGAAACTTTCGTGCTTTTCTGCGGTGATGCCGGTCATCGGCTGGAACCAATGGGTAAAATGCG
>LSQX01176040.1_pt1 | contig 13333 bp, 12 predicted proteins | sample 654561 | NCBI WGS metagenome assembly LSQX01 (sample SAMN04489861, study PRJNA283612) | anaerobic digester metagenome | isolation source: 4 biogas reactors fed with cattle manure at either 37C or 55C with and... | place: Denmark: Kongens Lyngby | collected 2014 | reverse complement strand
CACAGGAAGGAACCTGCTTTAATGCTGCAGCATGGAAAATGAAGTCAACATTATGTATTGCATTTTTTACGCTGGCTATATCTCTCACGTCCCCAATGTAAAACTTGATCTTATCATCCTTATACTCTTTACGCATATCATCCTGTTTCTTCTCATCCCGAGAAAAGATTCGGATCTCTCCGATATCAGTCTGAAGAAAGCGTTCAAGAACAGCGTGACCGAAACTGCCAGTACCGCCTGTAATCAATAAAATCTTTTCCGAGAACATAATAATCATCTCCCCAAAAATCAGTATAAAACTTCATCAATTCTATCTATCAATGCACCCATTGCATATTCTTTAGTATGATATTTTATTGTACGCTTATAATTGTTTTTACCCAGTTCATCTAGATGCTTTTTATCATTTTTCAATTTTATAATTGCATTTGCCAATGCTATTGGGTTATTGGGTTTAAAAGTTAACCCATTATAACCATTTTTGATAAACTCACTGATATTAGGAAAATCGCTTATTATAACAGGCTTTTCTTGCGCTCCAATTTCAAATGCAGGCCGTGCTTGGTGTGGTCTTTTCATTGGAAAAATAAGAACATCGCACGCAGAAAAAGGTATCGACATATCTGTCTGGATACCTATAAATTTAACCTTTTCCTCAATTCCTTTGCTTCTAATCCGTTTTTTAATCCTATGTGAAAACTGGATCGTCCTCCTTTGCTTTATTTTTTTTATCATAAATTTTATGCCGTCACCAGAAACGTCCCCAGAATCATTGCCAGCTACTATTAGAGTAATTTCTTCATTTTTCAAATATTCTATTGCTTTTATTGCTACATCAATTCCCTTTAGCGAATTTATCCCTCCAACGAATAAAACATTAAAACTGCTAGCACAAATATTAAGTTGCCCACAAGCAATTTCTCTACCCAAATTATCTTTGTAGTCCGCTATATCTAAAAAATCATGAGAAATTAGATTTTCGGCCTTTTTTAACCCCGTTTGTCTGAGATCAAATTCGGACAAAAAGACAACTATGTTGAAATCTTCTAGCATACGGCGCATTATTTGGTTCATAAGTTTTTTGGGATTACCTGGTATAGTTTCTCTTACAAAACACAGACTTATAATGTTGTGTTTCTTGAAAACCTTCCCCATCCAACAAAGGACTTTCGAATTAACAATGATTAAATCTGGCTGTTCATGGGATATTACCTCCTTCCAATATGTAATCTGGAAGAAAGAATTTAGTGCGTGGTACCAGAATCCGGGTTTTAATAAATTGTTACCTCCACTGTAATAAGTTAATTTGCCAAGCTGGAATGAAAATGTTTTTGGATTCAGACCTTTATGTTGGAAGTATTTCAAAAGATCCGGTGGATCGTCTGGTATATAAGCGATAACCTCATGTTTTTTCTCCAAAGCAATACATACATTATAGAAGCTAATACCAGCCCCCCCAATTAATCCTGAGTGATGTATCATTAATATCCTCTTTTTCATTAGACAACCCTCTTATTCCCAAAAAAACATATACTGATCAATGCCTAAGCTCCCGCCAGGAGTAACCATTGTAAATTGGACCAATGGCAGAATGATACAAGCTATTTTTGCAATTAGTCTTATCTTACTATCTTTTATTCCTTGTATAATATTTGGTATTAAAACTGTGTTATAGGTTATAAAATAAAAAGTTAGTCGTGCAAACATATCAATATTTAATGCAAATATGTTAATTATCATGTTAAAAATCGACATGATTAGAAAAGTAGACATGATTTTTTTTTGTTCTTCATTTTTTCCCAAAACACTATCTGACCAAAAAACCAAGCACGCCAACGGAATTGCCATACTTACAATTATGACTAGAGGATTTATACTAAACTCATTTATCTCCATATAATTTAAGTACTTAACGGGTGTTAAATATATCACGAAAATAATAATCCATTTTCTCAATATAAAAGCTAACATGGAGAATGCATAAATTATAAGACCAGTTTTTTTATCAATTTTTATGTTTTTTATAAAATAAACTAATAAGAATACGATTGCCGAATTGTGAATGAAATACGCAATTCCTACAATGAAGAAGAATAACAGCTTTTTATCCTTCTTCATTAATAGAAGAAATGCCAGAATAGTTAAACAAACAGCAATTGTTTGCCTTAACCCTGTCATCGACATAGCAAACAAACCGATAGTTATATGCAAATAATAACTCAATAAGATATTCTTAGAATATGAATAATAAAGCCAGCTTATGGATGATATTAGTATTGCTGCGATAATTGTTATGTAAGCTTGAAAACTAAGACCCAGTTCCTTAAGCAAATAATTAAAATAAGAAAACAGGGGTTCGGCATTTCGAAACAAACCATTCTCATATTCCCACCGATATCCAATTAGGTCAGTTCCAACAGTAACACCTCTTAGAGACATTAGTAAAAGCAGGCTTATTCCAGCTATGTAGAAATATATTTTACTATTGTGTTTTAATCTTATCCCTTCTTGAATGCTCAGTTGGTGCAACACAAAAGCAGTTATTCCCCAATATGCCAAGAGTATATAATATATAGTCATATTATTTCTCGTTTCTTTTTCAATACAGTTTCAAAAAAAGCCTCTGTTTCAGGAATCCATTTATGATAATCCAATCCATTGTATTGCGTACATCGCAATTTAATTTTATAACGTTCAGAAGGATTCATTTTTAATATCTCTTTTAATTTTTTAGATGCTAACGTTCTCTCCTTATCTAAAAAGAAACCATTTTCCCCTTCAATAAGAAATTCCTCTAAATCACTTGTTTTAGTAGTTATTACCGGTGTACCGAGATTAATACTTTCGGTAAATTTTGTAGGAAATCCTGCCATTGTGACGCGATTAACATCTCTGATAAATATGCTGAAATCTGCCTTGCTTATTCTTCCAGCCAATTCATTACTTTTAATTCGACCGTGAAATCTTATTGAATCGCCTAATGCTTCTAAAATTGTTTTATCTTCGGGTATCGCTATCAGATACTCTTCTTTAGATAAACCATAAATATCAAATTGGAATTTAACGCCTTCATTATATACTTCAAAAAGGTATTCTATAATCTTATCCAATCTATCTTTCATGGTATTTTTATCTTTAATCCTTACATTCAAGCGAAATGGTGTACCACCATAAATGATATTTGGTATTGAGTTTTCTTTTATATTGCTTTCCGCAGCTTTAATAATTGAGAAAGTTGGGAGTTTTAAAACTGATTTTTCGTGATAAAAATTAGACAAATATTTACTACAGACTACTAATCCATCCACCTTATTGTTTAAGACTCTCATCCGATAGGAAGTATCAAATCTTTTAATTAAATCAAAGATCAAAGATACGCCGGCTTTTCCATACCATTCAGTAGTATTAGATATTATGCATATGTCTTTCTTCTTACAATATTGTATTATTTTCTTGAAAGCTATTGCTGGGAAATTATAACATATAACGCATCTAACATCTTCGTATTTCTCTATAACTCTAAAATAACTTGTTGCTGTAATTAATTGGCTTGCCTGATCAATAATTGTTGAAGGATATGGTAGCGACCAAATATCAAATCCCAAACTAATTCTTTTTGTTTTTAATACATCTTTATCTTTCAATTGTTTGTCCTGTCCAATGAATACAACCTTAAAGCCGATATCCTCAAACAATTGGGCATTAACCAGTGCCATATTAGTCGCAGCATCTGGATCAATAATATTAAATCCACCGATGTATATAATCGTTCCTTTAGACATTGTTAATCTCCCCATGAACGTTTTTCTATTGATTTTCATATACTCATTGTTAACCCATATTTCTAATTCTCATAAATTCATTTTTTCTATCATCACTTTGTTAACAAGATTTATATCATATTTTTCTTTGCATAATGTGTATGAATTCGACCCCATTGATTCTCTCAAATCCTTATCTTTTGCTAAATCAATTATTCTATAAGCTAACTGTTTATAATCTCTAACCCCAACCAAGCATCCATTATAACCATCTATCACCGTTTCGCGACAACCCGGTGCGTTTGTAGTAATAATAGGTCTTCCCATTGACATAGCTTCCAAAACACTTCGTGGTGTTCCTTCGTGATAGGATGGCAATACAAAAATAGAACAATTTTCTATGTGATCCCTGACATCGTCTGCGTAGCCCATATATTCAACAACGCTTTCTTGTACATAATGCTTTAACTCATCTTCGGTAAGAGACTCTTGATTCTGATCTAATCCACCAACTAGTATAAACCTAACGTGGGGAATTTTTTCTTTCACAATTTCAGCAGCCCTCAGATATTCTCTAATACCTTTGCTCCATATCAATCTAGCAGTCATCAAAACACATGGTTCACTCGGCAAAGGTCTTTTGTCAAAATGTTTCATATCAACCCCCGACCCGTTAACTATAGTACACTGGTCTTTAAAGACAATTCCAGATGCATCAAATACACTTAAATCATCAGGGTTTTGAAAGAACACATTTTCGGCTCCTCTGCATGCGAAACAATAAGTGACTCTCAAAATATTTCTAATTATCTTGCTCTTAAAATCGTTTCTAAAAAATGCGATTTCGAGGCCGTTGACCAATAAATTAATATGTGGAACTTTGCATAACCTCGCTACTGAACCGCCATATGTAACCGGTTTTGACATATACGCAAAATACATTTCTGGTTTGATATTCGATATTACTTTCCAAAAGGCTATTATCGTTTTCATATCTTCAAGTATGTTAGTTCCAGCTCTAGACATTGGAACATAAATATATTTTGCCCCGAGCGCTTCTATTGAAGCACAGGTAGCTTCATCATTTTCGCAAGAAATACAGTAAACTTCGTGTCCTCTTCCCACAATATCACGTATTAAATTGCCCCTGAAATTCACTAATGATCTCCCATTACTGGCTGCTATAATAATTTTCATATAGGTTCCCAATCCCCAAATCATAAAACATTACCAACCCACTTCATTTCCATCTTTATCGGTAAACATCTCCAGATACCTTCTTTTCATTTTAATACCGTAGTTGATTTCTACTTCCGGCAGTTCTTCACCCAAAAGTTGTTTAACTCTCAAATACGGCAAGTTCAAGCCACCAGCTGCACACAATGAAATAGTTGCCGTAATCCGTGGATTTATATCCATTAGTACTGGTACACTATCTGCATCATATAAAAAATCGAATCCAATATTTCCGTCAAGGTTCATTAGTTCTACAATCTCGCAACACAATTTATATGCAATAGGATCCTTTATAAGAGTGCTCTCCTGCGCGATGCTCATCAGGCTTACATTGTTTCTTTTGCCGGCAATATATAAAACATTTCCTTTATCAGCTAACAAATCAACTGTATATTCAATCCCTGGTAGATATTCCATTACAATCATTTCTGGTAATTCACTTTTTTCGCTTAGTATTTCTGTCATTTCCTTCAATGTGGTATAAAATGAATTTGGTTTATCATTAACAAACAAATCATATCTCGATTTGTTTGCATCTATTATTCTTACACCTCGACTCCCGCTGCCTTCCGTGATCTTAATACATACCGGCTTTTGCGGATACCCAAGTGAAATACAAATCTCTTCCAATTCCGAGACATGTTTTAGAGGATAAAATTCTGGAACCGTTAGACTATGCTCCGCCATAAACTTATAGAGTTTCAGCTTGTTATTGGCAATCAACAGGGTCTCACTTTCGGATATGGATACCTTGGTTCCAATATCTTCAAATTTGTCTTTGTTTAAAAGCATCACTGATAATTCTTGAGACATTCCCGGAATAATTATGTCTACTTTTTCTGTTTTACATATTTTTAATATAAGGTCTATGTATTCTCCGTAAAAAGCAGGCGAAACCTTATAGAATACATCGACCATTAGGTTAATACTAGGATCTCCTTTCATATCCGTGCCAACAATCCGTATATTACGCTCGCCATTGTTTTTAAAACATTTTATTAATCCAGGCATAGAAGGAGATCCGCTTGCGGTAAGCAATATAGTTAAATCTTTCATGGTTTACCTCTGTTAAACTGTTTTACAAATCACTCTGTTTGATTTTAAAATAGATATGTATTAAATATATCCTCAAAAGTTTCCCCTTTTTTAATGAGATTCGTATTTCCATCTACATCAAATTCAATCATCGGACAGTTAGGAGCAATAAACGGGGGTTTAGTAACATTAGAATAACCACCGACGTTTTTAAATAATAAGTAATTTCCAACAGCTATATTTCCTGCATAACCTTCGTACATCACATCCTGTTCAAGGCAAGTATAACCAGTAAGATTAATGTTATCAAAATGAGATCCAGTGTTTCCGAATATACGAACAGGAAGTTTTTTCACCTGGCAGATATCACCTATGTTGTCTTTACTGCAGTTAAGTATTGCAATATCTTGGCCCCGAATATTCTTTATGCTTTTAACACAACCAATTAAATCTACATATTTAGATACAACTGTGGTTCCAGGTTCAGTAAATAGGATAGGCTTTTCATCTTCTGTAATATCCAAATAATGGTCGTTGAATAGCCCCGCAACTGCCTCCGCATAATCTTTATACGCGGGAATGTTTGACCCAAACTGAGCGGATAAACTTTTCTCCATATTACCAAACATCCCGCTTCCAAGATTTATATATTTTGGGGGGCATTTGATATATTTATCTGCTAAAACAAGCATTGTTTTAACCCGTTTTAGCCATGCTTCTACTCCCCTTTCTCTGCTAATATGGCAATGTAATCCGACTACTTTTATATTCGGAATTGCATTCAATTTTCTAAAAGCTTCTTTAAACTCTAACCCCTCAGCCTCTAGGCCAAACCTTGAAATGAATTTTTGTCCTACATCAATATTTACTCTTATACCAACATCAAACTGTTTATTTCTATTAGTTAGCGCTATAGCACAAACTCTATCCGTCTCTTGGAGATTATCTATATTTAAGATTCCGCCGAGCAACAAGTGTTCCTCCATCTTTACGCCTTTATAAGGACCATTATAGATAATCTGATCGTTTGAATAACCTAATTTTTTTGCAAGCAAATACTCCATATCCGATACAACTTCAGCGTATCCGCCAAGCTGTTTAACAAGCTGACAAATTCGTGGAGTGTAATTAGTTTTATACGAATATGCAATTATATATTTAGGATAGATTTTTTCAAATGCATTTTTTAGTTCATTGTAATTAGCAACAAATGAAGCGGAATCAAATATGTATAATGGAGTGCCATACTCCCTTATTATTTTTTCAACTAAGTTTTTATCCATAATAATCTCCATCCTGTGATGCCGTTTGGCGGTATAAATATTATAGTAAAGTACAATTATGCAACACCTGTTATAAAAGAATGCTCACCAAATGTCAATCTAGATGCGTTTTTCGTTCTTCTACCAACGGTATCCGTATCTCGTTTCCATAATCTTCACCTACTCGTTTAAATAAAATCCGAATTGTTGCCATAATTATTTTAATATCCAGTATTAAGCTCACGTTTCTTGCATACAATACTTCATAATGAAACTGTTCTTCCCAAGTCGGTGTAACGTATCCATATACAACCTCAGGAATTGTTAATCCCCCTCTTACAGAATGTCGTTCCTTTTCGTAGTCAGTATAGTATGGCAAATATTCAACGGGCAATGGCCGTGGACCAACTACTGATATATCACCTTTGAGAATATTAAATAGTTCAGGCAATTCATCCAGACTTGTAGCCCGCAACATAGAACCAAAAGATGTCATACGTTGCTCATCAGGCAAAAGCCTTCCTTCAATATCGGTCTCGTTTGTCATTGTTCTGAATTTATATATTGGAAATATTCTTTCGCCTTTTCCCACTCTATTTTGTTGAAATATTATCGGTGTACCCAGCTTTAACCAAACAAGTATTGCAACTATAAATAAGACCGGGGAAAGCACTATAATTGCTATGAATGAACAGGCGATATCAAACAATCGTTTTATATATTTTCTATACATATAGCCCCCGTTTAAAGTATTTCTCTAATCAGCATAAAAGACTCTGCTGCTTTGACATTTATAGTAGACCCTCTGTATTTGGCTAATGCTTCAATTGCCTCTAAAGAGCGGGGATTCGGAAAATCAGCTAGCTGCGATTCATAAATTTTCATTGCTTCAAGTTTACTATCCAAAAAATCACTTATATCATTAAACACGTTCGGTATAAAAGCGTTTGCAGCATGTGGTATGTTCCATTCAGTTTCTGAAAGAGTTTCATATGCATAAACTGCTCTGATTTTGTGTTCGTATTTTGGTCTTACAGCAACCATAGCCGCTTCAGCAATTATCTGATGATCTTTTTGCATATCACCAAAATGGGGTATATAAACAATATCTGGTTTTGTTTCGTTTATAACTCTTAGTAGCCCCCCATTTATTTCATACCGAGGAATTTGTTCAAGCATTACCGCAGGGAAGTCGAGAAAATAAGTTTTTTCTATACCAATAAATTTATGTGACTTTATCGTCTCATCTCTAATTTTATCCACATAAGCATTCTCGAATATTGGCTGAGCCCCTTTTGTAGCAATACATATATATACTTTGTTGTTTTGTGCAATATGTTTTACAATCGTTCCCCCTACCCCAATCATCTCATCATCGGCGTGAGGAGCTACTACCAAAACATTCATTTTATCACCTTTCCATCAGTACCTTTTTCGCTGGAATGCCTATATATGTACCTTTGTCATGTATGTCTTTTATAACTACAGCTCCAGCGCCAACTATACAACTATCTATTATATTTATATTGTTTTTTACTACTGATCCAATACCAATATGACTGCACTCTCCTACTTTAACCGTCCCTCCCAGACATGTTCCAGGAGAAACATGGACATAATCTCCAAGAATGTTATCATGTTCTATTATTGCACCAGTATTAATAATACAGTGTTTTCCTACCGAGGTTCCGGTGTTTATAATTGCATTTGCCATAATCACAGTCCCCTTATCAATAGAAACATCGTTCCCAATACATACAGAAGGATGAATCGCCGTATGCCAATGAACATCATTAATTTCAGCTATTTTTTTTCGTGTGTGATTATTTCCTATCCCAATAATAAAAGCTGCACCACTTGAGAACTTTTCTATATCTCTAACTTTTCCTAATACCGGATATCCAAGAATATGTCCCTCAATCTTATCATCCAGGAAGCCAAGCAATTCTTCATTATTTCTCAGGATGATATCCGCTATAACTTTGGCATGGCCTCCGGCTCCGATAATGATAACTTTCTTCATTATATAAAAAACCTCATATCTTTATTTCCACAGTCCTTTTATGATATTTACAACTCTACTAATATCCTCATCTGTCATTTTAGTATCGCTGGGTAAACAGACACCATTTTTAAATATTTCTTCTGCGATGCCTTCACCGATGAAATCATATTTTTCGAAGAAGGGCTGCAGGTGCATGGGTTTCCAAATGGGTCTGGACTCTATGTTATCTTTTTCCAGAGTTTCCATTATATCTAAAGGGCGAGGGCAAGATTCCCCCTCGCGGGGACTACAATGAGCTGTATGCAAAGATTCTTCGCTACGCTCAGAATGACAAGTATTCGAAAGTGTTATGCAGCTCAACCAGTAGTTGGGCTGATCCCAGTCATTGACGGGCATCATTTTTACTCCCGGGAGATTTCCCAGTTCTTTTTTGTAAAATTCAAAGATTTCTTTCTTCCGGGCTACCCTTTTATCTAAAACCTTGAGCTGTCCCCGGCCGATTCCGGCGACTACATTGCTCATCCGGTAATTAAAGCCCAGTTCACTATGCTGATAGTGTCGGGCGGGGTCTCTGCTCTGGGTGGCCCAGAAGCGGGTTTTTGCTATTTTTTCTTCATCGTTGCTGACCAGCATGCCACCGCCGGAGGTGGTGATGATCTTATTGCCATTGAAGGAGAATATCCCGTAATCACCCAGGGTTCCTGTTTGTCTTCCTTTATATAATGTTCCTAATGATTCAGCGGCATCTTCTATCAGAGGCACATTATGTTTATTGCATAGACCGATTATTTTATCCAGGTCGGCAGATAGTCCGTATAGATGTACTACTATTACTGNNGGGTCCATGTTCCAGGTCTGGTGGTCGCTATCAATAAAAACTGGCACGGCGTTCTGATAGATTATCGGATTGGCAGAGGCCGAAAATGTCAATGACGGACAAAATACAATGTCTCCTTCTCCTACGCCGGCGGCTTTTAAGGCCAGATGGATGGCTGCGGTTCCTGATGACAGTGCTGCGGCTGATTTTATCCCTACCTTTGCTGCCAGTTCTTTTTCGAAGGCATCTACATTGGCTCCCAGGGGTGCTATCCAGTTAGTCTCAAAAGCTTCCTTTATATATTCCATTTCATAGCCTTCGTCGCTCATGTGAGGGGAGGCCAGGTGTATTCTACTTGTCGTTTTCATAAGGCTCCTTTATTTCAAGTCCTTTTCTCAAATCACCATTCCAAACTGAATCCATCTTTGATATTAACTATAAAAGGTTCACTTTTCCCATGACAAAGACCATCTTTTACTAAATAACATTCGACAACATGTGTTCCAACATAGGAAGTTGTTTCTTTCCTTATTCTTTTTCCCTCAATAATTTGGCCATCATAAAAATCCCCTCTTAAGCAATTGTTATCCCTTGCTTCATTGCCTGTATTAGTAATTTGCCAATGAACCACATATTGTTTGATTCCCTCTGCTCTTGCTTCAAATTTTAAATCCACTCTCTTAGTCAGAAATTCTCCACTATAAAATGATTTAGGTAAACTAAAGCCTCTTTTAGTTTTCGTTGCTTTAATATCAACCTTAACGAGATCATATACATCCCATTTTGGCTTTTGCCGATGAGAGATAGCATTTATAGCAGATATCGCTTTATCGACAGCAACTAGATCATTTGACCTGGTTGCTGAAATACCCAAGTACTCAGCTACTTTCTTCCGGAAGCTGTCCCCGTAAATGTCAATTGTGTCTTCATACGGAGTTAAGACTTTCTTGACTTCATTTAGCCAATTATAAAAGTTATCCTTGAGAGAAGGATTGTCTGCCCATTTATCTGCAAAATTTTCTAATGGATTTACTGGATTTGTTACCAAAAGTTCTCCGTCAACTTCTTCAATATACTTATCCATGTTTTCTGCTATGTGCTTCAAAACATCCCTTAAGTTATCGCCACCCTTATATGCCCTGGCAGCGAGTGTTGATATAATAATTGAAGATGGTTTTTCCTCTAGATTAGCCAGAAACATAATATCCCTATGTCTTTTTAGTATCTGTATTGTCTTTTGCAGTGGAGTTTTAACTTTGTATTCCTTAAGTTCTTCAGCTTTCATTTGATATGATTCAGCTAGCATAGCACGCTTTTCAATGAATTTGGACTGTTCCTGGAACCATAAATAGTACCCTTTGGGGTTACTTATTTCCCAGTTATCCGTTATTTCTTCATAAAACGCTGATTCTTTATCAGTTATTGCTACAGCTTTTTCTTTATATTTTGTTGTATCGGCATATTCGTTTATCGCTAAACGACTAATAAATTCTTCCGAGTCATCAACACAGGGCAATATATCCATATGAAATTTTGCTTCATCATGGTAGTTCAATGTCCAGCATCTTTTGCCATTCTTTGGGTCATTAACCATGCCCTTGCTTTTAGCATAAGATATGACCTCCTTACCTAATAGTGTCTTTAAATTTTTCTGGCTAATTGTAGCCTTTGAAAGATTGTTGAACTTGCAAACCATATCAATATCATAACTACCATTTTCACCAATTGGTCTTATTACTGTTCCTAATTTGAATGAACCCTGTAAAAATATTTCTGGTTCGTGCTCTTTTAAGCTAGAATCATCTCGGTCCAACCAGCTATTAAACGATGAATAACTAGCATTGGCTTTCTCGTAATAGCTCTCGGGTATATCCAGCTCTTTATAAAGTTGTTCATAATAATCGTTAATTTGGGAATATAAAAGCATCTATTTTGTCCTTTTTCACAAAATGTGTTTAGAATGTTCGCCTATCTTTCTCGATAAACCATCTGAGTAAATGCATTCGCTATTTATTTCTTCTCGCGTTGCCAAAATAGCTTTGTCGGGGTTTTCATAAATGAACTTAACAATTTGAGCTTCTTCATTTTCGTCTAAAGCAAGCTCATATATTTCATAAATCAATATTTCCTTACAATTAAAATGTTTTGAATAATGAATGTTTGTATTTACAGTTTCGCAATATTCGGGTGTAAAACTTTTCATGGAGTTGATATCCAGTATCCCAGTTGATATCATTTCTTCATAGAACTCTCTATGTACTCCAACTTCCCTATTTGTTCTGAGATAAAACCATCTCAGAAGCTTTACGAAGTGTTTGCCTTTTATACGAATTCTAAGGTCATCTTTGCTTGTCTTATCTATTGGAATATTTTCATCATCTTTTATTTCATAACTCCTTTTTTTGTCTTTAAAGCTTGGCAACATTTTAAAAACTCCACCAACCGGTTGATATTGATCAATTCTATTCCCTTTAACAAGTAGGTATTTGCCGCAAACTTTAATTTGGAATAAATATGAAATACTCACTCGTATTTCAATATTCCATAAAAACATCGCTTTTATCGCTAAACCTAAGTTTCTTTTGTTTTCAAATATGTATTTGAATATCCAAAATAACCAGCCAGATACAAGCCCTGCTAATACCGATATGAAAAAAGAAATTAAAGTGTTACTCATTTCAAAATCCCTTGTCTTTACACAATAAATATCTGTATAAAACGATTATCTATCTATTAAGCTGTCAACTAAACATTTGTTTAGCGTCTAAGCAAATGTTTAGTTTTGGTAATTGTTTTTATGTGCCGGCCCTTGCGCATGAGCGTTATCCCATACGGTCCCCGGATCGACAGAGGCGTCGACCCCTACNNAGCGTTCAGGATGACATGGAGGGGCTTTATCAACAAATTCGAAGCGTTCCCCTGCCACGTTCCTTCTAAACAAATGCTTACGCGTCTAAACATTTGTTTATTTCTGGTAATTTTCTGTTTGCAGCGATTTTTCAATGATTAAGTAATGATTTTTATCTTCTAAACATTTGTTTAGGCGTCTAAGCAAATGTTTATTTTTGGTAATTACTTTTGTGGGCCGGCCCTGGTGCATGAGCGTTAGCCTCTGCGTTCCCCCGGGTCGACAGGGGCGTCGACCCCTACGATTTTTTATGTGATTGAGGTCGATCCGACAGTTCTTGTTCCCCGGTCACGGCGATTTCTGTTTGTG
>LSQX01027957.1_pt1 | contig 13336 bp, 11 predicted proteins | sample 654561 | NCBI WGS metagenome assembly LSQX01 (sample SAMN04489861, study PRJNA283612) | anaerobic digester metagenome | isolation source: 4 biogas reactors fed with cattle manure at either 37C or 55C with and... | place: Denmark: Kongens Lyngby | collected 2014 | reverse complement strand
TGGGTGGCAGAACACACCACGAAAGAGCCACACAACAAGCGAAGGAACGGCAGAAAAACAAGTGAAGAAATAGCGATAGAGTGCGTGATGAATTGACGACGAAATGCGCGAAGGGTCAACGACAAAGCTGATGCCGATTGAGCAGCAGACACAGCAGAAGGCTCGCATCAAGTCAGCGACAAAACGCCGACAACATGCATGCCAAAAGAGCGGCAAAGCAGCGCAGATCTGGCAACAAAGAAAGCGAAGATACCACGAATTTAGCCAAGCCTCATCTTGCTTGCGGCAAAAATTCAAGCGCGTATCGTTGTATGCACATGGAGTGGATGATCCCGGGCGTGCGAAACGCAACCTGGGAGGCGAGGCCCGAAACACGGGCGACGCACCGCTCCTAGAAAGGGAGAGACAATGCCTACCAAGGAAGTTCGAATTCCCGAGGCCCGAGGCGACATGAGCCGCCCGAACGGGGTGGAGCTTCACCTGAGCCCGGTGCTGCACGACCTGATCGCGCTCGCGGTGAACGCGAAGCAGGCGCACTGGCATGTGCGCGGCGCAAACTTCATGGGTGTGCACGAGTTTCTTGACGAGGTCGTGGCCCATGCAAATGATGCTGCCGACCAGGTCGCTGAGCGAGTGGTAGCCCTTGGGCTGCCCGTCGATGGCCGCATCGGCACGGTCGCGAAGCGCGCGAGCAACCCCGAGATGAAGCCCGGATTCCAGCAGTCAATCGACACCGTCGCCGACACCGTGGCGCAGCTCGATGCAACCATCGCAACGGTGTACCGCGCGATCGAGGGCCTCGAAGAGATCGATCCGGTCAGCCAAGACATCGTCATTGCGATTGCCGAGCAGCTCGACAAGGATCGCTGGTTCCTCTTCTCGCACTACGCCGAGTAAGCGAACTCAGCCGAGACCGTCGTGGAGCTCGGGAGATCAGTTCATCAGCCGATGCGCGGCACCACAATCACGCCCCGGTATTGCGGGTCACCCCAGCGGGTGATCAGGTCGATGCCCTCGAGCGAAAGTGGTGCCGCGCTCGTGTCTGCCCAGCTTTCGCCGCGCGCCGCCTCAACCCACGGGTCGGTGACCACGAGAAATTCGCGTCCGTCAGCATCGGCGATCACATCGTGTGCGAGCACCCAGTGCGGGGTGGGGTCAGCAATCAGCGGTTCGAGATCGATGAGCAGCAGCACATACGCGCCGTCAGACACGAGATCACGGATCTCTTCGACACTGATCCATCGTCGCTCGATCGCTACCCCGAGCCGCTCGGCTTCGCGCAGCGATTCTTGCTGCAGCTGTGTGCGCAGGCGCAGCTCGAGCGGGTCGTCGACCCAGTCTTCGAGCAGCACATAGTCATCGGTGCTGAGGATCACGCGCGGTATCCCGAGGGTGTGCGTGTGAGCGCCGATTTCGCTCGCGGTCGTCACGCTGAGCCCAATCGGTTCGCATGCCGGTAGGTTCGTGGCGCGTCGCCAAAACGAGAGCTCATGGCTGTGATTTGACTCACCGTCGACACCAAAGCGACCGAGCCCCGCGCCTTCGAGCGCAGTGAGCGCGGCAACTGCGCCGCAGGTGACATCGGTGGTCTGCCCATAGTAGGGAACCGCGCGGGTCGCCGCAGGGGCGGGAGCCAGCCAGCGCGACCAACGGTGCACCTGGTGCGGGTCGCCCGACACAGTGCTCGGGATCGACGGCACCGGATCCTCGTCTCGAATGAAGCCCTGAGCGGCGAGCTCGGCGCGTGCGTTGTCACCAAGCGGCGCGATCTGAGGATGCTCCTCGAACCAGATCACCATCGGTATCGGCCTGGTGCGGTCAGGCGAGGCCTGCGCCTCAGCGAGCACCCCTTCGAGAGCAACGCGAAACGCGGCATGAAATGCGGGCTGAAGTAAGCCATCGGCGACCACCACATCGGCGATCTTGCGATACGCGTTGTAGGGCCGCGACGTCACAAGCGCGGCGGCAACCGGGGCGCCAGATGCGTCGCTCACCACAATGGTGCGCGGGGCCCACAACTCGCCAGGCTGATGCCACAGCTCGAGCCGCGATGCAGCAAGCTGCGCGGCGAGCACCGCGGGAAGCTGTGACCCGTCGATTGCCTGCCAGGCGAGCGTCATCATTCAACCTTTCGAATACTGTCGGCTTGCGCCGCAGCCACCAGCATCTGTGTGTAGGGGTGGGCCGGTGAGGTGAGCACCTCGGCGGCCGGCCCTTCTTCCACCAGTGTGCCATGCTGCAGCACCACCACGCGGTCAGCGATGCGCGCGACGACTCCGAGGTCGTGGGTGATGAACAGCATGCCGAGACCCAGGGTGTCACGAAGGTGTTCGAGCAGCGCGAGGATCTGCGCCTGCACCGAGACATCGAGCGCTGACACGCTCTCATCGCAAATCAGCAGCTGTGGCTCTGCGGCGAGGGCCCTCGCAATGGAGACGCGTTGGCGCTGCCCGCCAGAGAGCTGTGACGGCCGACGGTCGGCGAGTTCGGGGGCGAGGTCGACAAGCTGCAGCAGTTCGTCGATCCGCGCACTGATGAGCTGAGAGGACCGCTTCACGCTCGAGGATCGTGTGTCACCCGACGATCGCGCAGCCGCGACGGCCTCCGCGAGGGTCTGCCTGATGGTGAATGACGGATTGAGCGTCGAGTAGGGGTCTTGAAACACGATCTGCATCTGGTCGGGCGTGCGGCCCCGGCGGCCCGCGGGCAGGGCGGCGCCGTGCAGGAGCACATTACCGGTGTCTGGCTGGTCAAGGCCGGCGACGCAGCGCGCGAGGGTGGATTTGCCTGAGCCAGACTCGCCCACAATCGCGAGGATTTCACGCTCGCGCACGGTGACGGTCGTGGGGTGCAGCGCTTGCACGCTGCCGAAACGTTTCGAGATGCCCTCGGCTGCGAGCAGCGGTGCGGTGAGTGCTGGGGCTGGGGTCGAGGATCGTGCAGCACCAGCACCTGCACCAGCCGCGGGTGGATCCGGGACAGTAGAAACCGCAGAATCAGAATCAAGGGGAGGAGTAGGAGCCGCGCGCGACCCGGTGCTGACCGAGGCCAGTTGTGCAATCGACGGGTTGGCGTCGAGCAGCGCCCGGGTATAGGCGTGCGTGGGGTTTGTCAGCACCTCGGCCGTGGCCCCGCGCTCCACCACGTCGCCGCGGCGCATCACGATCACTTCATCTGCGCGCCCCGCAACCACCCCGAGGTCGTGCGAGATGAGGATGAGGCTCATCGAGTGGGCGCGTTGCAACTCACGCAGCAGGTCGAGCACCTCGCCCTGGGTGCTCGCGTCGAGCGCGGTGGTGGGTTCGTCGGCGATGAGCAATCGTGGCGCGGCGGCGAGCGCCGCAGCGATCGCAACCCGTTGACGCTGCCCTCCCGACAACTCAGAGGGAAACCGGCGGACGATGCTTGCGGGCAGCCGCACCTCCGCGAGGCGAGCGGCGACCTCATCGGCGATCTCCTTCTTGCTGCTCGCGCGCTGGCCCTCGGCGCGCCTGCGCGCGCGAATGGTCGACGCGATCTGCTCGCCGCAGCGCAGCACGGGGCTGAGGCTCGTGAACGGATCCTGCAGCAGCAGCACGACCTTGCGGCCTCGCACGCGACCCCACTGGGCGGCCGCAGCGCCGATCGTGTCGGCCGCGAGTGCGTAGCGCTCCTCGTCGATCTGTGCGGTGCCGCCCGCGTGTGTGCCGCGGGGCAGCAGTCCGGTGAGAGCCCGTGCGGTCATGCTCTTGCCCGAACCAGACTCGCCGATAATCGCGAGGGTGCGCCCGGGGGGCACGCTGAAGTCGAGTGGCTGCACGATGGTGCCCGCGGGGCCCTCGACGCTGAGGCCCGTGACGGCGACGCCCGTGAGCGCGACATCACTGGCAGTATTCCGAGTGATCCTGGTGACCTGTTCGTCGCTCACTGCAGCCCCCGCTCTCTCAGCCGCTCGCCGAGCTCATCGCCGAGCAGGTTGATGGCCATTGTGACGAGCACGATAAGCACGGCCGGCACGAGCATCATGGCGGGGTTGTCGAGGATCAGGCTGCGCCCATCAGCGATCTGGCGACCCCAGTCAGGGGTTCCAGGTGCGATGCCGATGCCAAGGAATGACAGGGACGACAGGGTCACGAGTGCGATGCCCGTATTCAGCATGAGGTTCGTCAGAATCAGCGGCCACACATTGGGCACGATGTGGCGAAACATGATGCGCGCCGGTGACAGCGAGAGCATCTGAGCGGCCTCCACGTAGGGGCGAGGCGTCTGCTCAGTGACTCCGGCACGCACGATACGAATGTCAGACGGAGCAAACAGCACGATGAGCATCAACACGGTGACCCAGTATCCGGCACCAAAGATGCCGGCGATCACGATGGCGACCAGCATGACGGGCAGCGAGAGCAGCACGTCGACGACGCGCCCGATGATGCTGTCGACGGTGCCGCCGAGATATCCCGCGAGTGTGCCGAAGAGCACGGCAAGCAGCATGGATCCGACGGCGATCACGACGGGCCCCGCGATTGCTGAGCCGGTGCCCGCGAGGGTGAGTAGCAACACGTCGCGGCCCAACTCGTCTGTTCCGAGGGGGTGGCCGGGGGTTCCCGGCGGCAGGAGCGAGTCGAGGATGCTTTGTGAGGTCGCGGGGCCGATGAGCCAGGGCGATATCAGGGTGACGATGGTGACCGCGGCGAGCAACACGGCCGATGCGATGACGGCCCAGTCGCGTCGGGGCGCCATGCCGCGAATCGGGGTCAGGCGCGTTTTGGGCAGGGCGTTCAGGGTCATCGTGCCAGCTCCTTTGCCCGCACGCGCGGATCAAGCACGAGGTAGCTCAGGTCGACCGCGATGGTGATCACCGCAATAACGGCCGCAATCACGAGGGTGAGCGCCTGCACGACGGGCAGATCCTTGAAGAAGACCGCTTCTTGCAGCAACGAGCCGATGCCTGGCAGCGCGAAGACCGTTTCGACAATGATCGTGCCGCCCACCATGAAGGTGAGGATGAGTCCCGCGCCCGTGACAATCGGAATGAGCGCCCCGCGCAGCGCGATGCGCCGCACCTCGCGTTCGCTGAGCCCCCGTGCTCGGGCGAAGGTCACCGCGTCGCTCTGCAACTCACGCAGCACGGCGGCTCTGGTGATGCGCTGCAGAATCGCGCCGATGCCGATCGCGAGGGCGATCGCGGGCAGGGTGAGATGCCAGAGTGTGCTGAGGCCGCCGCGGCCCCCGCCATAGACCGGAAAGAGCGGAATGAGCATTGCGAAGACATAGAGCAGCACGATGGCTACGGCAAATGAGGGGGCGCTGAGGCCGACGAGGGCTGCAGCACTGAACGCGCGGTCACCGAAGCGGCCCTCATGCGCGGCACTCAACACGCCGAACGGAATCGCGGTGACCAGTGCCACGAGAAACGCCAGCAGCGCGAGCAGGCCCGTGAACGGCAGCCGAGCGGCGAGCACCTCGGATACCGGTTGTTGCAGCCTGATTGACATGCCAAAGTCACCGCGAATCGCCGACCACAGCCAATCGAAATAGCGCACGAAGAAGGGGTCATCGAGTCGATACTGCGCACGTACCGCGGCAATGGTCTCAGCATTGACGGGTCGATTGCCGATGAGCGTGCGCACCAGGTCGCCCGGCGCGAGGTAGACCAGCGAGAACGTGAGAAACGAGATGATCAGCAGGATGATCAGCACGCTGATGAGCCGAGTGGCGAGGGTGCGTGTGAGCACCCCCGCCACTCGGCTGCGTGACTGCCGATCAGTTGGTGCCATGGAGGCTCGCGCCCCACGGACCCAAGAAGGTGAACGGGCTGAACGAGTCGACCCCAACCGTGTTCTTGAAGTAGGTGATCGTCTGGCCCCACCACAGCGGAGCATTCACCGCGTTGTCGGCGCCGAGTGTCTCGAGGGCCAGCAGGGCGTCGATGCGCTCGGCCGGATCGGTGAGCGCGCTCGCCTCCTCGATGAGCGCCTGGGCTTCATCGCTCACCCAGCCGTTGGGGTTCTCGGGACCGAGCAGGTAGCTGTTGACCTCGGCGGGGTCACCGGTTGTCGAGAAGTACCACATGAATCCGAGCCCGTGCTCGCCGTCGCCGATGGTTGCGAGCCACTCCTCGAGCGGCACCTCGCGCACCGACAGGTCGATGCCCAGCTGCTTCACATTCTCGGCGAGCGCCTGGGCGGCGGTGCCGAGCTGAGGCCCGGTGTTCGGGAAGGTGAGCTCGGTGGCGAAGCCACCCGCTGCGGATGATCCATCGAGCAGCTGTTGCGCCTGGTCAAGATCGAAGTCAAACTGGGGCACGGTGGCAAGGAGCTCGTGTGCGGCCTCAGAAGAGTATGCCTGGCCGAGCGATTCGGGCGTCATAATGGCGGTAGCGACCTCGCCGTAGCCGCGCAGCAGACGCTCGGCGACGAGCTCGCGATCGAACGAGTGGGCGATTGCCGCCCGCACATCTGGGTCATCAAACGGGGCAACGTTCTGATCGAAGATGAGGCCGACGTAGGAGAGGTCGTTAACCGCTTCAACGCGGCCGTCGCCAATCTGTTCCCACTGCTGCGCCTGGTTGATGGGCACATTGAACGCCACATCAATCTCACCCTTTTGGGCTGCGAGAAGACGCGTGTTCTCATCGGGGATGAAGTCGATGCGGATCTCGTTCACCTTCGGAGCCTCACCCCACCAGGTGTCTGCCCGTTCGAGCAGCACGTGTGAATCTGGCTGAAACTCGGTCACCTGGTAAGGGCCGGTGCCCATGAGCAGCGATGAGCTGGTGCCGACGGCGCCGCCGTGCTCCTCCCAGTAAGACTGCTGCGTGACGACGAGCGCGCCCACGTTGGATAGCGCCGACAAGAACGAGGCATCCGGGTATCCCGTGGTCACGGTGACCTCGTTGTCTCCGGTCTTCTCGACCGATGCGAGATTGAACAGGTAGTAGGAGGTGCTGAGCGAGGTCTCTGGGTTCGCTGCCTGCTCGATGCTGAACACGACATCGTCTGCCGTCACCGGGTCGCCGTTGTGGAACTTCGCATCGTCTCGCAGGGTGAACACATAGGTGTTCTCGTCCGGAATCTCCCAGCCTGTGGCGAGGGCCGCTTCGAACTGGCCCTCATCGTTGATGCTGACGAGCCCTTCTTGCACCGTTGCTGCGAGGTAATAGTTCAGAATGCCGCCCTCTTGGCCGATGTAGAGGTTCGCGAGTGATCCCGGAAACGCCACGGTCACCGTGTCGAGTTCGCCGCCTTCGCCCGCGGGGCCCGCGGGTGCAGATGAGCCGCTCGCGCACGCGCTCAGCACGAGGGCCGCGGCGGCAACTGTGGCGGCAGCGACCGAACGCCACCTGCGTGAACGGGTGTGAGGGGGAACAGCGGTGTCGTGCATGGGGCTCCTAGATGCTTCGGGATCCGGCTGGGACGAACGCCAGAAACGAAGTGCGGTGATGTGGTGCTTCGCAAAAATCAAAGGCACAGTGCACACATCGTATTCGCGACCGCCAGGCTCCGCATAACGCCAGGCTTACGATCGCATCACAATTCGTAATATATTTCGGGGTCATCACACGGGCTCACTCTCGCATGCGCGGCTGCCGGGCAGCCATCACACGCCGAATCCACGCTTTGTGACCGCATCGTCTACGCTGGAGGCATGGCAGATTCAACGTTTGACGTCGTGAGCAAGCTCGATTCGATGGAAGTCGAGAATGCGGTGAACCAGGCGCGCAAAGAGATTGAGCAGCGCTACGACTTTAAAGGCGTCGGCGCAGATGTGACCCTGAACGACAAGGTCATCATGCTGAAGGCAAACACTGAAGAGCGTGTCAATGCTGCGCTCGATGTGCTCCAGTCGAAGATCATCAAGCGAGGTATGTCGCTCAAGGTGCTTGATACTGGCGAGCCATACCCGAGCGGCAAGGAGTACCGACTCGAGGTGAAGCTCAAAGAGGGCATCGACCAGGCGACGGCGAAGAAGCTGAACAAACTCATTCGTGACGAAGGCCCGAAGAGCGTGAAATCGCAGATTCAGGGCGAAGAGCTTCGTGTGAGCTCAAAGAGTCGCGATGACCTGCAAGATACCATCGCACTGCTCAAGGGCGCCGACGTTGAGACGGCGCTGCAGTTCGTGAATTTCCGCTGATTCAGCGATAACCCTAAGGCGAGGAGGGGCTGAAATGCCCGCAGTGCTGATTACCGGTGCCCAGTGGGGCGACGAAGGCAAGGGGCGTGCGACCGATCTGCTCGGCAGTCGCGTTGACTATGTCGTCAAGTTCAACGGCGGTAACAACGCCGGGCACACCGTGGTGGTGGGCGACGAGAAGTACGCCCTGCACCTGCTGCCATCTGGCATCTTGACACCGGGTGTGACCCCGGTCATCTCCAACGGCGTGGTCGTCGACCTTGAGGTGCTGCGTCACGAGCTCGAGGCGCTCAGCGCGCGCGGCGTCGACGTTTCGCGTCTGAAAGTCAGCGCAAACGCGCATGTGATCACGGCGTATCACCGCACGCTCGACAAGGTGACCGAACGTTTCTTGGGCAAGCGTCAGATCGGCACGACGGGCCGTGGCATCGGCCCCGCCTACGCTGACAAGATCAACCGGGTCGGCATTCGCATTCAGGACATCTTCGACGAGGGCATTCTGCGTCAGAAGGTCGAGGCTGCCCTCGACTTCAAGAACCAGGTGCTTGTCAAGATTTACAACCGACGCGCGATTGGCGTTGATGAGGTCGTGGATGAGCTGCTCACCTACCGCGAGATGCTCGAGCCGATGGTGTGTGACACTGGGCTCTTGCTGCACGAGGCGATGCAGGCAGACAAGACCGTGCTCTTTGAAGCCGGCCAGGCGACGATGCTCGACATTGACCACGGCACCTATCCGTTCGTCACCTCATCGAACGCGACTGCGGGTGGCGCATCGACCGGCAGCGGCCTGCCGCCGCACGCGATCGACCGGGTGATCGCCGTCATCAAGGCTTACACCACTCGGGTCGGCGCAGGGCCGTTTCCGACCGAGCTCTTTGACGAGTCGGGTGAGTACCTGCGTGCGCAGGGGTTCGAGTTCGGCACGACCACTGGCCGCCCGCGCCGCTGTGGCTGGTACGACGCGCCCATGGCGCGCTATGCGTCACGCATCAACGGTGTGACCGACTTCGTGCTGACGAAACTCGATGTGCTTTCGGGGCTCGAGACGATTCCCGTGTGTGTCGCATACGACGTGAATGGCGTGCGTCATGACGAAATGCCCGTGAACCAGAGCGACTTTCACCACGCAACGCCGATCTATGAAGAGTTCCCCGGCTGGAGCGAAGACATCACCGGTGCCCGCACGTTCGATGAGTTGCCAAAGAACGCGCAAGACTACATTCTGGCGCTCGAAGCGATGAGCGGATCGCGCATCTCAGCAATCGGCGTCGGCCCCGAGCGCGAACAGGTTGTGGTTCGCCACGATCTGCTGAGCTAGTCAACCCAGATCGAGCTGAGCGAACGGAGACCCGAGTGAACGAGCCCACGCCCACGCAGAGCCCCGAAGCGCGCCTTGCGGCGCTGCGAGGCAGCATCGACAACATCGATGCTGCGCTCGTGCATATGCTCGCCGAACGCTTTCGCTGCACCCAAGAGGTGGGCGAACTCAAAGCCCGCCACGGCATGCCGCCGAGTGACCCCGCCCGCGAAGCTCGGCAGATCGCGCGGTTGCGCTCACTCGCCGAAGACGCGCAGCTCGACCCCGAGTTCGCTGAGAAGTGGTTTAACTTCGTGGTGGCAGAAGTGATTCACCACCACCAGAACATTGCCGCTGAATCGGCTCAGTAACTTCAGTACTCCACCAGCTCGTGATGCGCAGTAGTCGTGTTGCCCTCGTTCGCAGTGACTGAGCGTCGCGCCACCCGGATGGCCGCCAGCACCCGCTCGCGCAGCGCATTGCCGCGACGCACAAACTCGCGCTGACGTGAGGCGTACTCGCGTTTGCCCTCTGGTGTCTCAATGGGGATCGGGGTGAGCGCCGTGCTATTCGCGCCGATGAACCCGGTGACATCGTAGGGTGAGGCCTGCATATCGACTTCGCGGATATCGCGTGCGAGCACCCAGGTATCGAGCAGCAGCTCGCCCGGGATGATCGGCGCAATCTTCGAGGCCCACTTGTAGACGTCCATGCCAGCGTGAAGGCACGCCGCTTGTTCGGTGTCTGGCTGATTCTCTCGGGTTGGGCGCAGCGCGTTTAGCGGTGCCGCCGCCGGAGTGAAAAATCGGTATGCATCAAAGTGCGTGCACGAGATGGGATTCGATTCGACAACCCGATCGGTAGCCTCATGGCCGATGCGCAGTGGTAGGCCTGCGTGGCGCACCTGATCGGGGCCAAGCCGGTAGACCATGGCCCACTCGTGCAGCCCGAAGCACCCGTACTGCGGCGTGCGTTCAAGCGTTGCGCTCAGTAGGCGAGCCACATAGTCAATCGTTGCACCGCGTTTCTCGAAGAATGCCTCGACGTCGAGCCGTGCATCGTTTCCACGCGTCGTGTAGTAACGCCAGCCACCGCGCAGGTCTGCGGCGTCGAGTAAGGTGACGCTGGCCCCGGGATGCCACCGACGCAGTTCATTCGGCTTGACCGAGTAGTAGGTCCACAAAAAATCTTCGACCGGATGCTTCTCACCCCGTGCCTTTCGTGCCCGATGACCGGAGGTGAGGTCATCGGCCCGACGCTCGTGACGGGACTCGAGTTCGCGCCAGGTATCGATCGGTACTGATGCTTCGGTGAGCATGGATTCATCGTACCGCTCCCAAGAATCACCCATGGGATCACCCGTTTGCCCATTTCGACTGGTTCATCGAATCGGTATTGTCTGAAATATCTGGCATCAGAGCGCCTTGCTGATGCCAACGGCACGACTGGAGTGCCGTCACAGACTAGGTGGTCGACCCGCGTTCCCCCAAACAACGGTCGGCCACCTGATTCTTAGAGCAGGCCGCGCCGCTCACCCTCGAGCACCGCTGCGGTCTTGTTGTTTACTTCGAGCTTTCGATAGAGGGACTGCTGATGCGCCTTCACGGTGTTCTCTGACAGGTAGAGTTCGCCGCCGATTTGTCGGCGAGAGAGACCTCGTGAGAGCCCTTGCAGCACTTCGAGCTCCCGCCGAGTGAGCGCCTGGCGACGCTGAATGGTGAGCTGAGCGAGCTCAGAGAGCGGCTCGCTGGGTTGTGGCCATTCCGGTAGGTGCTGCGCGGCAAGCTCGTGTACGGACGCATGGAATAGCAGCACCTCCCCGGGCTCCAGACCGCGCGGCACCGCCATCGCGGTACGCAGGGTTTCGATGCATTCCTCAGTGTCCCCGCGCGCCAGCAGCGCTGTGGCGAGCAGCGACAGTCGAAGGAGCTCGAGGGAGCGAAGTGTCCGCGTCATGGGGCGCGCATCGATGGCCGCACGGATGGCGGTTTGAGTGTCACCGAACATGAGGGCGATACCGCCATTGAGCAGTGTGGTCAGTGGTATCTCGGGATCAGCGCGCTGTGCGTATTCGCGGGCGCGGCCTGGGTTGTCCCTGATCAGCGCGGAGTATGCCAGGAGCACGGGCATGATACTGCCGGTGACGCCCTGTCCATCCACGCGGGGAAGAGCGGTCTGGTCGAGCAGCTCGAGGCGGCGCGTCGCCTCATCAGCGAGACCAGCGCGGGCAAGTGACATGCTCATGGCGCACACGTAGAACGGCCACATTTCACCGAGCGTGCTCATGGGGATGGCTTCGAGGCGGTCCAGAATGGTGTGCGGATCCACTGGATCAAGAATGAGCCGCACCATGGCCGCTTGTGTGTCGAGCACTGGCTCGATCCAGCTGTTCGTGCGGGGAAGCTTCTCTGAGCGTTCAAGTTCTGCCCGGGCAATGGCCGGATCACCGAAGCATGCGTGCAACGCCGCCATTTTTGAGTGAGCGTCGCGGGTGAGAAACGGGAGCGTCTGCACGGGTTGGTGCAGTTGTGCTTCGGTGAGTGTGGCCTCCGCCAACGTGAAGTTTCCGGCAAGCATGGCAGAGAGGCCAGTCTGCAGCACGCCGAAGAGCCCGAGCCCTCCCTGAGCGGTGAACAGTGGTTGGAATGCTGCCCGTTGGGTGGCCAGTGCCCCAGACATCTTGAGCGCTTCGACAGGTCTTCCTTGAAGGCGAAGCGCAAACATTGCGCCCAACGACTGAAAGAGGGCGCCAGTATCGTGCGATTGAACCGCATCGTACTGGTCGGCCCCTGGGGTTGGCCCGTCTCCGCTCTCGGCAGCGGTGAGGGCGAGCATCATGTACTTGAGGGCGTCCGTGAGTGGCGGAAGTGGGTGACCCGAAGCTTCAATCGTGAGCAGAGTACGCAGTAACGCTTCTGGGTTGAGCCCGAACCACGCTTCGAGGAGGTGTTGCTCGATGAGGCCGCTTGCCGATGCATAGTCACCGGAATCAAAGGCGAGTTCGATACGTTGCACGATGAGGTCGAGTGCGAAGGCCGCACTGCGGTTGCCAGTGGTCTCGATGAAATCGCTCGTGCCCATCTATGACCTCCCAGAAAACTGCTGGGAGTTGCGCACTTTGCCTGCTGGTAAAGCGTCATGACACGTTCCTCAGCGCCTCTTTCAAACTTACCAGCCGTGACCAGCGCTTTCGTGATTGTGACGCACGGTGACCGCCGTAGAGGAGAGCAACGGGGCTCGTTGCTCTCGTTGAGGAATGCCGGGCTATCAAATCTCAGTTACTCTCCGATAACCTAATGAGAGACGCAACGCAGCACAACGGCTGGAGGCCACGATGACCGACGCATACATTTACGACGCGGTTCGCACGCCGCGAGGAAAGAACCGAGGCGGATCCTTGCACGGCACCAAGCCGGTGGATCTCGCGGTTACGCTGATCGACGCGATCCTCGAACGAAACCCAGGCCTCGACCCTGAACTGATCGACGATATCGTGCTCGGCGTGGTCACACCCATCGGCGAACAGGGCGGCGACATCGCACGCACCGCGTCACTGCTCTCACAGCTGCCACAAGAGGTGCCGGGAGTGCAGGTGAACCGGTTCTGCGCCTCGGGCCTCGAAGCAGTGAACCTTGCGGCACAAAAGGTGGCCTCGGGCTACGAAGACTGGGTGCTCGCCGGCGGCGTCGAGTCGATGAGCCGAGTGCCCATCGGTGCAGACGGCGGCGCATTTGCGCAAGACCCCGCGACCGCGTGGGACACCTACTTCGTGCCACAGGGCATCGGCGCTGACCTCATCGCCACAATCGAGGGTTTCAGTCGCGAGGACGTCGACGCATACGCGGTGCGTTCGCAGGAGCGCGCCGAGGTAGCGTGGAGCGAGGGCCGCTTCGGGCAGTCGATCGTGCCCGTGCGCGACCA
>LSQX01216870.1_pt1 | contig 13340 bp, 11 predicted proteins | sample 654561 | NCBI WGS metagenome assembly LSQX01 (sample SAMN04489861, study PRJNA283612) | anaerobic digester metagenome | isolation source: 4 biogas reactors fed with cattle manure at either 37C or 55C with and... | place: Denmark: Kongens Lyngby | collected 2014 | reverse complement strand
CTGGTAAATCCTCAGCTATCCGGCGGATTACCCGCCTTCCTGACTGAGCGCGGGGGCCTCAACTCGGGATTAATGATTCCACAATATACTGCCGCATCACTGGTGTCAGAGAATAAGGTCCTCGCACATCCGGCATCTGTGGACTCAATTCCATCTTCAGCCAATAAGGAAGATCATGTGAGTATGGGAGCTATTTCCGCCCGCAAAGCGATTAAAGTAACAGAGAATGTCCTGTATGTCATTGCGATTGAACTGATAGCAGCTGCACAGGGCTTGGATTTACAGGAAAAGAGACGCTTGGGCCGGGGAACACAGCTGGTTTATGATTTTGTAAGGGAGTACATTCCTTTTCTTGACAGGGACAGAGTACTGTCAGATGATATAATTAAATTAAAAGAACTATTGTCTCAAGGGGCTTTAAGCCAAGTGTGGCAACAAGTTCAGGAGGTATGAATGTCGAAATTAAAAGATTTATCTGTAGAAAATTTTATCGCAGAGACAGCTAGTGATTCACCGGCTCCCGGGGGTGGCAGCGTAGCAGCACAGGTAGCTGCATTAGGCGCGGCTTTAGGTGAGATGGTTTACAATCTGACCAAAGACAAGAAATCCTTTGCTGAGCTAAGTGATGAAAATAAGACTGCAATAAAAGCTGATTATGCTGCTTTAAATGCTTTACGGGAAGAACTTGTACTTCTGATTGATGAGGATACTGTGGCCTTTAATACTTTCATGGCTGCCTTACGTCTGCCCAAAGATACAGAAGAAGAAATCGAAGCGCGCAAAGCTGCTATGGCCCATGCAGCTATTGTTTCTATGAAGGTCCCGCTTGATACAGCAGGAAAAAGTCTGCAGATTTTAAAACATATGGATTCTTTAGCCCGTTATGGAAACAAGAACTGCATCTCTGATGCCGGTGTAGGAGCGTTTCTGGCCCGTGCTGCTGTTGAGTCTGCAGTTATGAATGTCCGGATCAATTTGTCCAGTGTAAAGGATCAAGATGTAGCGAATCAGGCTGAGGCAAGTTGTAAGTGCTATCAGCAGGAAGCCGAAAAACTCTGCACTGAAATTATCAAAGAAGTCTACCAGAAAATTTAATAATACATGTATTAGAGCTTTTGAAGGCTGGTTTTAGGATCAGCCTTTTTTCTATTTAAAACAAGTGTTTGACATCTACTTGATGCCCAATTACAATTACATGCAGTAACTAACGATGAGATTATGAGACAGTATATATTTTGCTATATTTTAAGATCATTGTATTGTAGTTTGATAATTGAATATGGAGGTGATTACCATTAACTGGCTAGAATTATTAGTCGGTCTATTTATCGGTGCTATCCTCGCTATGCTTTTAACTAGAATAATATTTATAAAAGGTCTGGATAAAAAGAGTAAAAAGCTGGATGAGTCCCGTAAGAAGACTGAAGAAGAAGCCTTAGAACTTATTGGTGAAGCTGTTAAGACAGGTGAAGATAAAAAGCGTGAGCTATTATTGCTCGCGAAAGAAGAAGTTCACAAAACCCGTCTCGAATTAGAGAGAGATGTACGCGAAAAGCGTCAGGAAATCTCCCGCGAGAGGGCACGTCTGGAACAGAAGGAAGAACAGCTGGATCGCCGGACGCAGAGTCTGGAAGATCGCAATCGTAATAACGACGAGCGTGAGGAGCAGCTAAACGAGCGTGAAGAAATAATTCAAATGCTTGATGCTAAAAAGACTGCCGAGCTTGAACGTATAGCCGGCTTAACTATCAGTGAAGCACGTGACCTGGTCCTTGAAGATGCAGAGAGAGAATATCGCCATGATATGGCAGTACTCTATCGCAGAATCGAAGAGGAGAGCAAGACGAAAGCAGATGATCGGGCTAAGGAAATTGTAGTTTCTTCAATACAACGCTATGCCTCAGACTATGTCTCAGATGCCAGCGTTTCAGTTGTCGTTCTGCCTAATGAAGAAATGAAGGGCAGAATAATCGGCCGCGAAGGACGCAATATCCGCACTATTGAACAGCTGACCGGTGTCGATCTGATCATCGATGACACCCCGGAAGCCGTAATAATTTCCTGCTTTGATCCGATTAGACGGGAAGTTGCCCGCATTGCAATTGAAAAGCTCGTTCAGGATGGCAGAATTCATCCCTCCCGCATTGAGGAAATGGTAGATAAAGCTCAGGCAGAGGTCAAAAACTCTATTGTTGAAGCAGGTGAACAGGCTGTCTTTGAGACAGGGGTGATCGGACTGCCTCAGGAGATTATTAACACCTTAGGCCGGCTGCGTTATCGCACCAGCTACGGACAAAATGTCCTGCAGCATTCTATCGAAGTATGTTTCCTTACGGGTATGATGGCGGCTGAACTGGATCTCGATGTTGACGCAGCGAAACGTGCAGGTCTTTTGCATGACATTGGTAAGGCAGTTGACTTTGAAATGGAAGGCTCTCATGTTGCATTGGGGGTTGAGCTGGCCAAGCGGCACAAGCTTGACGAAATCACTATCAACGGGATTGAGTCACACCACGGAGACATAGAACCTGCGACCTTAATCTCCTCTCTGGTTGGAGCCGCGGATGCAATCTCAGCGGCAAGACCCGGAGCCCGCAGGGATAACGTCGAAAACTATATCAGGCGCATTGAGAGATTAGAAGAAATTGCCAATTCAATGGAAGGCGTAGAAAATTCCTACGCAGTACAAGCCGGCCGTGAAGTTAGAGTTATTGTCATGCCGGATAAAATGTCGGAAGAGGAAATGCCTCTTCGTGCTCACGAAATAAGCAAGCAGATTGAACAAGAGCTTAGCTATCCCGGTCAGATCAAAGTGAATCTTATTCGGGAAAGTCGTGTAGTTGATTATGCTAAATAAGAAAAAAGCTGTCTCTCATATGGGGACAGCTTTTTTGTTATGTATATAGTTAAATTGCAGCAGTTATTATAATTTGTACTTCTTTAGGCAATGCTTAATTTGTGCTCTTTTGAGCGCAGTTTATGTTACTCTGTTTTCAACTATGAATAAGAATAAGAGGCGAAAGTCTTTCAATATTAATTACATCATCAGGGCCATTCTTTCCTGCGGGCTCTGCCTTTTGTTGCTTGTGCTTCCGCTGGCATGTAAAAGAGCGATTGATCCGGAAAACTTGGATCCTGTAATTGATCCGGACGAAAATATACTTCCATCGATAATTCCAGGATCAGAAGAAGCGTCTTCAAAGCTGCGCTTGCGTTATCATGATGAAGGTAATTTGAACCCGCTCAGAAAACACTCATACAGCACAGCTGCCATCTTCACTTTGGTTTATGATTCTCTTTTTGCTTATGATGCTGCAGGTATTTTACATTGTAACTTGGCTGATTCTGCTGTTTTGTCTGAAGATCAGCTGACCTGGACTATCAGTCTCCGCGATACTGATTTTCATTCTGGAGAAAAACTGACTTCTGCTGATGTTGAAGCATCGCTGCGTTTTTGGCTAAATATTAATCTTAATCATTCTCCTGCAGTCTTAAATGAAGAGGAGACACCGCTTTCTGAAGAGACAGGGCAAGAGACAGAAGATAATGCGGATAACGATTCCGATCCTGCAGATATAAATACAGAGGATGAAGAAAATAATACTGGCCCATCACGAGAAACAACAAGTGATAATTATGATTACTATATTGACACTCCTGTATTAGGTGAATCGGCTCAAATCGACTTATATTCCGGCACTTTAAATGTGAGTTTAGAGCGCGGCCGCCTGATTGAAGCGATCGGCAGACCGACTGCGGATACATTGAAGATCAGGTTACGAAAAGCAGAAGCTATCCTGGACTTACTGACATTTCCCATTGTTCCTGCAGCTAATGTAGGAAGCAGCTCTTATCAGTTTATTCCCGGAACCGGTGATTATCAGATTAGCGGGAGAGATGACAATGGCAACCTCCTTTTAAGTCGAAAGGCTGCAGATGCAGGAAAGATCACTGAAATTATTGCCTATAACTGCACAGATGTAGTCGATGCATTAGACTTATTTGAAAATAACAGTCTGGATATCCTCTTACTGGGACGGGAAGAAGCTTCCCGCCTGCGTGAACGTTCCAGAGTAAGAAGTCAGGACTACAGTGATTCGGGTTTTGTCTCATTATATGTACCGGATAGCGATCTGAAAGCCCAGATAGGGGTAGCCATGTCAAAGATCAATCCTGATCATTTATCTGCACCTTTTTCATATGTCCCTTATTACATGCGTGCAGGAGATTTCCGGCTTCTTGATCAGAATGATCTTGTAATAGAGCCGGTCGAGATGGAGCCCACCACTGTTGTAAACAATCTGCCAACAGATTCACCTGATATAGATGCTGAAAATCCTGATGAAGAAAACACTGAGACTCTTCATCTATATCGTGTTCTCATGCCCAGAGTCTTTTATCCCCTCGGTCTACAGAAACAGTTGTCATCACTCATTGCTCAAATTGGAGGAAAAGCTGAATTTGTCATGGTAGGGGCAGAAGACTATCAGCAGCAACTGCTTTTGCGTAACTATGATCTGGCTCTTTTGCTTGATGAGAGTGCTTCTTATGCTGATCCCTGGGATTACGCCCAAGGTTTAGTCAGGCAAAAACTGATCAGCGATATTAATGTCACAAGTGACCAGCTGCTGATGCTTGAGAATGGCAGATACAGTCAGGCAGAGCTATTTGAAAATGTTGTGGGTCATGAAGCAGGCTATTTGCAGACTGTCAGTGATCTTTTTGCAGAACTTCCTGTAATCGGTATTTGCAACACATCTAGCTTACTATGGTATCGTGACGGCGTTGAAGGCATCTTAAAGGGAACAGCGGAATTGCCCTATGAAGGAGTGGAAAGTATCAGCGTATGGCAGCCATAACAGTGGTAATTTTAATAACATTGGATCAGTTAACTAAAGGATTGGTAGAGCGTCTCCTGACAGGCGGAGAGTCTCTGATTGTGATACCCGGATTTTTTCAAATCAAAATGTCTTTGAATACAGGTGCGGCCTGGGGTTTCCTGTCCGGCACATCCTGGGGTATTCATATCCTGTCGCTGCTGTCTTTGTTCATGTCTCTGCTCATCATATATTGGTTGAAGGATACAAAAGATAAGAAGAGCCGCATTGTCTTATGTCTGATACTAGCCGGAAGCCTGGGCAATCTGATCGACCGTGTCCGTGTTGGCGCTGTCACTGATTTCTTAATGTTTAATTTCGGTTCATGGTATTTTCCCAGCTTTAACTTTGCAGATATGTGTATTACTATCGGTGCAGGTCTCCTGATTCTGTTTTTATTAATTGACAAGAAGTTCCTGCATAGTCTTTTTCGGATAGATCCTGAGCTTGGGTCCCTTGGAGATGATGATGAGACATCATGAGTTCAGAATAAAGCCTGAGGAAGCCGGCGAAAGACTGGATCGCATGCTGGCGCGGATCTTTCCTGAAGAATCGCGGTCCTTCTGGCAAAAATACATTAAAAATTCTTCCGTGCTTGTTAATAATAAAATATCTAAAAGCTCCCAAATTCTGGAAGCTAATGACTTAGTCACTATAAATATCAGCAAATGCGAAGAGCATATAGCTATTGAAGCACCGCCTCTGCATATTATTTACGAAGATCAAGACCTTGCGGTAATTGAAAAAGCTGCCGGTATTGTTACGCATGCAGCCCCGGGGCATAGCTCCGGCACATTGGCAGATTCAGCACAGGATTATTTCGGCAGCATGCTGTCTGACTTGGCGGGCAGCAACAGACCCGGCATTGTACACCGTCTGGATAAAGACACCTCCGGTTTGCTGCTGATAGCTAAGAATAATGAGGCCCATAAAGGACTGGCTGCGGCTTTTAAAAAGCACCAGGTTTTACGTGAATATGAAGCGATTGTTCTGGGTGTTCCCAAAACAAGAACAGGAATGATCGATGCCGCTCTTGCCCGTGACTCGCGAGATAGAACACGGATGTCTGTTCAGGCTGATGGCAAGGAAGCTCAGACCTATTTTGAACTGCTGGCTAATAATAAAGAGCTCTCACACTTGCGTTTGAGGCTACATACCGGACGAACACATCAGATTAGGGTGCATCTGGCGATGATTGACTGTCCGGTTTTAAATGATGAAAAATATGGCGGTAAGCGTGTCCGCGTTTTAGAAGAGGATGACATCTTTTTGCATGCCAGCAAATTGGAATTTTCTCATCCTGTCAGTGGAGAAGAACTGAGTTTCTCCAGTAAATTGCCCTTACGCTTTGAGAGTTATTTACAAAAAATATACATGGACGTTGATTTGAGATAAAATACTTAAAAGATCTGAAACAATTGGACACAGTCGCCTCAGCATGGGGTATTCTGAAGATATGACAGAGAAGAAAAAACGCAGCATATATCTAAGTATTCTGATGCTTGTATTAGGTCTGGCACTTGCCGCTTTCATCCGTTCGTTGCTGGTGGGCAGAAGCAGCATCAATGATCTTGTTTCTGCATATCAGGAAACAGTTCTTGAATATGAAGCTTTACAGGCTCAGAATCAACGTCTGATTGAGCAAAACGATTTGTTGGAATCGAAAATTGCCCTGCTTATCAGCAATCTGGATGGTGACGAATCTTATGAGGAGGTCATAAAAGAACGTGAGTATTATGCTCTGATTTCCGGTATGGCTGCTGTTGAAGGTTCCGGAATCAGAGTGACCCTCAATGACCGGCTTGAATACGATCCGGCCAGGCATCCCATTGAAGCTATCGTCCATGATAAAACTGTCTTACATGTAATTGATATACTTAAAGCCAAAGGTGCTCAGGCTATAGCTTTTAACGGAACAAGGCTTACTGCAGTGGCGCAAATTGGCTGTATCGGACCAACAATACTTTGTTATAACAACCGGCAGATGCCTCCTTATGTGATTGAGGCTATCGGGCCCATGGAAGAAATGGCGAGCGCCATTGCCGGCGATGCGTATTTAAATCACATAACAAGCTCCGAAGTCGGTATTCGTATGAGTATTAACCTGGTAGAAAATCTGGCTCTGCCTTCATTTTCCCGAACCGGTGATTACCGCACACTGATTACTTTACTCGAAGCAAGATAAGCTTATTAGGAGACTGGTATTTATGGATAAGAAAAAATGGGCTCAAAGAGTCGGAATACTGGCAATTTGCATTTTGCTGGGTATTGCTCTTGCTATATTAATTAAAGGCCAGAACACAAGTAGTCTGAGCGAACAGAATATGCAGGACCTGCAAAACAATGTAATTGAGTACCAGCGCCGCAATGAGGAGTTATCTAACCGTAATGCTCAGCTACAAAACTACATTCGTGAACTTGAGTCAGATCTGACCGGAGAAGGCAATGAAGTTCTCTCCCGCCTGATTGATGAAAGAGAGAGTTATGCAATCTTTGCGGGTTTAAGATCGGCTGTCAATTCCGGCATTGTGATCACCCTCAGCACTGCACCTGGCTATAAAATGAAAGACAGCGTAATAAGAGAGTTTGTCAACGAGCTGTCAGCTTTAGGTGCACAAGCTATATCGATCAATGACGAACGAAAAGTTGCGACTACAGAGATTCGTGCCAGACAGGACTCTATCCTGATAAACAGTGTCGCCTTTGACCGGGAACATGATTTTGAAATTAAAGCTATTATGCGTCCAGACGATCTGGAACAGAATGTACTGCCATATCTCAAGACGGTCAGCGACTCAATAGCAGCCCAGCTTGGTGATGAGGCTCCAACGGTGAGAATAGAAACTTTAGCTAACGTAGAGATTCCGGCTTTAAGAGAAGACAGGATTGCCTATCAGTACGATTTACTAAAACCGGTCCAGCAGAATACTGCCCCCTAGACGGATAAAAGTTATACTGTAAATATGGAAGATAATAAGAAAATATTTGAGAAATATATTGAACTTGACAGTCCGGAAGAAGCTTTATCTCTACTGGGAGCCTGCAGTTGTCATGGTGATCTGGTGGAACGTGCGCTGTCTGTTGACTGTGATACTACAGCAGATGGCATGCTTGTCCGGGGCATTGACAGAAGAAAAGTGGATGCAGCTATCCGTGTGTTTGGACGTTTGCACGACTTATGCCGTGATGGAACCCCGGTCACTGAGCAATTGGTCCGCTACCTGCTGGATGCAGCACTGGAAGATACTTTTTCGGAAGCAGAATTATTTACTCCTGATCTGATCTGTGTTAACGCCAAGGGCAAACCCGTCCTAAGCAAGACGACCGGTCAGAAGAAGTATATTGACGCTATTCGTGAACATGAACTGACTTTTGCTATTGGCCCTGCAGGAACCGGCAAAACTTATCTGGCCGTTGCTATGGCTGTTAAAGCCTTCAGAAACCACGATGTATCGCGGATTATTCTTACACGGCCGGCTGTAGAGGCCGGTGAAAATCTGGGCTTTTTGCCGGGTGATCTGCAAAACAAAGTAGATCCCTATATGAGACCATTGTATGATTCTTTAAATGACCTGATGGGCTTTGATCAATATCACAGACATCTGGAACGAGGTGAAATTGAAGTGTCGCCGCTGGCATATATGCGCGGGCGTACTTTGGATGATGCTTTTATCATATTGGATGAAGCACAAAACTGCACCAGTGAACAAATGAAAATGTTTCTGACTCGTATTGGCTACAACGCCAGAGCAGTAGTAACCGGCGATATTACACAAATTGATCTGCCGAAAAGCACCCGCTCCGGTTTGGCCAGCGCTGCTGACTTGCTCAAAGATGTTGAAGCTATCACCAGTATTGAGCTGACTGAGCGTGATGTGGTCAGAAATCCCTTAGTCCAACGCATCATCCGCGCCTATGAAAAAGCTGCAGCAAAAAGTAACAAAAACCAGGCCGGGGGTTATAAACGATGAAAATGTCCTTACGCAGCAAAAGATTATTAACCGGGCTGCTTGCAGTTCTAACTTTGCTAGTGATAACAATTATTGTCTACTTTGGTTCGATTCCGCGCACATATGACTTAGAGCTTGGGGATACAAGCCTTTTTGATATTACTGCACCTCGCGCCATAGTGGATGTAGCTGAGACGGAAAGACGCGCCAGGGAGGCAATGACGCTTGTCCCAACCGTTATGATGCGATCAGAAGAAAAGAGTGCAAGCTCGCTTTCTGCACTAAAACTATTCACAAGCATGGTTGACGAAAAGCGCCTGGAACTTTATCCGACTGAGCAGGCAAGCAGCAGCCTTGATGATGACAAGGACAATAATGGTCTTACGATAGTTCCGACACGCAGACCCTCCGAATCAACGATCCAACTGGCTGCATCTTCATTAATCTCGGGACTTGATCAAAACCTGGGCATTGTTATTCAATCAGGTGATGCAGAAGAGCTGATGCGCATTGAAAGAGACAGGCTGGATTCAATTTTTGATATTTTGCAGACTGAAGCCAATGCTCTGGTCTTACAGTCTTTAGATAGTCTCTCGCTGCAGCGGGAATTGGCTGAGAGCAGCGAAAGAATATCCGAACAGCTAAGCTTTAATTCCACAGATAAGGACCTGATAGTTCGCTTCCTCACCCTCCTGGTCAAGCCAAATATTGAATACAATGTTGCAGCTACTGAAAACGCAAAACAGGCCGCCTATGAGCAGGTTCTTAATAATCCGGTTATGGTTAACAGAGGCAGCAGGATTATAACCGCCGGCGAAGTTGTAACTGAAGATGTGCTGGATAAGCTTGTTGCTCTAGATCTGATTGATAATGATGAAATAGATTGGATGACTATAGTCGGAACAGTGGGTCTGGTTCTGATAACAGCAGTTTTGGCTATCTTGTTTTTCTCAAGATATGATCGTGAAATTTTCGATGAACCACGCCATATAATTGCAATAATAATCACTATTCTTATCAGCTTGCTCTTATCAGCTTATCTATCCAATTCGTATCCCTTGGCGCCTCCTATATATTTCAGTGCTGTTGTAATTACGGCATATTTTGGCTTTCGTTCTGCATTGGTGATTTCCTTCCTGCTGGTAGTTCTGGTATCTCCTATGGTCGGCTTTGCCCCGGCATTTGCCCTCATCGCCCTGAGTGGGTCTTTAGTTGCTGCTCTGAATACTCGCGGCATAAACCGCCAGGATAATTACGCCAAGATCATCCTGGCTACAGCAGTCAGCAACTTCTTTCTGACTGCTGTTATCGGACTTCTGGAAAAAGAGACTTGGGCAGTGATTTCTATAAATGTGGTACAGACAGTACTTAGCGGTGTGCTTTCAGTCATTGTAGCAATCGGAATTATGCCGCTGTACGAAATGATCTTCAACACCGTATCTCCCTTAAGATTAATCGAGCTGTCACAACCGGGTCACCCCTTGCTCAAACGTCTCTTTGTCGAAGCTCCGGGCACATCACAACACAGTTTAATGGTGGCCAATCTGGCTGATGCTGCAGCAGAAGCTATCGGTGCCAATTCCATGATAGCCCGTACGGGTGCCTACTACCACGACATAGGCAAGCTGGAAGCACCCATGTATTTTACTGAAAATCAACTAGGAGAAAATCCTCACGATCACCTACCGCCTGAAGAAAGCTCCAGAATAATAACGCAGCATCCGAATGACAGCCTTAAGATCGGCCGGCGTTACCGCCTGCCGATGCCTATCCTGCGCATAGCCAATGAACATCATGGAAGCACGAGACTGCGCTATTTCTATCATAAAGCTATGGAAGAAGCTGAAAGAAATGGGACAGCCCCTCCCAACGATAAGGATTATCGCTATACAACACCTATTCCATCCACCCCTGAATCTGCGGTTGTCATGCTGGCAGACTCGACTGAAGCGGCTTTGCGCTCAGCAGGTACAGAGAATATAGCTGACACGGAAAAACTGATTCGCAGTATTTTTAAAGAAAAAATTGAGCAGGAACAATTACGAGACTCAGGCCTGTCATTTGCTGACGTTGAGACCATAATTAATGCTTTCCTGCAGGTATACGCAGGTCACTTCCATGAACGAGTGGAGTATCCTGAAACAACAGCGAAAGCAAACTGAATGAGAAAAGAATAGCAAGTGCAAATTACAATCCACAACAAACAAAGAAAATATGATGCTGCACAACTTCAGACCATCGTAGAAGAGGCAGTCAGGCAGACATTTGCTTATCTTCCTGAAGTAGAGCAAATTATGTCCGAATATGAGATTGACTTTTCTATTGATGTCAGTTTTATCAGCAAAGCTGCTATCCGGAAGCTTAACCGTGAACATCGTAATGTTGACCGGCCTACAGATATTTTGTCTTTTCCGGCCTTTGAGTGGAAGGATGGCAGTTTAGCAGAAGATATTTTGCCCTGGCTGCCATCAGATTCAGAGGGCCCGTCCTCCATATCTTTGGGCGATCTTTTGCTATGTCTGGAAATTGTAGATAAGCAAGCAGAAGATTTTTCTAATAATTTGGAAGAAGAACTATTTTTTCTCTTGGTGCACGGTGTCCTGCACCTGCTGGGTTATGATCATGAGTTGCCGGCTGATGAAGTCAAAATGAAAGCTCTGCAGGAAAGAATTATCAGCGGAGACACTGATGAAGCAAAGCTGGCTTGCGGCTATGTTGTTTTAGCAGGCAGGCCTAATGTCGGAAAGTCAACTCTTCTCAACTATTTATCAGGCATGACTTTAGCAATTACAAGTCCAAAAGCACAGACGACAAGAGATCTTATAAGAAGTGTTTACAATGATGACAGCTGTCAGATTGTTTTTCTCGATACTCCGGGCTTTCACAAAGCTAAAACTTCTTTGGGCAGGGCCATGATGAAGTCAGCCAGAGTAGCAATACGTCAGGCTGATGTACTTTTACTTATGGTAGAAGCTTCTTTCAAACCCTTTGTAGCTGATTTGGAAAAGGAAATCCTGAAAATGGCTGATGAAGATGATACGGCTGTTATCCTGCTGATTAACAAGAGCGATACCGTTGTCAAAGAAAATATCCTGCCCCTGATAGCTGCATTCAGCCAAGCCTATCCTTTTAAGGCCATTATTCCGATAACTGCACTTACTGGTGATGGGGTAGAGGAAATGCTCGAAGAGATTAAGAAGTATCTGCCAATTCAGGAAGCTATTTTCCCTGAGGGTGAAGAAACCAATGTAACAGAACGTAAGTTGGCGGAAGAAATGATCAGGCGCGAAGTCCTGTTGCAGACTCAGAAAGAAGTTCCCTTTGGTGTAGCGGTTGTAATTGATGAATTTATTGAGGAAAGCAGTCCTACGGAAACACGCAGAGTTTTCATTGCTGCGACTATTCTCTGTGACAAAGCATCGCACAAGGGAATTTTGCTCGGCCGCCAGGGGCAGAGGATTAAATCTATCGGAAGTGAAGCACGTGCGGCCATTTCAGAAATGCTCGAAGCCAAGCTACATCTGGAACTTTTTGTTAAAGTGCGTCAGAACTGGATAAATCGTCCCCAGGACCTGGCTGACTTGGGTCTCGACTCAAAAAGAGTAGAGTTGCCATGACAAAAATCAGCAGCAAAGGTTTTGTGATGGCATCGTTCCCATATCGCGACCGGGACCGGATGCTTCATATTCTGACCCCGGAATACGGTTTAATTTCTGCCAGTGCCAGGGGAGCCTGCTCTGTCAAAAGTAAATTACGTCCTCTGAGCAATCTTTTTTCTCTGTGTAATTATGAATTTTTCTATCAAAAAGAGCGTTTTTATGTCGACGACGGGGATGTAATCGAAGCCTTTGTGGGTTTAAGTGAAAGTATAGAACATCTGACTGCAGCCTCACATGCGGCCGAAGTCTTTCGCGATCTGACCAGAAACAGCCCGCCTGACAGCAGATATTTTGATCTTTGGGCCTATACCGTTTATGAAATATCACAGTCGGAGCATCCGGTCCTCATCAGTCGCTTGTCTACACTCCGTTTGTTAGCTGAAGCAGGTTATGCGCCTCAGCTTGACAGTTGCTGTATCTGTCAGCGACCCATCAAGGGGAAGGCTGACTTTAGCTTCCGAACATCCGGCATACTATGTGGCCGCCGCGACTGCAGCGGTAATACTTCAGAAGACAGCATCAGACTGAGCGAGGGAACTCTGGCTTTGCTAAGGCACATCCTGACTGCAAATTTAAATCGTCTGTACCGATTTACTGTCACTGAAGATGTAGTAGAAAATGCCAGCCAGTTTCTTGACTTATATCTCTGTGAGAAGATGGAGAAAAACTATAAAAAACTTGACCTGCTTGAAAATCCCTTTGACATTGATTTATCAGGCCTTAAAAGAAATTGTGACTGACTTTATCAAAGTTTAAACTAGTTGACAAAAGAAGTGTGGATTCTATCTAATTAGATGATTACTGCAAAGGAGGTCACTTATGTCTGTTTATAAAAGTTTGTTTGATATCATTGG
>LSQX01207043.1_pt1 | contig 13340 bp, 17 predicted proteins | sample 654561 | NCBI WGS metagenome assembly LSQX01 (sample SAMN04489861, study PRJNA283612) | anaerobic digester metagenome | isolation source: 4 biogas reactors fed with cattle manure at either 37C or 55C with and... | place: Denmark: Kongens Lyngby | collected 2014 | reverse complement strand
AAAAGTACTTGCCGTTTACACTGCTGAGTCCTTAAACGTTTCTAGAGTTTTATCGCTTAGGAATTTATAAAACATCAGGCCTAACATGTAATCTTTATAACGGCTAGCATCCATGGAGCCCCTAAGTTCAGTTGCTCCATCCCATAACCGCCTTTTAATCTCTTCAGATGTAATCATCACGCTCTCCCCCTTGGTCTGTCGCAAGAATTGGGTACTATAAAACACAGCTTTGTTAATCCGTAGCTAACATTTTCCACATACGCCCGCAGTTGTCCTGCCCACCTTCATTTTCAAGCCTTCCCAAAATGAAAAAAGACCTTTTCTGAAGCAGAATAATCCTCCATGGCTGACTCCCCAATCAATTTACCCCATCCCCAATCCAACCATAAAAAACACCCCAGCTGAGGTTAAACTCCGCTGAGGTTCAGCTTGAAAACAGCTTAATATAGTTTTAACGGACGATGTAAATAGGTGGCTCGTTGCTTAATCTTCGCTTTAGAAATAGCACCAAGGCCTTTAGACACTTCTTCTTGATTATAATCCCCTTCTTGCAGCACCATCACAACCAAATTATTCACATTTAGTCATATTAATCATCTTTCATCATCTTCTCGTTAATGTGGTTGCAATAAGAACAAAAGCCGTTTAGGTCTTGCTCATCCAACGACAACGAACACCCACATTGGACGCATTTTTCGTACTCGATCTCATATTCACACGTATAGCAGATACTTTCGCCGTTACAGAACGTACGATGCCCACAGGAGGGACAGACCCCGAACACAGTTTCCCCGCCATGTTTTACACTCCTGTAGTCTTCAAAGCCGGTGGCGATGCGTATAGCCCTTTCCAGCAAGACAGGGCCATGGTTTTCTGTCCCGCAAACCCTACAGTGCCCGACAACTTCATAGATATCACGACAATCACTTATTTCGATCAACTCCGAACCGCAATGTTGACATTCAACGGAATCGAAAAAGAGTTTTATCTTTGGGGGTAGCCTTGAGCTCTCGCGAGATGTGCGAACAGACGCGTATTCGCGCTCAAACACTTCTTCATTTTCCAGAAATTCCTGCCATATGTCGCTGTCAAACACCACTAGGGGATCGATACTTAGTTCGGAATAAAGAAAATCTCTTATAAGGATAAAGCAATCATTAATCGACTCTACAAGTACATTGACGTCCCCATCTAGTTGATAATGCTCCAGAGTGTTCCTTATTCTTTGGATCTTTCTCAAGCGAACCCAATCTGTTTTTATCCCTAGGCTATTAAACCGCCTTTCTATTTCTGCAACATCGACAGTTTTTTTACCTGAGCCTTCAAAGATTAGGCACCCGTTCTTATCGAATCTAATTGCAATTGCCGCCTTTACGAGGACTTCATCCGATCCGGGAGGACTTAAGCACCGCAGTTTTTCCTTATACAACAGAAGGATACCGGAAAAGATGTTGCGAAGTGCGGACAATTTTCTTGCATTACTACCTTGCTTAAAATCCTCTACTCCGATTGATATCGAAGTTATCGCATTACTTAGGATTGTATTGGCAATGGTGGAGCCCGAACCACAAGCATCGTTCATTTCTCTGCCCCCTTTGGTATGCACCTTCGATCTTTTTACGCCTCGTTCCGTACATTTTTCCTCAGCTAGCGACAATACATCTAACGTTCCGGTGTTCCCGGCGTTGCCCTAAGCATTGTAACATTCCCCGCAAAGCTGATGTCGGGAACACGTTGTTAGGCGATGTTATGGTCTTTACCATTGTGTTTGTTGCCTTTCGAAACAACTATAAGCATCATTACTAAGACAAATTGTAATAGTGGCACCCCCGCATAATTAATCAAAGGATTCACGAAGGTAGGAATTGCAGTTGAAATCAACCCTAAAAACGCCCCAAGGGTTGCAAAAAGTATAATAGCAATTGCCATGTTCTTAATATCTTTCTTGTAGATTAATGGCGACAAAAGTATCACTAATATACTCCAAAAAGCTCCGGTTAGAAACTTGAATGATTTTATAGTTCGGTCTGTTTGGGTAGTAGTCAGATTAACCGGAAAACCTCTCCCGTGTGCTTGGATTTCTGCAAGCACCCCATTGTATTCATCTAGCAAAATTTTATTATTTGAGATTGCTTCGTGGTTAAGTTGACTAACTTTGTCAAGTAACTCCACTCTTTTGGACATCCGAAAATTGTAATAGAAATAATGATCTATCATTGGGAAAGCATAAATCACAAGAACCGCGATAAATCCGATTACAACAAATCGCTTGAATGTAATATTCCCCAAGAATTCAAGTAACTTCACAAAAGCCACGTAATCTCTCTCCTTCAACACCAATATCGTCCAACTCTATGTTTGCGAACTTTGCATGTATTGAGATGCTTTCCATGTCTGTGTCCCAATGTCCTGCTTTCCTCCATTATCTGCAATTCCCCACTCCAAAAGTGTTATAAGACTAACAGAAGGAGGTGCCATTTCATATCGGCCCGCTGGAATTATTTATCTTGGGTGCCGTAACGGCGATTCAGTTGTTCCAAATGTTGAAGGACAACGAGAGGAGGTAGGCACTTATTAAGTGGTTCCTCTGTGGGTTCGCTGCAGCAACGCTTTTGATCGCCCTAACGGAACTAGGGGGCATCTTAGAGCAAAGTCCACAGGACGTTTCAGAACTTTAAAGGGGGCCATACTAGGCCTCTTACTTATTGGGAGAGGACTGATGAAGATGCCACAACTACCCGACCTTAATCCAGATGACTTTCTATGCGTTACCGAGTTTATCGTTGCTTTCTATAAAAGCCTAGGCTGGAACCCTAGTACGCAAGAGCTGGATCCACGACGGATTCAGATCAATCCGGAAATCTGGAATTATATTGCTGGCCAAATCATAAAGAAGTGGGGCGTCAAAGGTGGTTTGACCTGGATGAATTCCGGGCCATCAACAAATCGCTACCTGGACAAACACCAAGTGGGAGTATTGATATTGAAGGGAGCGTTTATCGATGACAAGCATACGCTTAGCGGAACGGGCTAGAGTACTCGCAGATAACGGAGCGCGGATACACGCAGATCTTCTCAGAGAAAAACTTGAACAACGCAATTGCTGCACTGAATGCGGCAGTAAACTTATCTTCAATGAAGATTATTATCAACAGCATGGCTACAGCATGTGCCCTGTCTGTGATGGACCAAGTCACTAGGAGCTCTTCTTTCGAGAAGGGCTCTTCTACTTTTGAAAGGAGAGGTTTAATGACGGTAGCAACAGCAGTTCCAGCTAAGCGCGTTAATATCGTAAGCGTACAATTAGTCAGAGAAGGTAGCATCAAATATCCTCAACGCTTCATTCGGACACCTCAAGACGCAGCAAGACTAGCTCAAGACTTCTTGGCCAATTCTGATCGAGAAAAGGTGATCGCCCTATGTTTGGATACTAAAAATCAACCAACAAGCATTTCTACGATTAGCATAGGCACTCTTCACTCTAGCTTCGTCCATCCACGAGAAGTATTCAAAACGGCGATTTTATCGAACTCTGCGGGTTTTATCTTGGTGCACAATCACCCCAGCGGGGATCTCACTCCGAGTAAGGACGACACAAGCACGACCAGACGTCTTGAGGAAGCTGGGGAATTAATGGGCATCGAGCTTTTGGACAGCCTGATTGTATCGGGCGACCGCTATCTCAGCTTCAGGGAACAGGGGCTGATGTGATGACAGCACTACAGAGGCTAGAGGCCTTTCTAGATGACTTGCAGGAACCCGTAGAGCAGACCCACTTTACGATCCAAAATGAAGGACAAGCTAATTGGGCGCTCCGCAAGATTTCGCAAAGCCAAAAACGGATGCAAGAGCTCCAAAACGTGGCCGACGAAGAGATCCATAAGATTGAAAAATGGCTCCTCAGTGACCTCGCTAAAGAAGAAAAGTCGGTCGAGTTCTTCACTAACCTACTTAACATCTATCATCTGAAGCTCTATGAACAAGATCCTAAGCAATACAAGAGTATCAGGCTTCCCAACGGAAAACTCACAAGGGTTAAGTCGCAGCCTACATTCGAACGTGATGAAGAAGTGTTGCTCAAGTGGCTCCAAGAGCGTGGCATGGAGAGTTTCATCGAGCGCAAAGTTAAACCCCGCTGGGGAGAGTTTAAGAAGAGAGTCAGGGTATCAGGTAACAATTGCATAATACCGGACACGGGAGAATTGGTAGAAGGCGTTACTGTAATTCCTCAGGAAGAAAAATTCAAAGTGGAGGTGTTGAATTAACAATGGTATTCAAACAAGCAACAAAAAAGGATAGCAAACTTCGGTTGGGCCTCGTCGGCCCAGCTGGTTCCGGTAAGACATTTACGGCACTTACCGTTGCCAAGCACTTTGGTGGACGTGTTGCCGTTATCGATTCTGAGCACGGTTCAGCGAGCAAATATGCCGATCTCTTCAACTTCGACGTTTTGGAGTTGGATAGCTTTTCGCCACAGAACTACGTAGCTGCCATTAAGGAAGCGGAAAAAGCAGGCTACGATATCTTGGTCATTGACTCGCTCAGCCATGCATGGGCAGGCAAAGACGGAGCTTTGGAGCAGGTTGATAAGGCCGCTGCTCGCTCCAAGTCTGGTAATAGCTTCGCAGCATGGAGAGAGGTCACACCAATGCACAACGCTATGGTTGATGCTATCATGGGTGCTAAGTTGCACGTAATTGCAACCTTGCGAAGCAAAAGCGAGTATGTGCTTGAGGCAAATGATCGGGGCAAGAAGGTTCCCCGCAAGGTAGGAATGGCACCCATTCAGAGGGACGGCTTGGAATATGAGTTCGATATTGTAGGGGACTTGAACTGGGAGAACAGGCTGATCGTGACCAAAACTCGGTGCCCAGAGCTTGCAGGCGCAGTCATCCACAAGCCTGGACAGGAGTTCGCTGAGGTCATGAAGCAATGGCTAAGCGGTACACCTTCTCCCGAAAATCCTGAGCCAACAAAAGAACCTGAAGAAGTAGCACCATCCACCGCCCCGCAACCACCACCTTTCCCTATCAAGCAGGAACAAGAACAGTTGATTCACGTACACTTTCTCGATCAATGCGAGGTAATTGCCGGTATGGGCCCGCGGGTGGACGTCGAAAAATGGGCGTGTGATTTGACGAAAGCGGAAAGCTACGAGGCTATTCCAGGTGAGTATTTGTTGCGGCTACTAGATGGTGGCGTGAGGATCAAGCCAGAAGCTGCGTTAGCGAGTTTCAACGCCTATCAGGCAAGGGCTCGAAGAGCAAGTTAGAATTGGAGCCCGGTGACTGAGCTAAGGTTGCCGGGCTCTGCTAAGCAAACATAGAAGGGATGAAAAAATGGCACACGAAATAGAAAGCATGTTCTCTGTAAGACAGGTCCCATGGCACGGACTGGGACAAGTTCTCGATAATCCCCCTGATAGTGAGCAGGCATTGATTGAATCGGGACTTCTGTGGGGAGTCGAGAAACGCAAGCTTTTCTTGGGGAACGGTCAACGGGTACCTGATACCTTCGCCAATGTTCGCATGACTGATGAATCCATTCTTGGGGTCGTCGGCCAAAATTACAAGATTATCCAAAACAGGGAAGCCTTCATGTGGACAGATTCATTGATGGGAGAAGGAGCAAAATACGAGACTGCAGGTTCGCTTCGGGGCGGCAGCAGGATTTGGCTGTGCGCGAAACTCCCGCAACCAATCGAAGTCGTAGGCGATAAAGTTGATATGTTCCTGTTATTCAGTAACAGCCATGATGGTTCTAGCTCAATCAGAGTCGCAGTTACGCCCATTCGGGTTGTCTGCCAAAACACCCTCACCTACGCCCTCAAGGGTGCCCGCCGTACATGGGGTATTCGCCACACCAGCGGAGCCAAAGATCGACTTGACCAAGCAGCACAGGCATTGAAAATGACGTATCAGTTTGGTGATACCATGCGGATTGATGGTGAAAAGCTTGTGGCTAAAAGACTTACGCTTGAAGAATATCTGGACAGGCTAATTCCCCTGTCAAAGCCAGACGAGAGAGTAACCGACCGAATGGTCACAAACACAAAATTTCTTAGAGACCAGCTCTTTGATATGAGTAATTTGTGGGACTTAGTGCCCTTTCGAGATACCGCTTGGGGTGCCCTGCAAACTGTGGCAAACTTCGTAAGTCACGGTGAACCAGTGCGCCGTACAGCTAATTTCGAAGAGAACCGCTTTGAGCAGCTCATTGATGGCCACACGTTGTTACAGAAGGCGCATGATCTGGCTGTGGCGATTTAGTTGATTGTAATGATACCAGTAGCTCCTCATGGGGAGCTACTGGTATCTATACGAGTACACCGCACCTATGATTTTTTACATCCGCACAAGACCACAGGAATTATCGGCTGCCATCGAGAAATATTATCTACTATATCTGTAGGGTTATGTAGGGTTTACGAGAGTTATTTTTCAAACCCTACAGCCGAAGACGGTCTTTTCAAGGCCTTCACCAGACATTTGTAGGGGTTGTAGGGTTTTTTTAATACCAAGAACTTTGTCCGAAATAGTGTAGATCGATTACTATATATAATATAGACCTGAGAAAACCCTCCGAACCCTACAAAGCTCCAAGATGCCGGTGGCAACGCCTTATTCACCGTAGGGATACCCTACAACAACCCTACACAACCCTCAAAGGAGGATGACCAGTGGATTACACGGTTTACAGAGTTAGTTTACGCAACCTATTCCTAAAAACAATGGATGAAATAGCTCCAGCGGTGCTGCAAGAGCTCCGCTTAGTGACTTCTGATTCCATGTTCATGCTTAGAGCTCACTTCGGAGATTCTCTCGGAATCCGTTCCCAACAGGGGCGCGCAGTAGGATACTTGCCTGTGGATGAACCACAGCCTCCCTCGGAGGACTTCCGGGAGCTAGACAAGGCAATTCGAGACGTTCTGGAGTCCTATCATATCTACGCCAACTGGATGGTAGATGCCGCTTGTAATACGCTAACGTCCTCCTCTAGAGTTTGGACCCCTTTTCGACAACTGTCGTCTGAGATAACGCTACAGCTGAAATGGGATCCCTCAAGGGAAACGGAAAGTGAGTTCCGCAGCCGAGCTAATGCAGAATTTGATGAAGCAGCTCAGATCCAAAAACAACTCATCAACTCCGGCGTTTCGACCCCGAACATTCGAAAAACCAAAAAGGTCTATCGAGTAGCGATGCAGGAAGAATCACCCACCGTATCCACAGTGTACGACCTGTTTTGCAGCACAGACCTACTCTGGAGCCTACAGAAAGCTGGTATAGGTCATGAATATCGAACGCCAGCTAAACACATGGAATGGTTTGTACGTTATCAAGTACTATGTGAGAACCAGCGGGATATTGCAGGGCAGTCGAATGACAGTACGGTTAGTAAAGCCGTGCCCCAAGTTGCGAACGCTCTTGGCATTCCACTCCGGCCACCCGAACGCACGGGTCGGCCTCCCAAGGAGGGTGGAAGTGATGTCTAAGGCTATATATAGCGATTTGGTGCGGTTCCCCAAAGATAATGTTGAATACTACACTGCTTTGATGATTTATCCAAGAACAATTTTCTTTGAGACGATTTCAGATATAATACCCAATAGTTTGCCTGACCTCTACGAGATGGTATATCCACACTTCCTGAACACTGACCACACAAAAGTGTTTATGTTCCAAAAGTCATGTAATGATCCATGGGAGATCCGATTCCCCAAAGCAAAAGACTCAGTACCAAGGCTGTTATCCTCCCTAGAAGAGTGGAGCGCCCAGGTCGGGCTCCAGAAGAAATGCTGGAAGCCATGGGTACAAGCTGTTATTTTAGATACACTTGTCCTGTGGAAGAGGGAGAATGTGTCGATTGAGAAGGCTAAATGGTGGTTTGAGATTGAGCCTCCAAATATAAGAAAATTAGATTTCATAATAACTTTTCCAACTCCAGACAAAGATCAATTTGAACGTAACCTAGACCAATATATCGAAGAAGCTTATGAGCAATACCGTGATCCAACCTGTTTCTTACCTTGTGGACGCAAAAAGGTGCATCGCCCCATCATACACGAACATATGAAATGGTTCATTAGAAATTGGGTCTTGAATGAATCGCAACCGATAATCCAAGCCAATGTAGGAAAATCAGTGACTTTACCGATTCGAGACGTTGCTCTTTCACTCAATTTTGAATAGCCAAATAACAAGCAGAAAGCTCCTTACGCAGGGGCTTTTTTGTTTTCCTCAAAAGTCTTGAACCTATTTTTCGTCATTTTAAGGCTCATTTCCTGCTTGGTATGCTGAGTATAGCAAAGAGGTGAGGAAATGACAAAAGCACTGCTAACCGCTGAAGAACTGGCGGTAAAACTCGGGGTATCTAAAGACACCATCCGTAGGTGGAGACGTAGCGGCAAGCTACCTTCAGTGAAACTGGGAGAGCGCATGATACGGTTCCGTCCATCTGACGTCGAAGCGTTTCTGCAAACGAACCAAGAACCAGCTGAGTACGATTTCGAGGAATAAAAAACGCCGGCGGCAACCGGCGAAAAGAAAGGAAAATCATTTCATGTCTAGTTTAACACGAATTGAAGAGTGTCTGCGAGAGAAAATGCAAGATGCCTCAATGCTCGCTTGGGCTCTCGAGTACAAAAAACGGGGCTGGAACATCATTCCACTTTTTGAGGTTGATGGCCAGCAATGCTCTTGCCCGGCAGGGGCGAAGTGCACTAGTGCAGGAAAGCATCCAAGGATTCGATGGGTGGATTATCAGACCAAAGAGATCACTGAAGACCAGGTGCGGGCTTGGTGGGCTCGATGGCCCAAGGCGAACATTGGCTTAATTACAGGGGCAATTTCTGGTGTGATCGTATTGGACGTTGACGTACCTCACGGGGAAAAAACTTTGAGAGATGGCGGTTATAGTCTTCCGCCAACGCCAACAGTTCGCACGGGAAGCGGAGGTCTTCACTACTACTTTCGCCATCCAGGATTCGAATGCCGTAATTTTGCTGGAAAGTCAGGTAAGACCATTTTACCAAATGTCGACTTTCGCGGCGATGGCGGACTGATTGTTCTCCCCCCCAGCCGCAATTTGAAGGGGGCTTACGAGTGGCTGCTATAACAATCACAGAAATTGAAACGGCCCCAACTACAACATGGTTAGCTAAGCTCATTATGAATCAAACCAAACCATTCTCACACAAAGTCACGCAGAAAGATTGGCAAAGCAGGATCGGAGAAGGTAGCAGAAATAATGAGCTATTTAGGATAGGTCGAAGTTTTTCAGCTAAAGGCCTACCGCTAGATGATGTTGCATGCTTTTTGGGTTATGTGAATGAAAAATATTGCGACCCCCCCGTAGAAAAGCCAGAGCTTGAGGCTATCACAAAATCCGTTGGGCGATATCACGAAAAAACCGAAAGTGACAACCTGCCTCAAATCGAAGTAACCGGCGATCTGGCGAGTATGGTTAGCCAAGTCTTGACAATCATGGCGACTCACAATGATCCTCCGTTCATATTCCAACGCAGTGGGCTTTTGGTAAGAGTGATTAAGGATGATGATGACTACCCTTCTATCCAAAACCTTTCGATTGATGCCGTAAAAGGTGTTTTAGCCCGAATGATACACTTTGTCGATATTAAACGTAATGAAAACGGAGAAATCACCAGTATCACTACCGTACACCCTCCCACAACTGTTGTAAAAGATCTAATGGCTCTTCTAGAACTACCGGTCCCCACTCTCCTAAGAATTACCGAATCCCCAGTCTACGGGGCCGATAGAACACTTAACACAACGCCTGGTTATCATGGTGGCAGCCGAACTTTTTTTCACGCTTCGCGAAAATTTGACATTCCACCTGTGCCATCCAAACCAAGCCAGAAACAAGTTAATGGCGCTCGGGACTTTCTCCTAAATGAGCTTGTCGTGGACTTCCCATTCGCAAGCGAAGCTGATCGAACTCACGCCATGGGAGCCATGACGCTCCCGCTAGTACGAGAAATGATTGTAGGCAATACGCCGTTACACTTAATCGAAGCACCTTCACCTGGTACGGGAAAAAGTCTTTTGGCAGACATTATCACAATTCCAGTAACTGGTCGCTCTGCACCAATCATGACGGAAGCACACCACGAAGAAGAGTGGCGGAAAAGGCTCACAGCCTCGCTTTCAGAGGCCCCGACTTTTCTGATGATTGATAACATCCGCCAGAAATTGGATTCTGCCGCTTTGTCAGCTGCGTTAACGACCCAAACATGGTCTGATCGAATTCTTGGACGCTCTGAGGTCATCACTTTGCCGGTAAAATGCACGTGGCTCGCTTCTGGTAACAACCCCATACTCACCACGGAGATGGCGCGACGTACGGTAAGAATTCGCCTTGATTCGGAACACTCGCGTCCTTGGCAGCGCACAGAATTTAAACATGCGAATCTCCGTCAATGGACCCTAAGCAACCGAAATAAGATACTTTGGTGTCTCCTGATTATGGTGCAAAACTGGATAGCATTGGGGTGCCCTCAAAGTAGCCAAACACTGGGCAACTACGAGCAGTGGGCAAATGTTATCGGTGGGATTCTTGAAAACGCTGGATTCGAAGGCTTTTTAGACAACCTTGACGAGATGTATGACGCTGCTGATGAGGAGACGAGGGAGTGGGAAGAATTTACAAATCTCTGGTGGAACGAACATCGATCGAATGCCGTGGGCATTCGCGAACTTTTTTTCTTAGCTGACGACTTTGACCTGATGCTTCCCTTCAGAGGGGCTGGCAACGAAAACAGCCAGAAAACTCGACTGGGTAGAGCACTCTCGCAGAACGCAGGCCGCAAATTTGGTCCGTTCACGATTGTGAAGGCGGCCAAACGGGGTCCAGGCTCTGCTTTGATGCATCACTTGCAAAAGGACGGATAATCATGGGTGATCTATCCCGCTGTCCGCGTGGGAGCGGGAGGATACCTAAACATTTCAAACCACTGTCACGACAGTGAGACAACAAGGAGCGATAACAATGAACAGATTTAACCTTGAAAACGACCGAAGGCAATCAGAACTGGTGAGTATACTACAAAAAGCCGCTAGTGATGGAGTTGACATCAGTGCAGCGTATGGAGAAGTCCAAGAGATATTGCGAAAAGATTTGTGGGCGAATGGAAGGATTCATAGCGGGGAACGTCCGGATTTGAATGTGCTCTTGGGGAGAGAAACAGATCCCGCCTTCCCGTTTCGACCTGCCGCATACGATCACGGCTCCATGTGGGAGGACGCAGAAAGCAAGACTACTTCTTTGGTATTTCAGCCCTATGATCTGAGTTTTTTACAGCTGAAAAATCTCGTCGAGATCTGCGAAAATCATGATTTGGATGTGTGGATAAATGCGAAAAACTCATGGCACCATGCTGGTGCAAGCTTCCTCGTGGAACTACGCAGAAGGAGGAGAAAGGCAGGTGCCCGTTGAGCGGTATTTGTAGAGCTATTCTTGGTATAAGAAGACTGAAAGGAGAGATCTGACCATGACTTTTGATCCAAAAAAACACGCCCAGCAAGGCCTGTGCGATGTCAAAGAAGCATGTGAATTCTTGGGGCTGAAAAAATCATCAGTTTATAATTTAATGAGCAAAGGAAGACTGCCTTTTGTATTTCTCGGGTGCTCTCGCCGAATCCCCCGAGTTGCTTTAACAAGCTTTACTGAGCAGGCACTCGAAAAAGGCCGGATAGAGTTGGCTAACTAACATAAAGGGGGAGCTTCATCCCCCTTTTCTCATGTACAAACAATGGCGAAAGACTTGTGGTATTAAGTCAAGAGGATGATACAGATAAAGTTCGTTGATGATGACAGATTAGACTGAAAAAAGGGTTCAAGAAACACAACTGGTCATTTTCAAGAACCAGTGTTCGGTGTGTAGAGGAATTGCGAATCGAGTTTACTCGATACTCACACGCTCCTTTCCGGCGTATAGAGTTGGTGGTTGCGTAGTAGCACATCCACCAGTCGAACGAATTTTCTTGCTGTTAGCACGAGTGCTCGTTTGTGTTTATGCTTGGGAACTTCATCGTACTTTTTGTAATAGTACTCCTTGTACACAGGCTCATGGTTTTTTACCGAGTTGGCAGCTTCAACAAGGTAATAACGCAAATAATGATTGCCAGTGCGGGTTAATGAAGTTCGCTCTGATTCCCAAGAACCAGATTGCTTTTTCTTCCAGTAAAGTCCGCCATATTTAGCCAGTTTGGCTTGGTCCTCAAAACGTTGAATTTGGCCGATTTCGGCTAAGATACCGCCAGCGAAGACTGGACCAATGCCCGGGATACTCAGTAGACATTGACTTTCTGGAATGGTCTCTAGAAGGGTTGCAATAGCTTTATCTAGCTCTTTGATTTGTTGCTTGAGTGTTTTAATCATCATGGCATAAGTGCCTAGTACAACGTCTACAGAACCTTCTAAAACCTTTCCAAGGCGATAGGAATCTCGAATAGCTTTATTGATGGCCTTGGCTAGTTTGTCGGGGTTACCGAAGCGTCCTCGACCTTTTTGTTGAAGTATTGTAGCTAGATCCTCGACTTCCATTTCGGCAATTTCGCCGAAAGACAGAGATTCTGTGAGCAAGTCAATCATGGTTGCGCCAAAGACGGATGTTTCAACGTCGCGTGTAAGAGTGTTGCACTTGTAGTAAAGGTTCTCTAAGAAATGCTGCTTGCACTCTGTCATTTGCTCAATAAGTTGAAGTCGAGAGCGGGTTAACCGTTGCAAAGCGATGTACTTCTCTTCTTTGACGACAGTGGTGCCGTGCAGATCAAGGCGCAAAAAGTCTGCAATTCTACGAGCGTCAATAGTATCTGTTTTATCTTCTTCGAAGAGTCCCTTAAAACGGGCAATCGCTTTAGGATTTTGCACAATGACTTCGATGCCTATCTTCTTTAGTTCGGCATCTTCCGCTAAAAAAGTAGCTGGATGAAAACTATAGACAGAAGTCGATTCCATACCGATTTTGATAACGTCGTATTTGAGTTTTTCATTGAGTTTTAGAATGATTTCTTTGATTTCTAAAGCTCCGGTAATATCGTTTAACAGCGTAGCTTCGTGTAGAATGTGGTCTTCGCTATCCATAAAACAGACATCTAATTTTTGTGAACTCACATCAATACCAACAAACAATTTCATGGGGCAGGACCTCCTTTCAGGTTTAATTTGGAGAGACTCGGGGTCCTGGTGTATATCCCTGGTATCCAACGCTTGGCAACAACCTCGCGCATGAGTATTCCAACCCGTTTTTGATCAGCTGCCCAGTGGCTACTAACACTGGTACCAAAAGGCGGGAGATACAGCTTGTGAGTTTGCAGTAC